>JAEEGL014694646.1_pt1 | contig 14434 bp, 7 predicted proteins | sample 9134231 | NCBI WGS metagenome assembly JAEEGL01 (sample SAMN16246548, study PRJNA631951) | gut metagenome | biome: gut microbiome; feature: rumen; material: fiber-attached | host: Bos | place: Iran: Karaj | collected 2018-10
CCCCAGGCGTTCAGCGCCTGCGCCGCGGCGGCCAACTGCCGCACGGCGTGGTTGGACGGCTCGTCGCCGCTGCCAAGCACGGCGACGAGGAAGTACCCGCGGCCGGTCGCCGACAGGATGGAGGCCTCTGCCGCGGGGCTGCCGGCGGACGCTGCCGCTGCGCCGGCAGGCCTGAAGGTCTGCTCGGCATCAAAAGTGCCGAGCACCGGCAGGCCGGACGTCGCAGACCGGACCTCAAGAGGAGCATCGGTCCGCCCTCCCTCATTTACCTTGAAGAAAGAAGCCCGAGAAAGGACGCTCCCATCAGCCATCCTGCGGCCGGTTGTCAGCATATAATAACCTTCGTCAAGACTATACGGTTCCGAGAACAAAGAAACGAAATCCAGCGGGCCGTACTCATTGAAACTCAATAAGTCAGCAGTAAGATTCCCATTGCTTTCAACCACTTTGGACAGGGTGAAATGGGTATAGTATTCGGGGTTGTCGGAAGTATTTCCGGACAGCTCGAGGACAAGGTCACCCTGAGGAGGAACCGAAGCCAGGACGACATCATTCCAGCTGCCGCCCGCGAGGTACTGGGCTTTGCCCGTGACCTCGTCGAGCCGCGCCGGGAACCCGAACTTGCGGCATAGCGCCACGAAGAATATGTCGCGGGAGCGGGCATCCGCCTCGCGGCTTCGCCACACGAAGAGCGGCGGGATGCGCAGCCCCTGCGGGTTAGCCGCATCATTAAGCTTGACATTGTCACAGACCCATTCATAGACCTCCACTGGACCCGAGAATGACAGACCCTCCCCTATCTCAGAGAAATAAGGATACAACGCCTCGAGTTCGACACGTGGATTGTCCCTCCACTTATCGAACCCGCCGGGGCCGACATGGCGCAAAGCGTCGTCGAGAACGTCGGAGGTAACATCGTTCAAATCCTTGACAGACAATGAGGAAAGGATCTGCTGCGCGGCGGCGCCGCCGGCGGCGAGGAAAGCGTCCGTGACGGACGCATTGCCGTGCGGGCGCGCCGCCCGCACGGCGTCCTCCGCCGCCAGGCGCCGCGCGTTCTCCGCCACCTGCTCCGCCGTGGCGGCCGAAGGCAGCGGCTTCTCAGCCGGCGGCACAATATCGAAATCCAAAGAGAACGTCTCGCCAAGACTATGATCCAAAACGACCGTCACCTCCTCGGACGAACCGTCCGCAAGTCCGAAACGGCCGTCCTTGGAAGCCCATACCATAATGTCTCCCAGACCGGTATCCAAAGACGCTTTACCCTCTGAATCAGTAAGATATCTGGCGACAGTATAATACTCTGCGTAGTTATAGATCTTGAACTCGACAGAAGCGCCCGGGACGGGCGAGCCCTGCGCGTCGACGACCGTAACGGTCGTCCTGCGCGCGGGCACATAGCCCCTGATCACATTAATCTCCGTATAGGCTGCAGTCCTCTGGATAACATCCTCAGGTCCGTCATAGTCACCGAACACCTTGGTATGCAGCAGCATAGCCCTTGACACTGCCGAGTTGAACCACCCAAGGTCCAGCACCGGCTCAGGCTCGCAGGCTCCCATGAAGTGCCATCCGCCATTGACGTAGACCTCGACCCAGGCGTGGTTGTCGTCCGTGTGCGCCCAGCGCGGCGTGTAGACCTGCCTTGCAGGTATCCCCGCCGCCCGCAGCGCCGCCACAGCCAGCACGGACTCCTCCCCGCACCGGCCGAACCCCGCGCGGATAGTCGCCAAAGGCGACGAAGTCCGCGCGTCCGACGGCCGGTACGTCGCTCTCTCGTGACACCAATGGTTCACCTCCAGCGCCGCCTCCGTCATCGACATCCCCTTCACCCGCTCACACAGCGAATCAGCATATATCAACCGGAAATCATCCAGATTCTCATTGTTCACCCTCAGCGGCAGCACGAAATGGCGGAACTCCCTCTCGGGCACGTCCCAGCCCATCCTCTCCCGCACCTCCAGCGTTTTCTCCACGTTCGCCTCCCACCAATCCTGCGGGTACATTACCCTGTCCGGCAACGGCATACTGTCATACAGGAAATCCATGCACGCCTTCTTCCCCCCGCTGCACCCTGCCACCACCATCACCACCGCCACAACCGCCGCCACCGTCACCGCTCTCCCCCTCGTCAAGACCATCGCTCTCGCCAACCCCCTCACTGTCTTCACCGCCCCATTCTCCTTCCCCATCAATGCAACCGTCCTCTCCCTGGCCAAAGTCATCTTCTTCACAGCCACATTCTCTTTCACCATCCCTACCGCTGCCTCCATCGCAACTGCCGCCTTCTCCGCCGCCCCATTCTCCTTCTCCGCCACCACATGCACCACTCCCCTCTTAGCCTTCCTGGCCAACACTCCTGCGGGCTTATGTATATCAAGATATAATCGTTTCATTTTCAGCATATTACTTTATTAATTCATCTACCCTCCCTTCACGCTCCTTCCTGTTAAACCTCGTAAAGATAGCATTTTTCCAGCAAATCTCACGTCCCCTCTCCCTCCTCCGCCATTCAAGACATCCTTCGGCAAAAAGGCGAAGGATGTCCGGCAGGGGCCCACATCCTTCGGCAAAAAGGCGAAGGATGTCCAGCAGGGGCCCACATCCTTCGGCAAAAAGGCGAAGGATGTCCGGCGGAAGCCCGCATCCTTCGGCAAAAAGGCGAAGGATGTCCAGCGGAGGCCCGCATCCTTCGGCAAGACGGCGAAGGATGTCCGGCAGAGCCCCGCATCCTTCGGCAAAAAGGCGAAGGATGTCCGGCAGGGGCCCGCATCCTTCGGCAAAAAGGCGAAGGATGTCCGGCGGAGGCCCACATCCTTCGGCAAAAAGGCGAAGGATGTCCAGCGGGGGCCCGCATCCTTCGGCAAAAAGGCGAAGGATGTCCAGCAGAGCCCCGCATCCTTCGACCGAAGGTTGAGGGTTGAGGGGAAACAGCGAAAAACACCTTAACACTCCACCGAAGGTTGAGGGTTGAAAGGGAAAATGGCCAAAACCGCATTAACACTCCACCGAAGGTTGAGGGTTAGAGGGGGGGGGCGAGGGCGGAGAAGAGGGAAGGGGCGGAGAGGGAGGAGGCGGAGAGGGAGGAGGCGGAGAGGGAGGGGGTGGAGAGGGAGGAGGCGGAGAGGGAGGGGGTGGAGAGGGAGGAGGCGGAGAGAGAGGAGGTGGAGAGGGAGGGGGAAAAGATGCAATTAAGGAGCAAAATGTAATCAAAATCAGTCAAAGCGGGAGTGAAAGGGGGCTCGAGGCAATGTTTGGCGGTTTAGGCCGGAAAAGAGGTGTGCAATTATAAAATAATTGGTTATATTTGTTTGTTTGAAAACTCTGCTCAAAGCATTGTTTGAAACTATTGACCAAAGGAGGGGATGGGAGATGATTTTGCTTAACTGGAGTTGGGATGGGCGAGAGTAGAGATGAGCGAGAAGAGGGATGAGCTAGAGTAGGGATAAGTGAGAAGAGGGGGTGAGCGAGAAGAGGGATGTGAGAAGAGAGATGAGTGAGAAAAGGGACGAGTGAGAAGAGAGATGAGCAAGAAGAGGGGGTGAGCGAGAAGAGGGATGTGAGAAGAGAGATGGAAAAGGGACGAGTGAGAAGAGGAGTGAAGAGAAGAGGAGTGAAGAGAAGAGAGGGGGCCAACAATAAACAATTGAGTAGAAACTATTAACCAAAACAAGGATATCGATTAATATGCGCAAAACCACTGTCTATTTGATGGCTGCAGCCATCCTGGCGTTCACTGCCTGTACTTCTGGAGTCAAGAAAACAGCACACGGGGTGAAAGTCGCCGCAGGCGACGGTACCACCGTGCGCGTCGAGGTCGTCACCGACGACATCATACACGTGGAGGCGGTCCCTAAAGGAGCGAAGTTTTCCAAGAAGGAATCGCTGATGGTCGTCCCGCAGGAGTACAAGGCATCCTACACGGTCGAAAAGACCAGCGACGCCGTCCAGATACGTACGGAGACGATGCTCGTCACCGTCAGCAAGGCGGACGGCCGCGTCCAGTACGCGGACGCCCAAGGCAATCCCCTCACGAAAGAGATTGCCCGCGAGTTCACACCCATCGAAGTGGACGGCGACAAGTCCTGGACCGTCCACCAGACTTTCGACTCCCCTGACGACGAGGCTTTCTACGGCCTTGGCCAGCATCAGGCCGACGAGTGGAACTACAAAGGCAAGAACGAGGAACTCTACCAGTACAACACCAAGATCTCCGTCCCGTTCATCGTATCGTCCAGGAATTACGGTATCCTTTGGGACAGTTATTCCTTCCTCCGCTGGGGCGACCCCAGGGACTACGCCCATCTCGGAGAGGTCTTCACCCTCTATGACAAGGAAGGCGTAGAAGGCGCACTCACAGGCACTTACGTGCCGATGCAGATGCGCGCCTGGCCCAGCCGTCCCGGCATGCCGGCCAGGCCGCAGCCCCAGACGCTCGTGCGCCGCGAGACCGCCATCAACCAGGAGTACCTCATCACCCCCGAGTGCCAGAAAGTCCAGGGCGCTCCGGACTTCCCCTTCCAGGGCTCCAACGTCACCTTCGAGGGTGAGATCGAGCCCAAGGAGAGCGGCACCTTCCGCTTCCTGCTCTACTACGCCGGCTACACCAAGGTCTATGTCAACGACGAACTCGTCGTCCCGGAGATCTGGCGTACCGCCTGGAACCCCAACAGCCACAAGTTCGCCGTCGACCTCGAGCAGGGCAAGCGCGTCCCGATCCGCATCGAGTGGCAGCCGGACGGCGGCACCAGCTACTGCGGCCTCCGTGTCCTGAGCCCCGTCGATGAAAAGACCCAGGGCCAGATGTCCTGGTGGGGCGAGATGCAGGACGAGATCGACTACTACTTCGTCAGGGGCGAGAACATCGACAAGGTCATCAGCGGCTACCGCACCCTCACGGGCAAGGCCCAGATCATGCCCAAATGGGCCATGGGCTACTGGCAGAGCCGCGAGCGCTACAGCAACCAGTTCGAACTGGTCGCCACCCTCCAGGAGTTCCGCGAGCGCGGCATCCCGGTCGACAACATCGTCCAGGACTGGCAGTACTGGGACGACGACAAGTGGGGCAGCCACGAGTTCAACGTGGACCGCTACCCCCGCCCCAAGGAGATGGTGGACACCGTCCACGCCCTGGGCGGCCGCTTCATGATCAGCGTCTGGCCCAAATTCTACGTAAACACCGAACATTTCAAGGAGTTCGATGACAATGGCTGGATGTACCGCGTCCCTGTCGACTCCAACGTCATAGACTGGCTCGGCCACGAGCAGTCGTTCTACGACGCCTACTCCGAGGGCGCCCGCAAGCTCTTCTGGCAGCAGATGTACGACCACCTCTACCCCATCGGCGTGGACGCCTGGTGGATGGACGCCAGCGAGCCCAACATCCACGACTGTACAGACATGGATTTCCGCAAGGCAATGCAGGGCCCGACGGCCCTCGGCTCCTCCACCGAATACTTCAACGCATACGCGCTGATGAACGCCGAGGCCATCTACGACGGCCAGAGGGGCGTCGACAACGACACGCGCGTATTCCTCCTCACCCGCAACGGCTTCGCCGGCCTCCAGCGCTACTCCACCGCTTCGTGGAGCGGTGACATCGGCACGCGCTGGGAGGATATGAAGACCCAGATCACCGCCGGCCTGAACTACTCGCTCAGCGGCATCCCGTTCTGGGGCCAGGACATCGGCGGCTTCAGCGTCGAGAACCGCTACGCCAATGCCCAGCGCATCTTCGACCGCACCGGCGAGGAGAACGACGACCTCAAGGAATGGCGCGAGCTGAACGTCCGCTGGCACCAGTGGGGCGTGTTCTGCCCGCTGTACAGGGCCCACGGCCAGTTCCCTTACAGGGAGCCGTGGAACATCGCCCCCGAGGGGCATCCCGCCTACGAGAGCATCGTCGCCCAGGACCGCCTCCGCTACCGCCTGATGCCGTACATCTACACGCTTGACTCCCGCGTCTGGTTCGACGACTACACCATGATGCGCGGCCTCGTGATGGACTTCACGGACGATCCCGTCGCCCGCAACATCGACGACGAATTCATGTTCGGCGACGCCTTCCTCGTATGCCCTGTCTACGAGTACCAGGCCCGCAGCCGCGAGGTCTACCTGCCGAAGGGCGGCTGGTACGACTTCACCACCGGCGCTTACTATGAGGGCGGAAGCAGCTTCATCGCCAACGCTCCCTACGACCATATCCCCGTCTATGTACGCGAGGGAAGCATCGTCCCCATGGGGCCCAATATCGAATACACCGCACAGGAGCAGGACGGCTCGCTTTATATCGCCGTCTATGCAGGCAAGGACGGCTCCTTCACCCTCTACGAGGATGACGGCCTGACCTACGGCTACGAGAAAGGCGAGTTCTCCAACATCCCGCTGAAATGGGACGACAAGACCCGCACCCTCACCATCGGCGCCCGCCAGGGCTCCTTCAACGGCATGAAGGCGGAAAGGACCATCCACGCCTGCCTGTATGCCAACGGCCCTCATGACGATCTGGACCGCTACGTCGTGTATAACGGAACCGAAACCACCATCAAATTCTAAAATGAAGAGGATACTTTTAATGGCCGCCGCGCTCGCACTGGCCTGCGCGTGCTCGCACAAGGCCGAAAGCCCCCGCATCGTCGAGGACTTCAACTTCGACTGGCGCTTCAATCTGGGCGAATCAGCGCAGTGGGCGGCGCCTGATTTCGACGACAGCGACTGGCGCGCCCTGCACCTGCCGCACGACTGGTCGATCGAGGGCGAATTCTCGCCTGACAACCCTTCAGGAGTGGGCGGAGGAGCCCTTCCGGGCGGCATCGGGTGGTACCGCAAGCACTTCGAAACACCAGAGAGCGTGTCTGACGGCAAGGTCGTCTCGGTCGAGTTCGACGGCGTCTTCATGAACAGCACTGTCTATGTCAACGGCAAGGCAGTGGGCACCCGCCCGTACGGCTACAGCTCATTCTCATACGACATCACTCCTTACCTCAATCCCGCCGGCGAGGACAACGTCATCGCGGTCCGCTGTGACAACGCGGACCAGCCCAACTCCCGCTGGTACGCCGGCTGCGGCATCTATCGCAACGTCCGTCTCGTCACCACCGGTGCCACCCACGTGGCCTGGAGCGGCACCTTCGTCAATACCCCCGAAATCACCAACTCGCACGCCCTGGTGGCCGTCGAGGTGACCCTTGACGGGCCCATAGCCCCCGGCACGACGGTCTCCAACATCATCCGCAACGACAAGGGCGGCGTGGTCGCGCGCAGCGGGGACCTGGCCCTGTCGGGCGCGGTCCTCCTCGACACAATGACCATCGCCAAGCCCCACCTCTGGGACATCGAGGACACCTACCAGTACACCCTGGAGACCACCGTCAAGAACGGAGAAGAGATCTCCGACGTATATACCACCAGGTTCGGAGTCCGCACCGCCGAGTTCGACGTCGACCACGGCTTCTTCCTCAACGGAAAGCCGGTCAAGCTCCTCGGCGTCTGCCTGCACCACGACATGGGCTGCATCGGCACGGCCGTGCACTTCCGTGCGCTGCAGCGCGAGCTCGAGATCCTCAAGAGCTTCGGAGTCAATGCCATACGCACGTCGCACAACCCTCCGGCTCCGGAACTCCTCTACCTCGCCGACGAGATGGGCTTCCTCATTGACGACGAAGCCTTCGACATGTGGCGCAAGCGCAAGACCGAGTTCGACTACGCACGCTTCTACGACGAGTGGCACGAGCGCGACCTCGGCGACTTCATCCGCCGCGACCGCAACCATCCGAGCGTCATTATGTGGAGCCTCGCCAACGAGATCGGAGAGCAGGGCGACAGTTTCAACGACGCCCTCCAGAACCTCTCGGTCGAGGAAGCCAACTACTTCCTCAACTTCATCGACCTGACCATGGAAGAGGCCATGGACGCCAGCATCAGCCCCAATGTCATCCTGGCACAGCACATGGCCGACATAGTCCGCAAACTGGACCCCACCCGTCCCCTCACCGCAGGCTGCAACGGGCCCAGCCCGACCAACAATATGTACCGCTCCGGCCTCTCCGACGTCTTCGGAATCAATTATAGCACACGCGCTTACGACCTGACCGACGAATGGTTCCCCGGCACGCCGGCGTACGGCTCGGAGACGGCTTCCGCCATCAACAGCCGAGGCGTCTACCCGCAGCCTTCGACCGACACACTGATCGTCCCGCGCCAGTGGTGGCTGTCGTACGACTCCCCGGAGCACCAGCTCCCGGCGTACGACAACTGCCGCGTCCCCTGGGGCAACCTCCACGAGGAGGCCTGGGTGCGCATCCGCGACCGCGAATGGATGGCCGGCACCTTCATCTGGACCGGCTTCGACTACATCGGCGAGCCTACCCCGTTCGGATGGCCTTCCAGGAGTTCCTATTTCGGTATCGTAGACCTCGCGGGCTTCCCCAAGGACTGCTACTGGATGTACAAGGCAGAATGGACCGACGAGACCGTCCTGCACGTCTTCCCGCACTGGAACTGGAACGTCGGCGACAAGGTCGACGTCTGGGCGTACTTCAACAACGCCGATGAAGTCGAACTCTTCATGAACGGCAAGAGTTACGGACGTGACCACAAGGAGGGCGAGAAACTCCACGCACAGTGGAACCAGGTGCCTTTCGAGACCGGCAAGATCGAAGTCGTCTCGTACAAGAACGGCCGTGTCGTGGCCCGCGAGACCCGCGAGACCACCGGCGAGCCCGTCAAGCTCAAACTGACAGCCGACCGCAACACGATCAGCGCCGACGGCTATGACCTCTCCTACATCACGGTCGAAGCCGTCGACAGCAAGGGCAGACCCGTCCCGACCGCCGACCTGATGCTCAACTTCAGCGTCAGCGGCGCCGGCGAGCTGTTCGGCGTCGACAACGGCAACGCCGCCGACACGCTCTGCCTGAAGGGCGACCGCAAGGCCCTCTTCAGCGGCAAGGCCCTCGGCGTCGTCCGCTCCTTCAAGGGCATCCCCGGCACCGCCCGCCTGACCGTCGACTCCGAGATTGGCAGCGCACACATCGACATAAAAGTCAAATAATCAATAACCTACATTATGCAAAACCAAGAACAAGGCAGCAAATTCTACCTGTTTTCCATCGTGCTGGTCGCCGTGCTCGGCGGTCTGCTGTTCGGATATGACACTGCTGTCATCTCCGGAGCCGAACGTGGGCTCCAGGCGTTCTTCGAGGGCGCCAAAGACTTTACCTACACCAATGTCCTCCACGGATTCACATCATCCAGCGCCCTGATCGGCTGTATCATCGGTAGCGCTCTCTCCGGCCTCTTCGCCGGCAAGTTCGGCCGCAAGAAGAGCCTGTTCTTCGCGGGTATCTGCTTCTTCCTGAGCGCCGCGGGCTCCTACTATCCGGAGTTCCTGTTCTTCACCAAGGGCGTTCCCACCCACGGCCTGTGGGTGGCGTTCAACCTCTACCGCGTGCTCGGCGGCATCGGCGTGGGTATGGCTTCCGCCATCTGCCCGATGTACATCGCCGAGGTGGCTCCCGCCAACAAGCGCGGCAAGCTCGTGTCCTGGAACCAGTTCGCTATCATCTTCGGTCAGCTGGTCGTATACTTCGTGAACTTCCTCATCATCCAGTCGCACAAGAACGACCCCGCCATCGTCGAGTGGACCAACCAGGTCGGTTGGCGTCTGATGTTCGGCTCCGAGTGCGTTCCCGCCGGCCTGTTCACCCTGCTGATCCTGCTCGTGCCTGAGACTCCGCGTTACCTCGTCATGTCCGGCCAGGAAAACAAGGCTCTCGACGTCCTCACCCGCATCAACGGCAGGTCTGTCGCATCGCAGGTGCTCTCCGACATCAAGGCCACCGTGGTCGAGAAGAAGGAGAAACTCCTCGCCTATGGCTTCCTCGTCATCTTCATCGGCTGCATGCTCAGCGTCTTCCAGCAGTTCGTCGGTATCAACGCCGTGCTCTACTTCGCCCCCCGTATCTTCGAATCGATGGGCATGGGCAATCCTATGACACAGACGGTGCTGATGGGTATTGTGAACATCAGTTTCACGTTGGTGGCCATCTTCACGGTCGAGAAACTGGGACGTAAACCGCTGCTTATCACCGGCTCGATCGGTATGGCGATCGGCGCCATCGGCGTAGCACTGGCCGATGCCCTGCCCGGTGTCCCGGGTATCGTCGGCGTGCTCAGCATCATGATTTACTCCGCATCCTTCATGTTCAGCTGGGGTCCCATCTGCTGGGTTCTCATCTCCGAGATCTTCCCGAACACCATCCGTGGCGCCGCAGTGGCCATCGCAGTGGCCTGCCAGTGGATCTCCAACTTCATCGTGAGTTCCACCTTCGTGCCGCTCTACACCTGGAGCCCTGCCTTCACCTACGGTATGTACGCAGTGTTCTGCCTCATCGCCGCACTCTTCGTCTGGAAACTGGTGCCGGAGACAAAGGGCAAGACGCTCGAGGACATGACAGCCCTATGGCGCAACAGGAAAAAATAACCGTCAATGAAAACTTCAAAATACTTAGTCCTTGCATTGGCGCTCCTCACGGGCGCCAATGTTTTAGCGCAGCAAGCGCCTGATTACGAGGCGGCTGCGCGCTTCTCGCAGAAGGCCATCGCAAGGATGGTCTTCTCCACCACAGTTACCCCCAACTGGTTCAGGGACAGCGACAAGTTCTGGTACAGTTACAAGACTCCGGCCGGGACCCGCTACTACATCGTCGATCCCGCCACGGGCTCCAAGACCGAGGCCATCGACATGGAGAAGCTCGCGATGGAGGTGACCTCCATCGTGCGCGACCCCTTCGACGCCCAGCATCTCCCCCTCACGGGGCTTGAACTCAAGGACGACAAGGTCTTCCGCTTCAATGTCACCAGCACGCGCGACGTCCCCGACACCACCGCGCTGAAGAAGGACCCCAAGTCCAAGAAGACGGTCAAGAAGGTCTACCATTTCGAGTACGACATCGCGACCAGGAAACTCAGCGAGTACAAGCCCGAGGAGCGCGAGTACCCGAGCTGGGCCAGCGTCTCCCCCGACGGCCAGATGGGCGTCTACGCCAAGGACAACAACCTCTGGTGGATGGACAAGGAGAATATGGCCAAGGCCGCGAAGGACGACAAGGACAGCACGCTCGTGGAGCATCAGCTGACCTTCGACGGCATCAAGGACTTCGGCTACGGCTATGGCAATTACAACGGCAACACGGACACTTCCAGGACAAGGCGCACGTCGGTCTCGATGATTGCATGGTCGCCTGATTCCAAGCATTTCGCCACGATGAAGTACGACATGCGCAAGCTCAAGGAACTCTGGGTCATCAACTCCGTGGCGAAGCCCCGCCCCACCCTGGAGACCTACAAGTACCAGATGCCGGGCGAGCCCGGGCCTCAGGAGGAACTGTATGTCTTCTCGATGCCCGAGGGCACTTCCAAGCGCTACCACACCTACGCCTGGAAAGACCAGGAGATGAGTTTCGAGACGCGGCCACGCAAGAGCACCGAGCGCTACGACAAGTACCGCTCGCGCGTCTGGCTGGGTGACGACAACGGCTTCTACGCCAACCGTATCTCGCGCGATATCAAGAAGATAGACTATGTCTACATCCCGCTCGACTCCGACTCGACGAGGACCATCATCTCCGAGAGGATGAACTCCTTCATCGAGGGACGCGACCTCAAACTCATCAAGAACGGCACGCAGATCATCGAATGGTCCGAGCGCAACGGCTGGGCGAACCTATATTTATATAATACCGACGGTACTCTCGTGCGCAACCTCACCGAAGGTGCGTACCACGTGTCGGACATCGTTCAGGTCAACGAGAAGGAGAACTACGTAGTGTTCACCGCCTGCGGCGTCGAGAAGGGCGAGAACCCCTACAACGAGCATACGTACCGCGTGAGCCTGGCCGGAGGACCCATCAAGAGGCTTGACATGGACGACATGGACGTCAAGGCCTCAGGCAGCGACGACGGCCGCTACTACGTCATCAACTACTCCCGCGTGGACTGCGCGCCGAAATCGGCGCTGATCGACGGCAACGGCAAGCTCACTCCGCTCGAGGAGGCCGACCTTAGCCTTCTCTACGACGCCGGCTACAAGATGCCCGAGCGCTTCACGGTCAAGGCCGCTGATGGCGTAACCGATTTGTACGGAGCCATTTACAAGCCGTTCAACTTCGATCCAGAGAAGAAATATCCCATCATCGAGTATGTCTATCCCGGACCGCAGGTCGAGGCCAACAATATCTCCTGGTCGTCGAGCATGCTTCGCGTCGACAGGCTCGCGCAGATCGGCTTCATCGTGATCACCGTCGGTAACCGCGGAGGCCACCCCGACCGCTCGAAGTGGTACCACAACTACGGCTACGGCAACCTCCGCGACTATGGTCTGGAGGACCAGAAGACCGCGGTGCAGCAGCTGGCCGCGCGGTATCCGTGGATCGACGGCACGCGCGTCGGCATCCACGGACACTCCGGCGGCGGCTTCATGTCCACCGCGGCCATCCTCACCTACCCCGATTTCTACACCGCCGCGGTCTCCTGCTCCGGCAACCACGACAACAGCATCTACAACCGCTGGTGGAGCGAGCAGCACCACGGCATCATGGAGAAGATCAGCGAGCAGGGCGACACGACCTTCGTCTACAGCATCAAGACCAACCCCGAGATCGCTTCGCGCCTCAAGGGCCACCTGATGCTCGTCACCGGCGACATCGACAATAACGTACATCCTGCCAACACGATACGCGTCGTGGACGCCCTGATCAAGGCAAACAAGCGCTTCGACTTCCTGATGCTGCCCGGCCAGAGGCACAGTTACGGCGACATGAACGAGTACTTCTTCTACCGTATGGCCGACTATTTCAGCGAGTGGCTCCTCGGCGACTCGCAGCGCGACAGGCCGGACATCGGGCAGTTGAACAACGACTGATAACGATTGAGTCAAAAAAGTTTACGCTTTCTTTGCAATTCTGTTTTTTTTCATTAATATTGTGGACAGCTAACAGCAAACACATAATTCGTTTCATTTATAAAACTAACCGCTATGGCTTACAAAATCATTGACATCGAAGGCATCGGCCCGGTATACGCCGAGAAACTCATCGCCGTCGGCATCGACACCGCTGACAAACTCCTCGCCAAGTGCGCAGCCCCCGCAGGCCGCAAGGCCCTCGAGGACGAGACCGGCATCTCCGGCAAGCTGATCCTCACCTGGGCCAACCACGCCGACCTCTACAGGGTCAAGGGCATCGGCCCCCAGTTCGCTGAACTGCTCGAGGCCGCCGGCGTCGACACCGTCAAGGAGCTCGGACACCGCAACGCCGCCAACCTCGCCGCCAAGATGCTCGAGGTGAATGAGGAGAAGCACCTCGTACGCCGCGTCCCCGTCGAGATCGAGGTCCAGCGCATGATCGACCAGGCCAAGGAACTCCCTGGCGTGATGACCTACTAGAATGTTGATATTCTATCGAAGCCGGCTGCAGCAGCCGGCTTTTTTTGTATATTTGTACTTTATTTAATTGTATGGCCAAAGAGGAGAGTATATGCTGGTTCGCGGCAATCACACGCAGCGGACAATGGAAAAGGATCGGCAGGCGCCTGGGAGAACTGGGCGTGGAGCATTATATTCCCTACAGTTACAAGACGATGGTCTTCCTGCATACGACCAAGCAGACGGCACTTTCGCTGGTCAATTCAGGCGAGGTCAAGGGTCGGTTCATGATCGACCACAACACCAGGACCCTTCTGCAAGTGCCTGACAAACAGATGGATGACTTTATGAGGATACTGGACCTCTCCCCCGATGCGGAGTGCCTCGTACAGACTCCGCTTTCGCTGGGAGACCGGGTCAAAGTCGTCAAGGGAGCCCTCAGCGGAGGCGAAGGGAATATCGTCGCGATGCACGGCGGGTTATATCTCGTCGTGAATGTATGCTCTATCCTGAGTGCACGGGTTGAAATTCCAAGAAGTTATGTTGTGCCTATTACTACGCCTGAAAGTACTAAAAAATAGACATAAAATGCTGAAAAGGTTTTGCAGAATAGATTTCTTTTAGTATTTTTGTGCCGAATATGAATTATATTATAATCTAGATAACCTATTATGAAGAAAGTATTTTTGCTGATTGCATCGGCTTTCCTGATGGTTCCGGCCTTTGCGCAGAATGTCACTACCAGCGAGGACGCTACTACCCGTACCATCGTTGAAGAGACCAACACCCCTGAAGGCAAGGTCGTTACGACTACTGTTTATGAGAAGAATTCCGTCTTTACCGGCGGTTTCTGGCGCAACTGGACCCTTAGCGGCAACCTCGGCGCACAGCTCTATTACGGAGACAATGACTGGAAGGTCGCTAAGATGACCGAAATGATTACCTTCCCAGCTATCGACGTCTATCTTACTAAGTGGGCCTCCCCTAGCTTCGGTGTCGGTCTTGGACTTA
>JAEEGL014823908.1_pt1 | contig 14434 bp, 13 predicted proteins | sample 9134231 | NCBI WGS metagenome assembly JAEEGL01 (sample SAMN16246548, study PRJNA631951) | gut metagenome | biome: gut microbiome; feature: rumen; material: fiber-attached | host: Bos | place: Iran: Karaj | collected 2018-10
TATTAAGGAGTTGCAGTGTTCTTAGTCAAAACGAATATTTTTTTTACGAGGGGGCTTTACGGGGTTCCGTGCTAACCGCGCTCCATTCTTCCATTCGCTACGCTCATTCCAGAACTGCCCTCCGGGCAGGGGCTACAATCCCTAACGCTGTTGTCAGATAGTGTTATAAAATTCCTCCCGTCGATTAACGGTCATTCTTTTCTCTGTAAGCCATAAATATCATTCATCTTTTTTACTTGATTTGTTTGGTCAATATATCCTTTTATTATAAGGAATTTGTTGTAAATCCCCGACTCACCATCGGCAATCCTAAAATCATAATGAAAGCTACAAGAATCCCCTTATAATTCTTCTAGCACAAACGGCAGCATGTAAACGGGTTTCAACATAAGCTGTCCTTCATTTCCGACATCTTTTTGAGAAATCAGCAGAGGTCTTCCAATACGACTTGAAAACTTTGTACAAAAAGCGTCTATGGATTCATGATTTTTGTTAGAAGAAGATTTTACTTCTACTGGAATTATTTTTGCGCCTGTCTGCAACAGAAAATCAACTTCATAATAATGAGTGCTTCCTTCTTTTTTCCATGTGTGATAATAAGGAATCCGATTTGTTGAAGCAATTATCTGGGCTGCCGCATTTTCATAAAGATAGCCTAAATCTGCAGGAAGTTTGTCACTTAAAAGTTTGCTGTAAATATTATCTCCGGTATCAGGAGAAGACTCAAAAATCATTGTAGTAAAAAGTCCTACATCTGAGAGGTATAATTTAAATGTATCAGTATCTTGTGTTTGTGAGAGAGTCACATTTGGATCGGTTGTGTTATAACAAGGAATAACGGTTTTTGAATCCAATAAATCGGAAAGGCGTTCCAAATCTTTCTTAATTATTCTTTTATTTGTTGCTTTAGAAATCACATATCGTTTTTTCTGTGTTGCCAGCTGGCTTGGAATAGATTTATACATCATTCCTATCAAACCGGATTCATCAATCTTTTTAAAATCATCAATATATAAATCAATAATTCCTCGTTTAACCTTATCAATGAAAGCAAAATTCTTTCCATCTACATAAGCCTGTACTGCCTGTGGCATACCTCCGACGGCCATATAAATGCGAAAATCCTTCATCAGACTCCTGTTTACACCATTACCGGCAGGAGCATTTGTTTTGTACAGCTGTCTTAAAACATCATATGTGTTATTTCCAATGGCCCACATGAATTCTTCATAATCCATTGGATAAACAGAAATCTTGTATTCTTCTGAAGGAATTACAATGTCTTTTACATTCTTTTTGATACTAATGAGGGAACCGGTTTCTATATAATCATATCTGCCGTCTGCAACAAGATATTTTATTGCCTGGCGTGCTTTTGGATTAAGTTGAATTTCATCAAAAATAATGACTGACTCGCGTGGATAAAGATTTATTCCAGTAATTGTCTGAAGCCTTAGAAAGAAGACATCCAGTTTAGCAATATCCTTAAATGCGGACAGCAAATCTTCATCAATATTAGCAAAGTCGATTTTTATATAAGAGCGATAATTCTGTTTTGCAAACTCTTCTGCTATGGTAGATTTCCCGACACGGCGGGCACCTTCCAAAAGAGCTGCATAATTTGGTGCATAGTTATCTTTCCATTCTTTTAAGTGGTCCAGAGCCTTTCTTCTAAACTTGTCCATTTTGTGCACTTCCTTCAAGTTTATATTATGCAAAAAGTGCAGTTTCTTCAAGTTTTTATAAGTCAAAAAGTGCAGTTTCTTCAAGTTTTTTGCTTAAATGTTTGAGTTCCCCCTCCTTGTAAACACCCACATATCTCTTTATAATAGCATACTTACTGAATAGGCAGATTTTATTCAAAAGGGATTTTTATGAACAAATATCAGTTTGCACGGACCCGGCTTACTTTTGGAAAAGAGAACATGGAAGGTTCCCGTGCCGAAGTACAGTTTTCCGCTTGATGTCAGTGTTGGGCAATGGCTAGAGAACCGATTTCCTGAACTTTTTTCAGCCGTTCGTTCCAGTCATCGACAAGTTCTTTTGGTTCAATCGGCCAGGCTTCATCTGCCCACTGCCACACCCACCTTTCTATAGAAAACAACTGATTACTTCGGAAACTCAGGATGATTCCGTCTCCGTCCTGTCCGGGATGTTTTGTGTCAGCTGTGATTTTCTGATTTTCGCCCCAGATTCTGTTTTTGGCGTAACGGGCAGCGTAACCGTGAAGGTGAATCTTGAAGTCGAGCTTTGTGTCGTGGCACATGCAGCCGAACGAGCCGAGAGTCATTTTGCGGAAATCGTAGTCTTTTGGGAGCGTGAAGATTTCGTTCGTGAGCTTAAGATTCTTGATTTCGCTCAGACTGTAGCGGCGGCGGCCGTTTTTGATTACATTGAGTGCGTGAAGGTTCCAGTTTCCGTTGTCAAAAATGAGCTGCCACGGCTGAACCCGGCGGGGATGTGGTTCGGTGTCTGTGAGCGACTGATACTCGAAGGTGATGATTCGGTTTTCGTGAAGGGCTTTGTCCAAAAGCCGCCAGGTCTCTGCCGGAACTTCCTTGTTTGGTGCGCCTACGAAAATTATTCTGTCGTTTTCGGGATTCTTCTTGATTCTGATGTTTTCAAGTGCGAGGTCGTGGTTTTCGATTGAAAGCGACTCAAAAACTTCCTGCGCTTCCTTGTAAAGAGGATTTCCCTTGACCATATCCATCAGCGTTTTTATGAGTTTTGCTGCCTTTGCGGCGTTTTCGTCCGTGTAGAATCGGGGGAGCCTGTACTTGGGGTCGGTGTAGAAGTAGCCGTTTGTTTCAAAATCTGTGTCGATTGGGGCGGCGTATTTTTCCTGCAGTTCTTCGATGTCGCGGAAGAAGGAAGTTTTGCTCGTTTTGATGCCGTATTTTTCGGTAAGCTCGGAGATGATTTGGTTCCATTTGAGTTTCCGCCCGGAAGCGATGATTTCGTCAATTGCCTGGTAGCGTTTTGCTTTTTCGGTGAAGTCTACGGACATGTGGGGCTCCTTAATTGTAAACGAAAATCTAAGTTTCCCTTACATGATTTTTCCGATTTCTTCTGCAAAAGACTTAAAATCATCAAGATGGCTTGTTATTATGGCGTAGATGATTTTACAGTCCAAATCTTCATATTGATGAACTGCGATATTACGGAATCCGACGGCATGGCTTAGATTTTCGGATGTGTTTTGAGAAATCAGCTTGTTCTGTGCCAGTTTCTTGAAGGTTTCTGCCATCGTTGTTGGTGTTTCTGTGTCATAATCCAAGAGAATGTGGTTTCCGATATCAACGCAGATTTGAACGGCTCTTTGAAGATTTAAGATTATGATGTCCTGCTTGTCAATGTTGTTCTCCAAATCCTCAACGCTTGAGATTCCCTGGGTTTTTACACGGTGAACGCATCGGATGAGAGCGGCAAGTTTTGCTTCAAGAACTTCTTTATCCATTTACAAACCTCTTGAATTTTTGGGAATTCATATATTTTATGGTCGGAAGAAAATCTTCTTTGAAACAAAGGGCTTTTACAAGATAGCGGACAAAAACTGATTTTGAGATTTTGATTTTAATCCCTGTCGTCATTATCTGATAAAGGAAAACCCCCTCCGCCTTTGATAAGTCTGCAAGGTCGATTTCACGCCGGCAGATAAGAGCCAAATCCGTCTGAATTTTCGCAAGCTGTTCGTAGTCAAGCGGATTATTTGAATGGATTGCAATGTCGATGTCACTATGTGCGTTGAAAGTTCCTTTTGCGAATGAGCCGAACAGAAGAACCGTATCAATTTCATCCTTGTGAGAAAAATAATCCTGTAGTTGAGATTTTATCGAATCCTGTTCGCTCATGATTTCATTATAGCATGAATCAGATTTTTATGGAATTTTTTGTTCTTATTCCCGTGCATTGGGAATAGTCTTGATTTATGTTAATAGAAAAAAAAGTAAAATTCTTATATAGTAATATTATTATGGCTGGAAATGACAATGTACATGCTTCTAAAGCAAATAAAACTGATGAATTCTACACGCAACTTTCACTTGTAGAAAATGAACTAAAACATTATAGACCTCATTTTGAGGGTAAAACAGTTCTTTGTAATTGTGATGACCCATACGAAAGCAACTTTTTTAAATTCTTCGCAATGAATTTTAATACTTTAAAACTTAAAAAACTGATTTCTACTTGTTATGCAACTTCTCCAATAGCACAGAAAGAATTGAGTTGATTTCCAGAGTTAGAAGAAGAGCAAGAAGAACGAGCAAGCGATAAACGAAAACCTTACAAAGTTCAAATTACAGAAGTCTCAGATTATAATAACGATGGTGCTGTTGATTTAAGCGATGTAGAATGGCTTTTTATTCATTTGAGCAAGTTTAAAAAGTCTGTTACTTTTGAAACAGCCTCATTTATCTCTAGTATAAATAATATTAAATAACTGACAAAACCTTAGTAATTGAGTAAAATTCCAAAAGGTGTGAAAATGGGACGAAGAATAGAATTGAAACTCAATAACGAAGATGAAAAATATTTACGAGAAATAATAAAACGGGGCACGACAGAGGCAAGGCTGTATAAACGGGCAATGATTCTTCTGATGAAGGCAGAAGGAAAAACTTATATGGACATTGCACGAGCCTTGAAAATTTCGAGGAATACTGTTGTCCTCTGGATTGAAAAATATAATGCGGGTGAAGATATTCAGAAATGTCTAAGAGATGAAAAAGGCCGTGGAAGGAAACATGAAATATTTGATGAGGAAATCGCATTTATAAAAAACACGGCCTGCAAGAAACCTACAGAATTTGGATATGCTGCGGAGGTGTGGTCATTATCAAAACTTACTGCGCATATAAACAAAACGGCGGAAGCAAACGGATTTCCAAGGCTTTCAACGGTGTCCGTTTCTTATGTGCAGAAGCTGTTGAAGTCGCTGGCAATAAAACCTCACAAGATAGAATATTACTGTGAAAAACGAGACCCTGATTTTGAAGAAAAAATGCAGAATGTTCTTGTTTTCTATAGAGATGTTGAACTTGGAGCAACAAAGGAAGATGGAACTGTTGTTCACATGCTTTCCTATGATGAAAAACCAGGAATTCAGGCTATATCGTTGACGAGCGACGACCTTCCTGCAACTGAAAAAAATGGTCACATAAAAAGAGATTATGAATATAAAAGACTCGGAACGCTGTCTCTCCTCGCAGGAATTGACCTGAAAACAGGAAAGGCTTTTCCGCTTGTAAAAGACAAACATGCCTCCGAAGACTACATTGAGTTTCTGAAGACTCTGGATGATTATTATCCAAAGGAAGATGCGTTTCGGATTCTTTTAGACAATCTGAAAGTTCACACGTCGAAAAAAACAAAGGAATATTTAAAAACAAGGCCAGGTCGTTTTGAATTTGTTTTTACGCCGAAACACGGTTCGTGGCTGAATATGGTGGAAGGTTTCTTCAGCAAAATGTCAAAACAGGTCTTGAAAGGTATTCGTGTAAAATCAAAAGAAGAGCTGAAAGAAAGGATTCTTAAGTACTTTGAGGAAGAAAATCTAAAACCGGTTGTATTTCACTGGAAATATAAACTTGATGAAATCTCACAAGATTCAAAACTGAAAATACAACCAGTTATTTGAAATTCTATATGAAATTCTATATGAAATTCTATATACTAGGAATACTTTAGTTTTAAGTGATAAGATATTTGTAACAAGTTTTTATAAAACGGACAATCAGGTAACTTTTATGAAATTTTTTTCTATAATAGCAAAGATAATTATTTTATTTACAATTTGCTCTCTATTCCTTACAAATAAAAATACTGAAAGAAATATAACAGAGCGTTTCAGTATTATTACTTTAACTAGAGCAGTGGATGTATATGGAAAACGCTATAGAGAAAATAAAGATGAATTAAAGGGAAGAGAAATAAAAACCTTGCCTAAAAACACGGAAATACTATTAATACCATGGGGGATTCGATCCAAACATGGATATAAGTCCTATACAATTTATTACTTTGAAAATGGAATACCAAAACTTGGATATTTATTGGAAAGAGAAGAAAAAAATAATAAAGATGAAATAGGAAAAATATTTTATATTAGTGGCAAGTATACTCCATTATGGTATTCATACACACAAAAAATACATACTGAGAATAATAAACTTTTTTTTGCAATTACAGATGAATTCTTGAAAGAAGCAGAAGGTATAGTTTTTGTTTCTTCAGATTTATCAAAGCAAAAAGCAATAAAAAAACGGGGAAATAAAATTCTTAAAACCCTAATAAAACCTAAAAAAAATATTGAATTGGATTATTTTTATTATGTTCCACTGAAATCATACTTTAAATATTTTATGCTTAAGCGAAAATATCAAAAAAAGTACAATACTTTGTATAAGTATGAACTTCCACAATATTCATTACTTGAAAGGATAAAAGGGATAAAATAATATGGAAAATAAAATTAATTATGGAAATGTATTTGGGATTCCCATTTTTTCTATTTTGGTTGAAGATATGATTGCAAAAGTAGAAAAACAAACATATACAACAACACAATCAACAACAAGCACAAATACAACAACACAATCGATTTTTGAAAGCAGTGCAAACCATTCATATTATGATGTAAAACAAAATGTTAATGTAACGACAAATACACATTCTATACCACATTTTATAACAAGATTATATTTAACTAATGGGGTAGTATTAACATATAATTATAATGTAGATGTAATGGAAGGGTGGCATATAAGACAGCATCTTTTGTATATAAATAATCAAGAGAAAATAATTTTTACATTTATTCCTGAGTCAGGAAAATATATAGATGATAAATATGATGTGGAAAAAATCATAATGCCATATTTTTTGTTAAAACAACCTAATTTTTGGTCAGAACATACAAATTATAAAAAATCTATATTACTTTCTATTCCATGTTTATTGTATTTATTACAAATAGCTTTTCCCAAATTTTTTGATTTTGAATTAAATTGGTTTATAAAAGGAATTTCTTTATGTGCATGGGGTGCTCTCTCTGTCTTTCTTACTATTTTTGAAATGGTTTTGAATAAGAAGAGATTTTATGCAGCACTTATTAGTTATAATAATGCTGTTGCCGAAGTAAATGCTAAAAGCCAACAGTTACATGCCGAATTAGATCCTGTTATCCAACAGGTTAAGAATATAAATCAGACATTTAATAGATTTGGCTTTCAGGAAATTCAATAGTCATTATAGAATAAAAGACTTACTTTACACTTCCGTATTCCAAATATATTTTGAGTGGTGAGGCAAATGATATCATTCCGTAGTATCCGAAGTCTCTTTGTTCCTCCATATCTCTTTATAATAGCATACTTACTGAATAGGCAGATTTTATTCAAAAGGGATTTTTATGAACAAATATCAGTTTGCACGGACCCGACTTACTTTTGGAAAAGAGAACATGGAAAAGCTCTACAATGCGCGCGTGATTGTTTTTGGCATTGGCGGGGTAGGGAGCTATGTTGTTGAGGCTTTGGTGCGGTCTGGAATCGGGGCGATTGATATTGTTGATGATGATAAAATCTGCCTGACCAATCTCAACCGCCAGATTTATGCGCTGCAGTCTACAATCGGACGGGACAAGGTTGATGTTGCGGAGGAGCGCATTCACGACATCAATCCGGACTGCAAGGTTACCAAATGGAAGACTTTTTTCATGCCGGACACGGCCGACCTCTTTGATTTTTCTCAGTATGATTATATTGTTGATTGCATTGATACTGTGACGGGCAAGCTTGAAATCATCACGCGGGCGAAGGCGCTTAAAAAGCCAGTCATCAGCTGCATGGGGGCGGGAAACAAGGTCGATCCGACTAAGCTCAAGGTTGCGGACATCACCCGCACTTCGGTTTGTCCGCTTGCCCGCGTCATGCGTAATGAATTGAAGAAGCGCAACATCAAACGGCTCAAGGTCGTTTTCTCGACTGAAACGGCGATTCCGCCAACGCCGGATGAAGAAGACGCGGATTTTGAAGATGCTTCGGGCACTACACCTGACCGAAAAGGTTCTCCAAAAAAACAGACTCCCGGCAGCAATGCTTTTGTTCCTTCTGTGGCGGGAATGATGATTGCTGCGGAAGTCGTAAAGGATTTGACCCAGTTCCATGTGACGGATTTGTTTTAGTCAGTCTCTCCTTTGGCACTCATAAAGATATAAAGCAGCACGGGCGTAATCGTGTAGTCCGAAATCAGTGCGCTTCCAAGTCCGACTATCGAAAGCCAGCCGATGTTTACAAGAACATTCATCGTGCTTGTAAGGAAAATCGCGAACATGGCGCACAGAATAACTGTCGTCATAATCATTGTTTTTCCAATCTCTCGGTATGAATTTTCTATTGCACTTCGGTAGTTTCCGGTAAGCTCAAAGTGATATTTGATGTGGTTCGTAAAGTGAATCGTGTCGTCAACGGCAATTCCAAGAATCATCGGCATAATCATTGCCGTTATCATGTCGAGGTTTACGCTGGCATAACCCATGATTCCGCCAATCAGAATAATCGGTACCACATTAGGAATCATTGCGATAAAACCCGTTCTGACCGATGTGAACGCAAGTACGAGCAGAATCAGAATTATGATGAGAGAAGTTCCGATTGACTTGATTGAACCGCGCACGAGTTTTCCGTTCATCTGAGCATACTGGACGACCTCACCCACAACGCCCGCATTCTGCGCATCCGGGAAAAGTTCCGAAAGCCATTTTTTGACTTCTGATAGATTTTTTACGATTTCTTCTCCGTCGTAACCTGCAAGTTCAACTTTCAGATATGCAGCACGAAAATCATCGCTGATGTAGTCGTACAAATCATTTCCGCCTGAAATTTCGTACAGGAACATAATCTGCGACACCAAATCCTGATTGTCCGGGATTATGTATGCTTCCTGCAAATCTCCATTCAAAGTGCGGTTCATCTCTTTTATGATTTTTGTGACCGAAGAAACACGAGGTTTCCCGTTGGAGATTTTTGTCTGGCTCAGAGTTCCAATTCTTTGAGCAAGTATATCCATCTTTTTAAGAATCTCTGGATTTTTTATTGCATCCTCGTCTGCGTATTCTATCAAGACCTCATAATCATACTGGCTTCCGAGCTGGCTTCTTGTAATTTCCAGAAGTCGCTTTATATAAGGAGTCCGTTCGCCCATCATGTCAGAATAATTCATGTTTACTTTGATTCTGAAAATGCCCGGAACCGCTGCCAAAGTAACAAGACTTGCCACAATCACCGTAATCCATTTTTTATTGAGGATTGCTTTTCCCATCGCTTCAACGCGAAGGTCTGATTTTGTCGCTCCCTTTGCATCTACAAATGTCGGATCAGGAGACTTGTCTTTTCCAAAGCTGTAGAGGACTGGAAGAAGGATTATGATGTAGGCAAAGACGGCGAAAACCGTAGCGGCTGTAATTCCTCCGACCCAGCGCATAGGTCTGATTCCTGCCGCAAGGAACGAAAGCATCCCCGCCATTGTCGTAATTACCGTAAAGAACAGTGCCCAACCAGAATCGCGAACACCCATTACAATTGAATCCTTGCGTTTTCCTGATTTTCGGAAGTGCATTTTGAAGCTATTGATGTAGTGAACCGAGTAACCGACGGCAAGAGCCATCGAAAGAAGAACCGTTACCATAATCATCGAGTTGTTTCCCTTTATTCCCATCCAGCCAGAGAAACCGAGAGTTGTCGTAAGCGCACCGACAGTAGAAATGGAAGGAACCACAATTCCACGCAATGAACGTATAAAAACGGTAAGGCAGATGACCATAACTAAAAATCCGATTGAAATGCGCGTAACGAGCTGATTCATCGTTACGGCTTCTTCTTCAAACTCGGTGTAGCTCATGCCGGCAGGTCTGATTTCCCATTTATCTGATTTGTATTTGGGGTCGTTGAAAATCTTCATGGCGGGAGGCGCAATTTTTACCATCGCTTCTGTCAGGTTTTCCGAATAGTGCTCAAGATTTACGATAAGCCAGGTTTCAGTCGCATCGGCACTGACAAGCGTGTTCAAAAGCGATTCGCGGCTTAAAATAAAGGCCTTTTTTTGTGCCAGTTCTTCCGGGTCAGCAGGAACACCTTCTTTAAAAGGACTTGTGACTTCAATGCAGTCTTCCATGCCAATCGGGATTGAAAGCTCCATAAGCGAAGTAATGCTTTTTGCATAGGGAACATTCTGCAAAAGTTCATCCCCAAGATCATAAATCATCTGAAGAACTTCAGGGGCAAAGACATCATCAGCCTTGATGTGAGCCAGAAGACTGTCCGTAGAACCGAAAATGTCTTCAAAATGGTCCTGATTCTTTTTCGTCGTTTCCCAGTCGTCAAACCAGTCTTCTTCGCCGTTGTCGAGTTTTAGGCGGGAAAGCCCCATGCTTCCGATGACAGAAACAATAATAAGGCAGATAAGAAAAGCCCAGCGGTGCTTGACTTCAAAACGCCCGAAGTTTTCAAACCAGTTGTTGATTTTTTTGACTTTCATAACTCCTCCTTTTTACGATAACAATGTTATCTTGTCAATAGATTTTGGTAACATTGTTATCTTTTTTAATTGACAAAGCGTTTTTTTTGTCGCAAACTACCTCCATGGCAGAATCTTCAACCGAAACAAAAAACAGGCTCCTCGAAAGCGCAAAAAAGGAATTTCTCGAAAAAGGTTTTACCGGAGCCTCACTACGCACGATTGCCGCAAATGCCGGAGTCACAACCGGGGCAATGTACCGCCACTTTAAAGACAAGGATGATTTTTTCTGCACGCTTGTTGATGAAGCCATCGAAACCACAAAAAAAGTCGTAATGCTCGCAGATTCAAAAAATCATGCGAACCTGACACCTTCACAAATGAATGAGCACATAGATTCTGAAAAAAAATCAACTGAAGAATTCCTGGATTACATGTACGAACATTTTGATGCCTTTACACTGCTCCTTACAAAAGCCGCCGGAAGCACGCACGAACATTTTCAGGAAGACATCTGCGATCTTTACACAAAAAACTGCGAGCAGACTTTTACCTGGATGTACGAACAGAAAATCGCCACCAGACAGGTTTCTCCGATGACAATTCACTTTATGGCCTCTACCGTAATCAACGCCTTCTGCGACATCATTCTTCACAACATGACAAAAAAAGAAGCCGAAGCATACATCTCAGACATAATGGAATTTACAAGCAGCGGAATGTATGTACTTCTGGGGATACAGAATAGAGGAGCAAAATAATCTATTTCCGTAAAAATATGTTATCATAAATTTTATGGAGTATAACGCCCGCAATTTTGAAGGGTCGTCAACCGAAACTGGTATGCCGTATCAGAATATTATCAATTACTATCTTCTGGATTGTGTAAAAGAAAAAAACATCTGGAAGTAGCATTTAGTAAATAAAACTAAAACATAACATGCACTTCAAAGCAGACGGCAAGTCAAGCTTGCCGCTGTTTAACTGCGTAGTTATACGGACGGGCCACTGGCCCGCTATTGTTAAAAAAGTAAAATCAACATACTACTAGAAAAATTCATTTTTTTATAGTAAAATTGACAAAAGGTGGAAATTTTATATGTATGTTGGTACCGTTTTAAAGAATATAAGAGAAGAACAAGGTTTTTCATTATTAGAAATCCAAAGAAATACAGGTATAAAAGAAAGTCAGCTTTGTAGAATAGAGTCAGGTATTAGATTTCCTACAGACGAGCAAATCTTTATTTTAGCTCGCTTTTATAATATAGATTCTAATCAGTTACAAATTCAACGCGACAGTGATAAAGTTTTAGAAAATATAAAAGAGTTTTCAAATCAAGAACAAATCCTTGATGTTGCAAAGCAAAAACTTGAATCAAAAGGAAATTATTTATCAGTAGCGGCAGATTCACTTCCTGGTGCTACGATTCCTCTGGAAAGTCGACGTTATATTGGTTGTAAACAAAAACTTGTAGATTGGATATTCGATATTATTCAGTCAGAAACAGAAAATATAAATACAGCAACAGATATTTTTGCAGGAACTGGTCTAGTCGCAAAAAAAATGCTTGGTATGTATGACAATGTAATTATCAACGATTTTCTTTTCTCAAATAATCAGATTTATACAGCCTTTTTCAAAACTGGAGCTTGGAATAAAGAAAAAATTCTAAAAAAAATTGAATTATACAATAGCTTAGACGAATCAACTCTTAACGATAATTATTTTTCAATCAATTACGGTGGAAAATACTTTGACTATGATATGTCAAAAAAAATTGGTTGGATTCGAGAGGACATTGAAAACTCAAAATCAGATTTGACTGAAAAAGAATATGCAATTTTGCTTTCAACTTTGATTTACAATATCGATAAACATGCAAATACACTCGGACATTTTGAAGCATACATAAAAAAGCCAATTAAAAAGACAGAGCTAAAACTTCGCTTGATTGATGTAAAAGAATTTAAAAACTTGACTATTTATCGTCGTGATTCAAATGAACTTGCAAGAGAAATAAAATCTGATTTGGTGTATATTGACCCTCCCTATAATTCAAGACAGTATTCCCGTTTTTATCATGTCTATGAAAACTTGGTAAAATGGGAAAAGCCAGGACTTGTTGGAACGGCCATGAAACCGCCTACAGAAAATATGAGCAAATATTGTTCTGCAAAAGCACCTGAAACTTTCGAGGATTTGATTCAAAATTTAGATGCAAAATATTTGGTTGTTTCTTATAACAATACCTATAACTCTAAAAGCAAAAGTTCTCAGAACAAGATTCAACTTGAAGAAATCGAAGAAGCATTAAACAAAAAAGGTGAAACTAAGAAATTTGAAAAGGACTATCGTTTTTTTAATGCTGGAAAAACGAATTTGGAAAATCATCAAGAGTTGCTCTACATTACAAGGGTAAAATGAAAAAAGAAAAAGTTATCCGCTCGCCTTTTTTCTATACAGGCGATAAATATAAGCTTATACCTGAACTCAAAAAATATTTCCCGACAGAAATAAATAAATTCGTTGAGCCGTTTGTTGGTGGTGGCTCGGTTTTTCTAAATGTTAATGCAAGTATATTTCATGAAAATGACATTGATAAAAACATAATGTCTATTCATCATTATTTGTCATCATTCAAAAATGTAGATGATTTACTAACTATTCTTTTTTCAAAAATTGATGAGTATAAGTATACATTCTCTTATAAAGGTAAAACTGTTCCAAAGGAATTAAAAGAAAAATATGTAAAAACATATTTCGCAAAGTATAATGCAGAGTTTTATAAACAGTTGAAAGAAAAATATAATGCTTCCGACCGTACAGATATTGCCGATTTATATCTGCTTTTAATTTATGGTTTTAATCGTATGTTACGGTTTAATCAAAAAGGAGAATTTAATCTTCCTGTTGGCAATGTAGATTTTAATCAAAATGCTGTCGATGCACTTACAAATTATGTGAGTCTTACGAATAGCAAAAAAATACAATGGTCAAATGAGGATTATAAAACTTTTCTTTCAAAGATTTCTCTTACTGAAAAAGATTTTATATATCTCGATCCGCCCTATTTAATTACAGCAAGCGAATACAATAAATTGTGGAATCAGAAAGATGATGATGAGCTTATGATTTTACTTGATGAATTAAATAAAAATAAAATTCGCTTTGCTCTTTCCGATGTTGTAGAATACAAAGGAAAAGAGAACACGAAACTTTTGAATTGGGCTAAAAAATACAATATATACCCTATCAAAAGTAATTACATAAATTACCATGACAACAGCATAAAATCATTTTCGGAGGTTTTAATAACAAACTATGGCAAGTAAAGAACGAAATGCAGAGTATAAACCATTACTTTACACAACGACGGTACGAAATCCCGAACGAATAAAATACAATCTTTTTGTACTCAAAAAATTTGAAAATCAGATCTTAACTAATGCGCTTGCAACTGCTGTTGTCCGTGAACTTATAAAATATGGACTTTATCGTCCTATGAAAGTTTCTGCTAATGTAAAAACAATTTGGAAACAAACTTCTGGCGGTGAATTTGCAGTTAATCTTTTAGATGACAAAACAGTTTTAAAAATTATTGCAGAAAATCCACAAAAACACAAAGAAGCAGGCTTCGACTGGGGATATCCTTCAAGATTTGCAACAATTTTTGACCTTGCAAAAGAATTTGGTTTTGTTTATTTCAAAACTGGTTCAAAAATCGAATTCTCAGAACTCGGTAATATTCTAGTTGATATTGTAGATGTTCAAATCGGCGGAAATAATGAAATCTCGCTTAACTTAAAAAATCCAGAGCGCGAACAATCTGTTTTCTTGCAATCACTTGCTCGTTCACAAAGAGCCAACCCATTTGTAAAAGTTTTGAATGACAATATTCCACTATTGTTGCTTTTGCAA
>JAEEGL015093348.1_pt1 | contig 14434 bp, 9 predicted proteins | sample 9134231 | NCBI WGS metagenome assembly JAEEGL01 (sample SAMN16246548, study PRJNA631951) | gut metagenome | biome: gut microbiome; feature: rumen; material: fiber-attached | host: Bos | place: Iran: Karaj | collected 2018-10
GAAAACAACTTAAAAGTGATACACTTTATAATTCAGGTGTTGATGCTAAACTTGATGCTTTAGTATCTATTGCTACGATTGTATCTGCAATTATTTATTTAGTTTCTAAAGTTTCTTTAGAAGCATATTTAGCTTTATTAATATCATTTATAATTATGCGTTCTGGTTTCTTAATGATTAAAGAAACTATTAGTTTAATATTAGGTAGAAGAATCGAAAAAGAATTAGCTATTAAAATTAAAGAAATAGTTAACTCATTTAAAGATGTCATGGGTTGCTTTGATTTAGTAGTTAATAATTATGGACCAGAAAAATTAATTGCTTCATTTCATATTGAAGTTGATGAGAGAATGAATGCAGTTGAGATTGATAAATTGACTAGAAAAATAACTAGTAAAGTTTATATGAAAACTGGTATTATTGTGGCTGCGGTTGGTGTTTATTCTATGAACTCTAAGAATAAAGAATTAAAGAAAATGAAAGATAATATTCAAGAACTTGTTAATAATACCGAAGGCTTAATTTCAATGCATGGTTTTTATGTTAATGAAGAATTTAAAACTATAGATTTTGATGTTGTTATTTCATTTGATTATATTAGAAATAAATCTATAGTTAATGAATTAAAGAAAAAAGTTAAAAAAATATATCCTGACTATAAAGTATATATAGTTACTGATTATGATATATCTGATTAAGGAGGAGTTATGAATATTTATAAAATGAAGAAAAAAGATTTAAGTAAACTATTAATTGAATTTAGTAAATGTGAATATGGAAAGATTCAATTTGTTATTTCTTATAGTTTATTTATAATTTTATTTATATTATTAATTGCATTTATAGTTTTTTACTTTATAACATCTTTTAGATTTTTAGTATTATTTATTATTTTAGATTCTTTACTTAGTTTTATTGTTTTCTTAGTTGGATCTGCACATTTTTATAATGAGGTAAGATTTTTCTCTTATGGAAAAGAAAAGAGTTCTCGTTAGTGCTTGTTTACTAGGTATTGAATGCAGATTTGATGGAAAGTCAAAAGAAAATAGTGAATTATTAAATTTAAAAGATAAGTTTGAATTTTTTCCTGTATGTCCTGAGGTACTTGGAGGTTTAGCTACTCCAAGAGTACCTTCAGAAATAATTGATGGGAAAGTTATTAATAAAGATGGTATTGATGTTACACAAAACTATATTAAGGGTGCTTATGATACTTTAAAAATATGTAATATTTGTAATATTGATTTTGTAGTCTTTAAATCAAAAAGTCCTTCATGTGGTAAAGGTAAAATATATGATGGAACTTTTAGTGGTAATTTAATTGATGGTAATGGAATTACTACACAAATTTTATTAGATAATGGTATTAAAGTTTATACTGAAGATGAATTTATTAATGAATATAAAGATATGTAGTTAATTTAATAAATATGTTATATTAAAAGTAGTAAAGAGGTGTTAAAAATGAAAGAAGAAAAGAATAATCTTGAATTAGTTATTTCTGATGGTAAAAATATTAATCTTGATGATGATCTTATTCTTTCTGTTAACAACGATGAAGATACTATGGATTTAACTGAAATCACTAAAGTAGTTAAAGAGCAAGAAGGTGATAAAGTTGAGTAGAGCAAGAGAGATAGATGATTTTTTAAAGTTTGTTCAAAATGAATGTAGAGGAAGAAATATTACTATAACTCCAGAGATAATTTATGGTACTTTATCTAACTATGGATTTAATGCTGAAGAAATTAAAATTCATTGTGATAATTTATTTCCTTTATGGATTGATAGATATAAAAATAGTACTAATCTAAGAGTTTTTCAAACTGAAAAACAACCTCATTTTGTTCAATTTGAAAATGGTAGAACTAGTGATTCTAAACATTTAAAACTATATGTTAGTTTATCACCAAATGCATACTATGAAGGTGCTAATATTATTTTTGATTTTATTGATAGAAATAATATGAAAACTGCATCTAAAGTTGCTGATCAAATAAGAAGCGATGAAATAGTACTTAGAATGGAAAGTACTTATGATGCTGAAAAATTAATTGAGTTTATTAATAGTAATAAATATTTAGTTGAAAATGCTAGAACTACAAATCCTTTCTTAAACAGGGAAGGTGTTGTTGGTATTGGATATGATGATTTACTATCATATAATACAACTCTTTCTTATTTTATTTCCGATTATTTAAATAAAGCTAATAATCCGGGTTATGATGATTTCGTAAATTATATGAACAATAAATATATTAATTTATTTCAAAATCAACTTGAATTAAATGAATTTACTCATACTGATTTATTTAATTCTACATTAGCTAGACTTAAACGTGGATTTGGTATGATTAATAATCCTGAATTATATGCTATTAATAATTATAGAATAGTATTTGCTAGTATTCTTAATAATGTATATGAAGATTCATATAAAAATTTATATGGATTTATGAATGAGTCTAAAGAAATATATACTAAGATGGCTCATGTTGATAAATATCAATTATTAAATGAATTTATTAGATTTGCTTATAATAAATATAATCAAGATATTAATATATTAATTAAAATTTTATCTGAATATTCTAATGGTAATGTTAATGCAATTACAAGAGATGAAGGATATAGAGAAAAGTTTATTTATAATATAAATCCTAATAAGATAATGGATATGACAGGTAATGATTTAGTTTCTTATGTTAATACTATTGCTAATAATAGTGTTGGTTATCAAAATACTGTTTATTTTGATGAAACTCAAGAGTTAGATAAACCTCAAGATTTTAATATCTTTATTGAAGGTTTAAGAGAAACTTATATTAAGTATGGTGATAATCAAATCTTAGGAAGTTTTGAAAAACTTCTTAATGGAGATTTTACAGTTATAACTAATGGTGAATTTGGTTATAGAAAGTATTTTACAAGTAAGTATGATACTAATACTCTAGCTAGTTTAGCTAGACAATATTTAGATACAATTGTTAATGGTAGAACTATTAATTTAGATACTGGATTTAATCAAGCTGTATTAGATATATTAAAGAGTGATTATGGTTTTACTAATGGTAGAACTAGATAAGACTTGTAATTTATTAAATATATGATAAAATATCAAAAGAAAGACGAAGAACAAGAGGAGTAAATTAATACTGTTTACTAGGGATGAGTACTCATTGGACTGGAAGGTACTCTTAAATAAGTTAATTGAATGTAGCTTGGGAGTCGTTATATTGAAATAGTAGTAAATATAAACGAGTAATACGCGTTAAGTATTATGAGAAGTAATTAAAGTGGTACCACGATCCAATCGTCTTTATGATGATTGGATTTTTTTATTTAAGGAGAATAGAAATGGAAGAAGCAACAAAGATTTTTAATAATTATTATAGTAATTTTGATATTTCTCTAGATGGTGTTTCTAGAAAGTATGATCATACATTCCGAGTCGTAGAATATGCTGAAAAAATTGCTAAAAGTTTGAATTTAAGTAATGAAGATTATGAACTAGCACTTAAGTGTGCTTTATATCATGATATTGCTAGATTTAAACAATGGAGTGAATATAATACTTTTGAAGATGTTTTATCTTTTGATCATGGAGATGAAGGAGAGAGAATCTTAAAGAAATTAGGAATTGATGATGAAATAATTTTATTATCAACAAGAGTTCATAATAAGATTTCTGTTCCTAAGGAATTTGATGAAAGAACTAAAGTATTCTGTGATATTACTAGAGATGCAGATAAACTTGATAATTTATGTATTAAGTTTCCTAAGCTTGATAAAGATTATGAAGTTCCAGAAGAAGCTATTAAATCTATTTTAAATAAAGAGATGGTAAAAAATAATGAAAAATATGACGAGAATAATTTATTTCATATTTTAAGAGAAATAGCATTTATATTTGATTTAAATTTTAAAGAATCTTTTAGAATTATAAAAGAAGATGGATGCTTAGAAAGAAGATTAAATCTTCTTAAAGAAGCTAATTTAAAAGATTTTGATAAGATTAGTGAAGTTATAAATAAATTTGTAGAAGAAAGGTTAAGTGAATAATTATGTTAGAAACTAAATATGATTATAAAAAAGTTGAAGAAAATAAATATAACACTTGGAAAGAAAAAGGATACTTCAATTGTGGTGATAAAAGTAAAGATCCATATTGTATAGTAATTCCTCCTCCAAATGTTACAGGTAAATTACATATTGGACATGCTTATAATGTAGCTATTCAAGATGCAATTATTAGATATAAAAGAATGCAAGGATTTGATACATTATGGCTTCCAGGTATGGACCATGCTGCTATTGCAACTGAAGCAAAAGTAGTTGCTAAGTTAAAAGATCAAGGTATTAATAAATATGAATATGGAAGGGATAAATTCCTAGAAGCTTGTTGGGATTGGACTCATGAATACGGTGGAGCAATCAGAGATCAATGGGCTGCTATGGGTGTTTCTGTAGATTACAATAAAGAAAGATTTACTTTAGATGAAGGTCTTAATAAAGCAGTTACTAAAGTATTTGTTGATTACTATAATAAGGGATTAATTTATAGAGGAGAAAAAATTATAAATTGGGATCCTGCAGCCAAAACATCTTTATCAAATGAAGAAGTTATTTATTCTGAAGAAAAGAGTGCTTTCTATCATTTAAAATATAAAATTACAGGTACTGATGAATACCTAGATGTAGCTACAACTAGACCTGAAACTTTATTTGGTGATACTGCAGTAGCAGTTAATAAAGATGATGAAAGATATCAAAAATATATTGGAATGACTGTTGAACTTCCATTTATGAATAAGAATATTCCAATTATTGCAGATGAACATGCAGATATGGAAAAGGGTACTGGTGTAGTTAAGATTACTCCTGCTCATGACCCTAACGACTTTGAAGTTGGTAATAGACATAACTTAGAAAGAATTTGTATCATGAATGATGATGCAACTATGAATGAAAATGTACCAGCTAAATATCAAGGTATGACAAGAGAAGAATGTAGAGAAGCTGTTCTTGAAGACTTAAAGAATCAAGATTTATTACTTGAAATTGAACCATTAGTTCACGAAGTTGGTCATTCAGAAAGAACTGGTGTAATGGTTGAACCTATGATTAAGAAACAATGGTTTGTTAAGATGAGAGGTTTAGCTGATAGAGTATTAGATAATCAAAAAGATAGTGAAAAGAAAGTTAACTTTGTACCAACTCGTTATGAAAAGACTATGAATCACTGGATGGAAATTACTTATGACTGGTGTATTTCTAGACAATTATGGTGGGGTCATAGAATTCCTGCTTGGTATAGAGGAGAAGAAGTATATGTAGGTATGGAAGCTCCTGAGGGAGAAGGATGGATTCAAGATGAAGACGTTTTAGATACATGGTTCTCAAGTGCTTTATGGCCATTCTCAACTTTAGGTTGGCCAGAAGAAACTGAAGATATGAAGAGATACTTTCCAACTGATTGTTTAGTAACTGGTTATGATATTATTCCTTTCTGGGTTAATAGAATGACTTTCCAATCACTTGAATTAAATGGTGTAAGACCATTTAAAGATGTTATTATTCATGGTTTAGTTAGAGATATCCAAGGAAGAAAAATGTCTAAGTCTTTAGGTAATGGTGTTGATCCATTCGATATGATTGAAAAATATGGTTGTGATGCATTAAGATATTATTTAAATACTGATTGTGCATTTGGAACTGACTTAAGATTCGATGAAACTAAGATGGCTTCAACATGGAATTATATTAATAAGATTTGGAATGCTTCAAGATTCGTATTAATGAATATCGAAGATTTAAAAGAATTAACTTTTGATAATTTAACTAATGAAGATAAATGGATTTTAACTAAATATGAAAACATTGTTAAGTCTTCAATTAAACATATGGATAAATATGAATTTAACTTATTTGGTACTGAAACATATTCATTTATTTATGATGATTTCTGTAGTAATTATATTGAATTTGCTAAGTTTAATAGTGAATCTAATACTACTAAGTCTGTTCTTTGTTATGTATTAACTGGTATCTTAAAATTATTACATCCATTTATGCCATTTGTAACTGAAGAAATTTATCAAATGTTACCAATCAAAGATCAAGAATCTATCATGATTTCTGAATATCCTAAATTTGATAAGAATTTTGTATTTAAAGATGAAGAAAAAGCAGTAGAATCTAAGATTGAATTTATTAAAGCTTTCAGAAATGTTAAGACTGAAAATAACATTCCTAAGGATGCTAAAGTATTAATTAATACTGATGATGAAATTATTATTAAGATGCTTAAACTTCAAGATGTAAGAGTAGACTCTGAATTAAATATTAAAGCTTATAATGTTTCAGCTGATGATTATAAAGCTACTATCTTCTATGAAAAAGAAGAAAGTGCTGAAGATTTAGCTGCTAAACAAAAACAAATTGATGATTTAAAAGCATCAATTGCAAGAAGAGAAAAATTATTATCTAATGAAAACTATGTAAATAAAGCACCTGCTAATATAGTTCAAATGGATAGAGAAAAACTTGAAGAAGAAAAAAATAAATTAGCTGAATTATTAAAGTAAATTAAAAGAGATTATATTATATAATCTCCTTTTTTATTGGTTTATTATTAAGTTCAAAATCCATTACATTTTCATTTGTTAATTGTTCATAAATAGATGCAGCTTTAAGTTCATAATCTTTGATGATTGAATCTAAATGTGTATATTTAGTTACAAGTGGAATGTCTAATTCTTTTTTAATTGAATTTAAGTAAATAGATCCATCTTCACTAAATCCTAAAAGTCTTATGTATTCTGGATTAGTTATTTTTAATCTATCTTCTTTAGTATATCCAATCAAGATATGTATAAACATTCTCATTAATCTATTGTAGGTATATCTTTTTGTTTTTATTTTTTCAATTAGTTCATTAATTGATGAAACTTCATTAATTACTTTTTTAAGTTTATTATCTATACCTTCATCAACTGTTAAGTAGTTATCTAAATTATCATCTGATAATATTTTATATTTTAATAATTGAAATAATAAATCATAATTTATATTTACTATTTTTCCTTCAGGAATATATTTAGTAATATCTTCATTATTATTTAATCTTTCTCTGATGTTAGAAGCACTAACTATTGAATCATTTAATTTATTATCATGATAATCATTTGTTCTTTTTAGTGTTATTGGTTCAATATCATAGTTATTTTTCAATATAGCTTTTATATATGAAACTCCAAGTAAATCATTAGGTGAAGTAAGTTCAATTCCAATTGCTTTATTTAAAGCGGTAGGATAATTAAGTCCTTCATTTAAGTATGATTTTAACTTAGAATCAAATCCAGGTTCTAATTGTTTTGAAGCAACTGATTTAAGTATATTAATATCATTTGATTCTGATCCAAATATTAGCTTTTTTACTTTTAATTTGTTAAGTATGTAAAGTGAAGCACTAGCAAAAGTATCTGCAGAATTACTACCAAATACGAATGGAAGTTCTATTACTAAATCAGCTCCATACTTAAGTGCTAACTCAGTTTTTTCTTTCTTAGTTTCTAAGGAAATAAGGCCTCTTTCTAAGAAATAACCATTAAGAATAATTACTATTTTTGAGTTAGGATATTGTTCTTTAACTTTATTTAACATATATAAATGTCCATTATGAAATGGATTATATTCTACAATTATTCCTATTGTATCCATGTACTTTCACCTCGAATTCATGTATAATATATCATGAAAGATTGGATATGTAAAATAATCAAAAGGGCTGATAATATGAAGAAATTAAATATATATTTCATTCATTCTGATACATCTAACTATAACGATTTAATATATTTACCTGTATTAAGTAGTAATATACTTAGTCATCATAATTTATTATTTCCTAATAGTGAAGATAATAAAAATGTTTATTATAAAGATATGATTAATAAAGCTGATATTATTGTAGTTGAATTAACTGATCCTGATGTTACTTTTAACATGGAATTAAAACAAGCAATTGTATCAGGTAAACCAATCTTAGCTTTAGCTCAAAAGTCTAAAGGATTTGACCAAAGATATCAAAGTTTATTAAAAAATGTAATTGGCTATAATAATAAAGAAGAATTTAAATATTTTGTTGAAACATTTGCTAAGAGCTATGAATCTGGGGAAAACTTAAACTCTAAAGATTCTACGGTAGTTTTAGGAATGCTTAATTAAGGTGAATATATGAAAGAAAGTAGTAAGAATATAACTATATTTGTTTTATTTATTATATTCGTAGGTTTATGTTATTTATTATATTATTCAATTTCTTATCAAAAGAAACTTAATAATGAAGAACCTGTTATTAATAATAGATATGATTCTAAAATATTAAATTTTGATATTAATTCTAAATCTATTAAAGTTAATTTAACTGAAAATATTGATGGTTTAGAATTAAGTGTTAATAAGAAGAAAATTAGTACTTATAAAGATGCAAAAGTATCAAATAATAATACTTTTGAAGTTGTAGAATATGATAAAGAATATTTATTTATAAATATAAAAAGTGACAATGGAGATAAACCAATTTTAATTAATGATGAAGGACTTATTGTATATGAGTTTGATACATTTATTTATAATGGTTTATTCGGAGTTTTTAAAGATGATGAAAGTCATGAAAATTTCTTTATTCAAGATAAAAAAGTTTATTTATTTTCTGAATTAATTGATACTGATGAAGTAGAAAATAGAGAAGAGTTTTCAAGAAAAAATATGCTAGATTTTGTTGATGGAAATTTTGTTATTAACTTCATAGAATTTGCACATGGAAAATATATTTAAAAGAACTATAAAATAGTTCTTTTTTCGTGCTTTTTTTCTAGTTATTTACTATATAAAATTGTCGTTATATGGTACAATTTATTTAGAATAGTGAGTTTAGGTTTATGAAGAAAATAATTAACAATATAAAACTATTATTTTTTGTATTTTTAATTACTTTTTTATGTGGAATAAACTCAGTTAAAGCTATAGATTATATTGATGGTGGTACTGCAGGTGGAATCCTTGAATGGGGATTCTCTCATAGTAAAGTTACTACTGGATATTATAATATTACTGTTAATGGAATAACTTATCCTTTCCATGTTTATACTTATCAAGGAAATACTGTTTGGTCATCTGGTATGACATTTGGAGATTCTAATGATATTGGTAATGCTAGTAGAAATGCTGTTAATGGTATTCTTGTTATCGTTGATGGTGATTTAACAATTAATAGTGGTGTTACTGTTACTGCTGCTACAAGTAGTTATGGTGGACCTAAAGGATTATTCATTGTTGCTACTGGAACATTTACAAATAATGGAACAATTACAATGACTAATCGTGGTGGTAAGCACGCTGGTGAAAATGTTTATCTATTTATGGATACTAGTGGTAATTATATTTATGTTCCTGCGAGAGGTGCTTCTGGTGGAGGTTCTAGATATAGTAGTTCTTACTCAAGTCCCGCTGCTGGATATGGCGGAGGAGCTGGTTCTGGTAGACAAACTGGTGGAGGTGGAGCTGGAGCCGCTGTTCATAGATCATATTCAGGTGTAGGTGGAGCTGGTACTTCATACTCTGGTGGAGCCGGAGGTGGAGGAGCTTGGAATGGTAGAACTGGTGGAGCTGGTTCATCTGCTGGAGCTAATGGTGGAGCTGGTTCTGCTGCAGCGCTTTATACTTATGGTGCAGGTGGAGGAGCTGGTAACCCTGGTGGTGCTCAAGTATCTAGTGCTGGTGCCGGTGGTAGTGGTACTGGTGGATTACTTTGTTTATTTGGTTCTAATTTTATTAATAAAGGAAGTTTAACTGCTAATGGTAATTCTGGTGGTTGGGCTTATAGATCTGGTGGAGGAGGATCCGGAGGAGGATCTATTAACATTTTTTATTCTGGTACTTATACAAATAGTGGTTCTATTACTGTTAATGCTGGAGCAGGTGGTAGAGGTACAAGAGGTGGTGGTGAAACTGCTAGTGGAGGAGCAGGTGGTAGAGGTACCGCGAATGCTACTCAAGTAATTCTTGAACCCGAATATTTACATCCAACTTTGAAATATATAACTGTTAATAATAATGATGTTACTCCTTCATTTACTGCTGAAAATCATAATTATTCATATAGTTTAGATTCTGAAAACTATAGAGTTAATATTGATGCTCAAGTAACAAATTTAGATAATGAAATTACTGAGGGTATTGGTGCTACTGATATTCCTTGTGGTGGATATACTCATGAAATAGTTATTAATTCATTTATTGGCGTTACTGAAAAATATTATATTGAGTTTTATAGACCTGCATCTTCATATAAATATTTAAGAAATATTACTATAGATGGTGAAGACCTTGAAGGATTCTCATCAATGAAATATGTTTATAATTTAAATGTTGATTCTACTGTTGAAACTATGAATATTGAAGCAGTACTTGGTAGACCTTCTCAAATTGTATCTGGTGATGGTGAATTAGAAGTTAGATCTGGAATGAATGTATTTACTATCTCAGTAATGTCAGAAGATATGACTTCTACAATTATTTATACTTTAAATGTTTATAAAGAAAGATCTACATTGTTAAAAACATTAGATTTAGGTGCTTATGATTTACTTGATACTAATGGAGATATGACTGAATTTGATCCTCATGTTAAAGATTATAATTGCGAAATATTTGCTGGTACATTAAGTGTTAATGTAACTGCTATTCCATACGATAATGATGCTAAAGTTACACTTTTTGGTTTTAGTTATATTAGAAAAAGTATTAATGCTTATGTTAAGGTATCATTAGATGGATATGAAGATACTGTTTATAATATAAAAATCCTTAAAGGTGATGGGGATATAGATGTTGAAGAAACATTTAGTTATACTGGTCAATATCAAACATTTGATGTTCCTTACACTGCTTATTACAAAATTGAACTTTGGGGAGCTCAAGGTGGTAACTCTAGAGGTAATAATTATATTCAATGTTCTTATAATCGTGGATATGCTTATGGTGGCGGATGTGGAGGATTTGGTGCTTACACATCTGGTTGGATTTTATTAAGAAAAGATACAACTTTATATTTTTATATTGGACAAAGAGGAACTGATGCAAAACCATATAACAATGTTGGTGCTTCTTGGAATGGTGGAGGATCTGCTACTTACGACCATAGTGATGACGAAGCTTCTGGAGCAGGTGGAGGAGCTAGTGATGTTCGTTTAGTTCATACTGCTACACGTTCTACATGGGATGAATTTGAATCATTAAAATCAAGAATAATGGTTGCTGCCGGAGGTGGTGGTGGAAGTGATTACTACGCTGGTGGTAATGGTGGTACTTTAACTTCTTCAAATGGTAGATATTCTTTAGGAGTTTCTCAAACTAGTGGATATCGTTTTGGTAAAGGTGAAGATGGAGTATTTAGAAAAACTAATTATGACGTTGCCGGTGGAGGCGGTGGATACTTTGGTGGTTTATCTACTGCTAAAAATTCAAGCCTTTATTCAAACTGGGGACAAACAGGTACTGGTGGTTCTTCATATGTTTCTGGTTATACAGGTGTTAAGTCTGTTAATGAAGAAAGTACAAGTTATAGTGATTTAACATTTACTGATGATATTGAACATTATAGTGGTTATGTATTTAAAAATATTCAAATGCTTTCTGGTTCAGCTAATCAACCAAATACTTCAAGTGGTTATAGTGTTGGTCATGTAGGTAATGGTTTTGGTAAGATAACAATGCTTAACTTAAATGAAAATAACTATTTAAATACTTTAACTATATATGATGCTACTAAGACAGTAACTACATATAAACAATATCAAATCATTGAAAATGAAGATGGTACTAGTACTCCGATTGAAGAAAATATTAATATTGAAGTTCCAAGTACTATGACTACAGTTAAACTTAATGGTAGACCTGATGATGATGCAGCTTCATTAACTGGTAATGGAGCAATTTATGATATTGATGTTGGTGTTAATGTTTTTACTATTAAAGTAGTCGCTGAAAATGATGATGAAAGAATTTATACTATTTCAATTACAAGAGAAGCTGATACAAATAAATATCCAAATAATATTACTATCTTAGGTTTAGTAAGATCATTATGTAATCAAAAAGATGGTTTATGTGAACTTGCCGATAAACAAGGTAATGAAGTCGAAGGATGGGATAAGGATACCCATGAGTATTCAATTACTGTTCCTTCAAGAATTAAGCAATTAAAATGGGATGTTGATAAAGCTCATGTTCATCAAGTTATAATTGGTGATTTAATTACTAATTTAACAAGTGGAACTAATATGATTACACTTGATGTTAAATCAGAATTCTGTGCTTTGAATTATACTGATGAAGAAATATCAGCGGACCCTGATTTAGTGGATCAATGTATAAGTTCTTATGAATATAATGTTTATAGAGATGTAACAGATGATAGTGATTTGAGTGATTTATATATTGATCAAGATAAGTTACCTGAAGATGATTCTGGTAGACTTGTTGATTTTGATTTAAACTATACTGACTATGATGTTTATAATTATTATTTCTCTGTTCCAAGTGATTGGACTTATGTTAAAGAATTAGTTGCTATTGCCGATGCTCATGAAGATGGAGCAACTGTTTCTATTACTGGTAATGATGAAGGTTCATTTGTTAATAGAGGTGAAACTTATGTAGTTACTATCTTAGTAACTGCACCTGACCATGTTAGTACTTCAACATATAGATTACATGTTTATAGGGAATTAGAATCCAATATTTTCTTATCTCAAATAAATCCATATTTAGATAGTGTTAGTGATGATAATAAAGTTTCATTAGATAAAGATTTTAATAAAACAATTTTTGATTATAATATTACAATTGAAAATGATAAAGATTCCCTAATACTTGTTACACAAACTGAAAGTGTAGTTACTACTGAAGGAATAACTATAAATAATAATGCATCTATTTCTACATCTTCTAGTGGTAATACTTATACTTCTAATATTAGTAATTTAAAAACTGGAAAGACCGTTGTTAGTATTACTACTACTAGTGAAAACTTAGAAACAGCTGTTTATACTTTAACTATATTTAGAAAATATAATAGTAATTCAACTTTAAGTGCTATAGATGCTAGAACTAATGATTCTATCTGGGGTGTATCAAGTGAAGACTTTGACCCAAGTGTTAAAGATTATACTTTAAATATTGATTCTGATATTACTAGTGTTAGTTTAATGGGTACTGTTTCAGTTAATACATCTAAGATTAAATATCTTGATAATAATACTATTAAGTTAGGTAATAATTTAAAGAGAATTTTAGTAACTGCTGAAGATGGAAGTTATTCAATTTATAATATTACTTTAGTAAGACCTGCATCAGTTAATAATAATGCAAGTTATGTTAGAGTAACAGGTAGCAATAATACTATTTATGGAATCGATGTAACTGAAGATGGACCTTATAGTATTGAAGTTCCTAATGAAGTAACTTATGTAAATATTACAGCTGATACAGAATCTAAATTTGCTCAACTTAAAGGTACAGGTAAATATTATTTATCTACTCAAGTTGTAAATAATATTTTAGTTTCAGTAACTAGTGAAAGTGGAATTGAAAAAGTATATGAAATTAATATTACTAGAATTAAAAATGGTAATGCATATTTAAGTAATATTAGTGTATCTAATTCATCACTTAATGAAACTATGAATCATGAATTATTTAATTATACAGTTAATGTTCCATATACTGTTGAACAAGTTAAATTAGGTTACACTAAAGAAGCAAGTACTACAACTGTAACTGTTAAGGATAAAGATAATAATATTCTTAATTTAAATAATAATATTAATATTACTACTGGTAATAATGTTTATACATTTACTACTTTAGCAGAAGATTTAACTAATACGTTTACTTATACATTAACTATTATTAAAGCTCCTTGTACAATTAATACTTTAGATTATGTTTATGCTAAAGAAGCAACTGTTTTACCAACATTTAAGGATAATACAAATGATTATACAATTAGAATTCCTTATGATATTAATGAAGTAAATTTTGTTGTTAAGAAAAAACATAAATCTGAAACTTATGCGTTCTCAGGTGAAAGTGGATTAACTATTGATGGAGATAAAGTTAGTGATCTAGTTTTAGGAGATAATGAAGTTAAATTAACTGTCACTCCTGAGGATGGAGAAGTTAATATTTATACTTTTAACATTATTCGTCAAGCTGAAGGTGAAGCAAGTAACTATTTAACTTCACTTAGACTATCTCATGGAGATTTAAATCCTGAGTTTGATAAACATACTTACTTTTATGATGTTGAAGTTCCTTATGAAGTAACATCTACTACTACTTATTATGAAAAAGAAGATGTTGATGC
>JAEEGL011799528.1_pt1 | contig 14433 bp, 6 predicted proteins | sample 9134231 | NCBI WGS metagenome assembly JAEEGL01 (sample SAMN16246548, study PRJNA631951) | gut metagenome | biome: gut microbiome; feature: rumen; material: fiber-attached | host: Bos | place: Iran: Karaj | collected 2018-10
ATAGGCGTCCCAATCGAAATCGGCGATTGGAGAATTTTTTAATTCTTCGCTCATTTAAATTGTTAATAATAAGTTAGTTAAACAGCCTTTTCGGACTCGTTCCCGAAAAGCGCGACTGCAAAGGTACAAAAAATTCCTGATTCACAAGCAAAAAGGATACTTTTTTCTTTTAAAAACAAATTTTTCACAGATGCTATGATACGGGTACCATCAGCTGGGACCTGTGGACTAACATGCAAGTGCTTAAGTCATGATAATAAAAGCCCGAGGAATCAACTGCGATTCCTCGGGACTATAATCAAGCTATGTCATGCTTATAGTTTACTTGATGACCTTGGTGGCAGTGCGGCTGCCGTCGGTGAAGGTGGTCACCTGGATGGTCATACCGCTGGGTTGTGCCATTTCCTGACCAGCCATGTTGTAGTAACGCACGTCAGCAATCTGCTTGCCGGCATTGAGCTCGTCAACACTGCTGGTGGGGAATACTTCAAGATAAACAATATCGCTCGCATTCTTCTCGCCATCGATGGTGTAGTACACCTGGATACCCACCTGATGACTGAACAACGGACCATCATAATAATACAGATCAGCGCTGTAGGACGAAATGTTCCAACTATTGAAGAAGATAGATGAGGGAATCTCGGTAACGTTCTCAGTCAATTCATTGGGGTAGTCGCTTGCATTGAAGGTATAAATCTGGTCGTTGTCGGTGAAGATGCTGTAGCTCAGATAGTATTGGTCAATATAGTTACCGTCAATATCAGTTGTGGGTAACGAGAAATAAACGCAGCCATAGTTGCTGCCATACTGGCCATAGTCATACCATGAGCTCACCTCGGGATTGGCAGGAATGGCAGGTTCAAGGTCACCAGCATTGATGTAGACGATGTCGCTAGCGTTCCTGACGCCAGCAACGGTGTAATATACCTGAATACCGATGCGGCGCTCAAAGATGGGGTCGTCGCTGTGATTGGTGCGGTAGAAGGTCACCTGAGTCGGCGTGAAGTTCCAGTAGTTGGACCACAAGGAGTAAGGCACCTCGGTAATATCCTGGTCAATGCTGCCATAGGAATTGGCATCAAAGGTGTAGATCTGATCATCGTCAACGAAGATGCTGTAGCTGATGAATTCCTGTTCAATGATATTTCCATCGACATCAGTCGTGGGAAGGGCGAAATTCAAACAGGTCGTGCCATCGGCCAAGCCCCTATCCTGCCACGTCAAGTTGGTGGGATTGGCAGGAACAGCAGGCCTCAGGTTCACCAGGGTACCATAGGGCACGTTGGGGCCAACGTACTCTAAGCAAGTCATGTTGGAACCGTCGCTGAAGTGACCCAGCAGACCTGTAGCGTTGTAATACAAGGGGAATTCAGCATTGGGATCGCCCTCACATCCGAGCAGATAAAGATTATCACCATCAACCTTGTAGCGAATTGCATCTACATCATCGATGAAGTACTCATACATGTAATAACCATTTTCATCCTGATAGAGGATACTATGGCCCCACAACAACTGAACACCGAGATCAGCATCCTCGCTGTACATCAGATACTGGCCAACAGGCACACTGATGATGCCAGTCTCAGGATCAAAGTCACCATAAACCCATGTATTGTAAGACTTATTCCACCACAAGGGGTTCTGGATATAGACCTTACCGTCGGTACCATAGACCATATTCATCTTGTCGCTGAACATGGATGACTGCACGCCAAAGTAACCGGTAAAGATGGACAGACCTGCACGGTTATAGGTTACAAACTCGCCCTCAGGCTGATCAAAGATCACAGTGGGGATAACAGAGGTCTCGGTGCGGGTGAGCTCGGTGTCCCACTCCAGGCATCCACCGAACGAAGCGTCATCACTCCAGCAGCAAGCCAAACCATAGGCATTCCAGCGGCCCATATCCTGACCTGTCTCTTGAGAACCCTCGGTGCCTTGCAGCATGATTTTGTCACCATCGATGAGATAAGTCACCTCGGTAGCACGATCATCAACTGTGAACATAAGTTGGGGCTCGCCATCAACATAAGCAATCTCGGTGGTACCCATACACAGGATCACATCGGCCTGATAATAGTCACTCCAGAAGATAGACTGTCCCATCGGCACAGTAATAGTGGTTCCATCATTGCTCAAGAAGCCCTGAACCCAGCTGGAGCCATAGTTGATGTTGCAATTGAACAGGATATTCTTCATGTAAACCACATTGTCGTCGGCAAAGACGATGTCCATCTTGCCGCTCTGCACATCAAGGCCCAAATCAGAATTATTACCAAAAATACCTTGACCTCCTGTGCGCAGATAGGTCCTCAACTCGCCCTCAGGCATGGTGGTGATGACGCCCTTGAAACTAGTCTCACAGCTTTTCATCAACTCGCTGGCCTGATCTTGATTCAAGCAGGGACCAGCAACTTTGTTCTTGTTCAACTGGTGATGATTGTTGGCATTCAGATGCAACATACCTGCTTGGGCACTCATCGCCAGAGCAAAAACAGTTAACAATAGTAATGATAATTTTTTCATAAAAAGAGTATTAAAAGTTTATTATACCATGAATTAATTGGTCAATTAGGTTAAGCCATTTTATATCCCTTATTTAAAATGATAGGCAAATATACATTACACTGCAAATTTACATACAATTATTGAATTCAAACAATTAATTAGTACATTTTTACCTACATTGATTGCTACTAATAGCCATGTATGTTTGAACAGAATGGAATAATTGAAAAAAAGCAGTAACTTTGCATCGCTTTATGGAACCAAAAAGACACTCTACAATATTATGACAAAGAAGGAACTGAGACAGCAAATCAAGCAGTTGAAGGGGATGACCCCGATGGCTATGCGTGAGGTTGAGGCAGATATGGTGTTTAATGCCATCAAGGCGATGCCAGCGTGGCAGCGGGCCCAGCACATCCTGTGCTACTGGTCACTGCCAGACGAGTTGCCCACTCATGAGTGCGTGAATCAGTGGTTGGCAGCTGGCAAGAATATCTACCTGCCCCGTGTCAAGGGCGATGACTTGGAGATTGTACCCTATCACGGTGCTCAAAGTCTGGATGACAACAATAAGTTCCACATCGGGGAACCAGTGGGCGATCCTGTGGATGCCTCCGGCCTGGAACTCATCATCGTGCCTGCCGTGGCAGTGGATGGCAAGCGCAACCGCCTGGGTCGCGGCAAGGGTTTCTACGACCGCTTGCTAAGCACGACCAGTTGTCCCACCATTGGCGTAGTGTGCGACTTCCAGCTGGTGGACGAGGTACCCGTTGAGCCTCATGACCACCCTCTGGACTGTGTCGTGACCAGCGACACCATCATTGCCAGCCCCGAAAAACAAAGCCTGTTCACCTAACACTTGTTCTCGCACTTTAACCGCCCTGACGGGCGGGAAATTTTTCAAATAAAATATATACTACTCAAAATAGAACTATTAGGATAAATTTTATATAAAATTTGAAAAATTTCCCGTGCGTAGCACGGTTAAAAAGCAAGTCGTTGAGTTTTGAAACAGTTTCGTAAAAACACCAGAGAAGCATGGATAAAATGAGATGGATAATATTGCTTGCCTTGGTTGCCGTGATTCAGGTGGTGGAAGCAAGTGAAATAGAGTTGCCAGTTGATCCAGGATTGAGGATCGGGCGGCTGGAAAACGGCTTGACCTATTATATTCGCCACAACGAGCAGCCCAAAGATCGCGCCGAGTTCTGGTTGGTGCAGAACACAGGATCACTGGTCGAGGAAGACGACGAACGTGGCCTGGCACACTTCATCGAGCATATCGCCTTCCATGGCACACGCAATTTTCCTGGTATCTACATGGTTGATATCTTGGAGAATAACGGAGTTTCTGGCAGTGACATCAACGCCTCGACAAACTTTGACGACACACGTTTTCAAATCTCCAATGTACCGACCGAACGCGTCGAGCTGCTTGACACGGTGCTATTGATGTTGAAAGACCTGTCGTGTGAACTCAACTTCGATGACCGCGCCATCGAGGAAGAACGCGGCGTGATACAAGAGGAGTGGCGTATGCGCGCCGACGAGACGATGCGGCTTTATGAGAACACACTGCCCATTCTCCTATCAGGCAGTCGCTATGCCAGTCGCCTCCCCATCGGCGACATGAGCGTGATACGCAACGTCACCCGCGAAAAACTATTGTCCTTTTATCATCGCTGGTACTGCCCACAGCGGCAGGCAGTGGTCATCGTGGGAGACATTGACGTCGATAGCATGGAAAATCGCATCAAGCGCATCATGAGTCAAATTCCCATGTGCGACAGTCCCGATGCTGACGCCAAACTCAAACATGTGCCTGATCACAACGGCGTGAATTACGCCCTTCACACCGACCCCGAGGCATCGAGAACGATGATCTTCCTGATGTTTGAGCGCGAGCCCACACCATGGCCGCTACGCAACACAATGACCCACTTGCACAACAGGGAGTTGTCAGAACTTATAGAACGCATGCTGAATGCCCGCATCAACGAGATGACCCGCACACAGGCCTCACCTTTAGATTACGCCGATGTCGTTGACGGTCAATTCCTGGCGGCCAGCAGCCGCAATGCGCTCATCATAGCCGCAAGTGCCAAAGAGGGGCGAGCGTTCGACGGACTGGATTCCCTCATTACCCATGTGGCGCGTGCGATGCAACATGGTTTCACAACAGGTGAACTGGAACGAGCCAAACGTGATGAGATTGCCGCATGTCAATATATTCAATCTGGAGTAGGCAAACTCAAGAGCCATCGCTTTGTCGAGGAATGCATCTACCACTTTGAGAAAGGTGGCTATATACCAGGTGTTTTTGCCGAGATGCAACTGTCAATCGACGAGGCACGACACATTACCCTTGACGAGGTAAATGACTACCTGCGTTCCATCACGGGAAAGGACAACGTGAGCGTGATGATCTCGGGTCCACAATCCATGACTGGCAAGAGCCTCTACCCCACTTCGCAAGATGTGATAGCCCATTTTAATCGCATCATCAACACTCCACAATCACCCTATATCGACCTGACGGACAACGACAAATTGCTACTACCTAACGAGCCCCATAGAGGAAGCATCATTGATGAGTCCTATGAGCATCAAACAGGCATCACAACAATGACCTTGAGCAACGGTGCAACCGTAAGGCTAAAACCCACATCGTTCAAGAACAATGAGGTATTGTTCAACGCCTTCAGCCTGGGAGGTGAATGGGCTTATGGAGACACGGCGGCTGATGTGAACGTGCGTCTCATGGATCAGGTCATTGAGGAGTGTGCCCTAGGCGGCCACACCATCAACCAGCTCAATAGAATGATGAGTGGACGACAGCTGGAAATCTATTTTATCCTCAACGATGTCGGTGAAGAGTTGAGCGGCAGTTGCAATAGCGCTGATCTGGAAACCCTGCTGCAACTTTGTTACCTCTATTTCACCGATGTAAGCCTCGATGAGGAAGCCTTTCAGGGCGTTAAAACCCGCTTGCGCTCACAATTGTCCCAAGAGAGCAATAACCCGAAGATGATCTACAGTGACTCCATTGCCAGCACGCTCTTTCAAGGTAATCCAGTGTACCGCAATCTCAGTCCTGAAGAGGTGGACCAGCTAGATGGAGAACGAGTGCTGGAACTCTATCGTCAACGGGTAGCCAATGCGGGAGATTACACGTTCTCCATTGTGGGTGCCTTTACCGTTGACGAGGTAAGACCGTTTATCATGAAATATCTGGCATCGCTGCCCGACAACGGCAAGCGGGAAACCTATGGTAGCGGCAATCGTTCCACAATGGCAACAGGAATGGTTGATAACTATTTTAAGGTGCCTATGCTCAACCCCAAGTCATCCATCTATGTGAGCATTATGGGTGACAAGAAATACAGTTATGATGACGAATTTATGGTGTCTCTTGTAGCGGATGCGGTAGGCACAGCATTAGTCTCCTACTTGCGTCACGCGAAGCATGCAACCTACGATGTGGCATCTAATGGTTACATGTCCATGTATCACAAACGATGGATGATCAACTACGAGTTTGAGACCAGCACGACCGAACGCGATAGCATGTTGGTATATGCCGACCAGATCGTCAACGCCATCTTCAATCACGGTGTGAGCGAGGATTTGTTCAACAAGATGAAGGAGATGAGCCGCCAAAAGCATGAGGTGGACCTGAGCACCAACGATTACTGGCTCAAGGCGCTACGGATGAAGGCTTTAGGTGTAGATATCGTTGGCGGATTTGATCATATTCTCCCCTCTTTAACCCTAGAGCACCTCAATAATTACATCGCTGCACTGAGACCGCACACGCGACTAAGGATAGTGATGAATTAGAGTGAGGAGTTTAGAGATAAGAGATAAGAGATGGGAGATGGGAGGGGTGAATCCATCTTTCATCTCTTATCTATTATCTCTTCTCTCTAGAAGGGTTTGCGGTATTTGTTGTTGGGATCCTCGTCGAGGATGCTGAGGTAGCTGACAAATCTGGATTGGGCTATATCGCCCTGCTCGACAGCGGCGAGTACGGCGCAGCCTGGTTCATGGGTGTGGGTGCAGTTGTTGAAACGGCAGTTATCTGAAATCCTGAAAATCTCTGGGAAATAGTGGGCCACCTCGGCACGTTCAAAGTCGATGGTGCCAAATGCTTTTACCCCTGGGGTATCAATAATCGCGCCTCCACCAGGCAGGTCGAGCAATTCGCTAAAGGTCGTTGTGTGCATTCCCTTGTGATGGGTGTGACTCACATCACCCACCTTGACATGAGCTTCTGGCACGAGCAGATTGATGATGGATGACTTACCCACTCCACTGTTACCCGAGAGCAGCGACATCTTGCCTGATAATATATCACGCAATGAGTCGGCACCTTCACCCGTTGTTGCCGACATGGTGATGACAGGGTAGCCGATGCGCTCATACAGCGCCTTTAAATCCTCCAACTGCTGACGCAGATCGTCGGTAGTGAGCAAATCGACCTTGTTGAATGCAAGTACGGCTGGCACCTGGTAGGCCTCGGCAGTAGCCAGAAAACGGTCAATAAATGTGGTGCTGGTCTCAGGGTTGATGAGCGTAGCAACGAGAACAGCCTGATCAAGGTTGGCGGCGATAATCTGGAATTCCTTAGAGAGGTTGCTGGCACGGCGGATGATGTAGTTCTTGCGAGGCTCTATGGCTCCCACGACGGGGGCATCGCCACCCTTGTCCTCGACCTGCACAATGTCGCCCACAGCCACAGGGTTGGTACAGCGTAGTCCCTTTAGCCGCAACACGCCACGCATCTTGCAGTTTACTGTGTTGCCATCGTCGAGACGGACGGTGACCCAGCTACCGGTATTTTTGATGACTAGTCCTTTCAATTTATTTTGTCTTTAATAGCCGTGACAAGAGTCACGGCATAGATTAACCCTGATGAAAAACTTATTCCCAGGCGTCAAGGTCATCGGCAATCTCGGGGAGAACGCTGCGGTGAAAGACGGGATTCTTGATACCACGGCGACGCTGGTCACGGTAATTATCGAGCAATTTGAAGGCATATTTACAAAGGAACACCAGGGCAACCAAGTTACACAGGGTGACTAGCGCCATGAAGAGGTCTCCAAGGTTCCAAACAAACTCAAAACTGGCTACAGCACCGAGGAAGACAAAGCCGCCACCCGAGAGGATGCGGAATGCCGTGAGCACCCATTTCTTGTCGGTCAAGAAACGGATATTGGCCTCGCCATAGTAATAGTTGCCGATAATGCTGCTGAAAGCGAACAGGAAAAGGGCGATGGCGACGAATATTGTACCCCAACTGCCCACCTGCGACTCAAGAGAGGCTTGCGTGAGCTGGATTCCCTCAAGGCCTTCGGTCGTGTAAAGGCCACTGACGAGCACCATGAATGCAGTACAACTGCATACAACCAACGTGTCGGTAAACACACCTAGGGCCTGGATAAGACCCTGCTTGACGGGATGGGAGACGTCGGCCGTGGCTGCCACATTGGGAGCACTACCCTCACCTGCCTCGTTACTAAACAGGCCTCGTTTGATGCCTACCATAATGGTCATGCCCAATCCACCGCCAGCGACTTGCTCAAAGCCGAAAGCGTTCTCGACTATCAGCCGCAACACATGAGGCACCATGTTGATGTTCATGATGACAACGACAAAGGCTAGAATGAAATAACCAATCGCCATGATAGGCACCAGGACACTGCTCACATGGGCAATGCGCCGAATGCCGCCAAAGGCAATGAATAGAGCTATCGCTGTAATGATACAGCCCACCACCAACGGGTCGAAGCCGAAGGCCTTGTTCAAGGCTCCACAGATGGCGTTGCTCTGGATAGAATTATAGGAGAGGCCGAATGTAAGCGTGATGAGGACAGCAAACAATCCTGCCATCCATTTGTTGTGGAGGCCGCGGCTGATGTAATAGGCTGGGCCACCGATGAACGACTCACTTGACGGACGCTTGAACAACTGGGCCAACGTCGCCTCGACAAAGGCAGTCGCCGATCCAAAGAGCGCTATCAGCCACATCCAGAAGATGGCACCGGGGCCACCCACAGCAATCGCCGTCGCCACGCCAGCCAGGTTGCCTGTGCCCACACGTGTGGCCATCGAGACGGCAAAAGCCTGGAACGAGGAAATGTGCCTTTTCCCACTCTTGGAAGACGAGTCAACGAGTTGGCGGAACATATCGCCAATCATGGTAAATTGGACGAAACGCGTTCGAATCGTGAAATACAATCCGCACAAAATAAGGGCACCTATCAACAGATAGGCCCAAAGGGCATCGTTTATCGATGTGATAATATTATTGAGGGCGTCAAGGTTAAGCGTCATTTCTTGTTAATGCTATTGATTGATGCAAAATTAGGAAAAAATCAGCGATTTTGTGTCTTCTTTGCAGAATAATTTTTAAATTTGCTGAATTAAACAATAACCAATTATGAAAAATCCTGTCACATTATTATTGATGGCCTTGCTGTGCATTACCGCAGGCGCCCAGCAGTTGAACCGTCCCATCTGGCAATATCCAGGGAATCCGAGTGAGTATTATGGTCCCCAATTAGTGCAAGACAACGGTTACGGATATCGTAATCTTGCTCTTTTCCGCACTGTCTATCAATCCTCATCATGGGATTTTAACTTGACATCACAACTGCTCACTGATGGCATTTATGACAAGGAATCTCCCGCTTGGCTCAATGTCACGACACCCGACGGACCGTTGCCACCACTCAGGCGAGAAGCCTGCATCGACGGTAACGAGTGGACCAACAACATCGTGATGGGTAGCGACACTTGGCTGCAATATGACTGGGAAGGCATGAGCATCGATATCGATGAGGTAGAGATGTTTTGCACCATGGCCTACCGCGAAGATGGCGCACAAGGATTTAAAATCAGGTTACTTACCTCAACGGATGGCAAGAAATGGAAAGTTGCTGATGAATGGAAAGCTGACTCATTACCGGGAGAACCATCATGGCGCCGTGTACATAGTGATCCCAACAAAAACTCGGGAGAGAACCTGTTGCCCACCCGCAACATTGACCACACCTTCCACATCAAGGGGAAAGCCTTCTCACACATGAAACTGGAAATGGTCACCCCCTGCGCTGCACATTGGACCATTACCGAACTGAAAATGCGCAAGGATGGCAAGCGGGCCACTGGCATTCTGCCAGCCGAGCATTTTGTGAGCGCTTGGCGCAGCCTGGGCAACAGGGACGAATGGGTTACCGTTGACTTGGGGGCTAATACTAACATTCTAGGTATCACGCTTAACTGGGTCAACAATCCTTCAAGCGGTAATATCCAAGTGAGTGAGGACAATCTGAATTGGAAAACGATAAGTTCTCTTTCTGAAAAACTAACCAAAAATAAAGAAGAGTTCATCCAACTAAAAGATGTGAAGGGAAGATTTGTGCGCATCAACATGGTTGAGCCCAACAAAAATGGTCAACCTTTCTGCCTGCGCGAAGTGAAGATTGAAGGCATTGGCGGAACATTGGCCCTCAATCATGAACCTGGCGGCTGGATGGATGGCATGTGGATGCTGAATGGTGGTGACTGGCAGCTGACAAGAGCCTCACATCCCGATGCTAAGCCTCTAGTAGCAACAGTTCCAGCAACGGTGTTGTCGAGTTACGTAAATGCTGGAGCGTTGCCCGACATGAATTATGACGATAATCTGATGCTGTCTTCTGAATCGTTTTTTGAAGGGGACTTTATCTATAAACGGGCGTTTGACTTGCCACAGGAGATGCAGGGCAAGCGTGTCTTCCTCAATTTTGACGGTATCAACTGGAAAGCTGAGGTGACACTCAACGGCACCAACTTGGGACGTATCGAGGGGGCTTTCAAGCGTGGAAATTTTGACATCACGCCCTATCTCAAGCCCTTTGGCAACGAACTGCAGGTACTCATTATCGCCAATGCCAATCCTGGCGGTGTGAAAGTCAAGACCGAAAAGAACACGGACTTTAACGGAGGCATCCTCGGGGCTGATAATCCGACATTCCATGCCACTGTGGGTTGGGACTGGATTTCTGCCATCCGTGGACGTGACATCGGCATCTGGGACGATGTGTACTTGACATCAGCAAGTGACGTAACTGTAAGCGATCCTGTCGTTACCACCACTTTGGCCGAGGGCGATACCCTTGCCACGATGACACCTGCCGTGATGCTTACCAACCATAGCGACAATGCTATAACTGGAACACTTCACGGCCATATTGGTGAGATTTGTTTTGATAAACAAGTCACCCTTACCGCCGGACAGACCATTGAGGAATCATTTAATCCTAATGAGTTCTCGCAGCTCAAGAATCAACGGATGCGGCTGTGGTGGCCCAATGGTTATGGAGAACCCTACTTGTATGACGCCAGCTTCTCATTCACGATTGATGGCGTGCAGAGCGATGCCGTCAATTTCAAGGCAGGCATCCGTGAAATTAAAACGGTAGATAAAGATACAAAACTCCGAATCTACATTAATAACAGACGACTGATACCGCTGGGAGGTAACTGGGCCTTCAGTGAGAATAACCTGAATTACCGTGGTAGGGAGTTTGACGCTGCCGTGCGACATCACAAGGAAATGAATTACAACATGATCCGCAACTGGGTGGGCATGACTGGCGACAAGGAGTTCTTCGAGGCATGTGACCGCTATGGCATCATGGTTTGGCAGGACTTTTGGCTGGCCAACCCGGCCGATGGTCCCGACCCTGATGATAACGACATGTTCATGGACAACGCACGAGACTTTGTGCTGAAAATCCGCAATCATCCGAGCATTGGCATCTACTGCGGACGCAATGAGGGATATCCTCCCAAAATACTTGACGAGGGTCTTCGCAACACTGTGGCAACAATGCATCCAGGGCTGGACTACATTTCCAGTTCGGCTGACGATGGCGTGAGCGGTCACGGACCGTATTGGGCGATAAGCGCCAAGGAGTATTTTGAGAAACAAACGGGTAAACTGCACACCGAGCGCGGTATGCCCAACGTGATGACCTACGAGGGATTGAGCCGCACGCTCGATGCCGAGCACCTGTGGCCGCAAAACCTCTATTGGGGTCGCCATGACTACACGATGGAGGGTGCTCAGCGTGGGGCTACTTTCAACCAACTCATTGCCGACAATTTCGGTGAGCCGACATCAGCTCAAGAATTCTGTGACTGGGCCCAGTGGATCAACTACGAGGGCTACCGTGCTATGTACGAGAGCGGCAGCAAGGACCGCATGGGACTGCTCATCTGGATGAGTCACCCCTGCTGGCCGTCGTTGGTGTGGCAGACCTACGACTACTACCTGGAGCCCACAGCGGCCTATTATGGTGTGAAGCATGCCTGTGAGCCACTGCACGTTCAGTGGAATCCCCTGACCAATTATGTTGAGGTGGTTAACCGCTCAGCAGGCCGCCAGAAAGGTATTGCCAAGGCCACCATCATTGATTTGAACGGTAACACCGTGTGGGAACAAACCCAAGGTTACGTTTGTGATGAAGACATGACGCTTGACATGATGCAAGTGGAAGTGCCAGAAGATATTGCCGGAGCTTATTTCCTGCGGCTGACTTTGATTGACGACAACGGACAAATGCGATCAATGAACGATTATGTGAACACCACCGAGGAGAACGACCGCACATCGTTGCATGACCTGCGTCGCGCCCAAGTCAACGCCGTTGTCAATGGCAAGCATATTACATTATCTAATATTGGTAATGTACCTGCTGTGATGTTGCGGCTCAATCTCAAGGGAGATGATGGCGAACAGATCCTGCCCGTCATCTACAGCGACAATTACTTCCACTTGATGCCTGGCGAAACCCGCACCATCGACATCGAATGGAAAGCCGAGGATGCCCGCGGCGCGACGCCTATCCTTGAGATTTCAGGCACAAATATCTCTAAATCCACAATTGCATTATGAAGAAGCATCTCTTCACAATAGCCATTGCTCTCGTTGCCATTGTAAGTAGCGCGGCTACTAAATATCCCTATCAGGATGCCAGTCTGCATCCCTCGGCACGTGCCCAGGACCTGCTCTCACGCATGACGCTTGAAGAAAAAGTCGGTCAACTGGTGTGCCTTATGGGCTGGGACTCCTACGTGAGAAACGGCAATAAGGTGGCCATCAGCGACAAATTCCGTCACGAGATAGACAGCCTGCACGTGGGCATGTATTGGGCGGTATTCCGCGCTGACCCCTGGACGCAAAAGACGCTTAGCAACGGCCTGAATCCCGCATTGGCGGCCGAGGCAGCCAACGCTATGCAACGATATGCCATCGAGCACTCACGCCTGAGCATTCCCATCTTCCTAGCCGAGGAAGCACCACACGGTCACATGGCCATCGGGACAACGGTCTTCCCGACGGGATTGGGCATGGCCGCCACATGGAATACGGAGTTGATGCAGCAAGTGGGTGAAGTGATTGGTAAGGAAATCAGGCTGCAAGGTGGGCACATCAGTTACGGGCCAGTGCTGGACTTGGCTCGTGAGCCTCGCTGGTCACGCGTCGAGGAAACAATGGGCGAGGATCCTTGCCTCAGTAGTAAGATGGCTGGGGTAATGGTTCAGGGACTCGGTGGCGGAGACTTATCTTTGCCCTACTCTACAATAGCGACCCTGAAACACTTCATCGCCTACGGTGTAACCGAGGGCGGCCAGAACGGTGCTCGCAGCATTGTGGGGCCAAGGGAACTGAAACAGATGTTCCTGCAACCATTCAGACGCGCCATTACCGATGGAGCCTTGTCGGTGATGACCTCCTATAACTCGCTGGACGGTGTGCCCTGCACCTCAAATAAGGAGCTTTTGACCAATGTATTGCGGGATGAATGGCTCTTTAAAGGGTTTGTTGTGAGCGACCTATTCAGTATCGACGGTTTGAGAGGAACGCATCACACCGCTACTTCATCACAGGAGGCTGCTATACAAGCATTGCTGGCTGGCGTTGACGTTGACTTGGGTGGTAATTGCTATGCTAAACTCGTTGATGCTGTAAGGCAAGGCAAGGTGAGTGAAGAGGCCGTCAATACGGCCGTTAAGCGGGTACTTCGGTTGAAATTCGAGATGGGACTGTTTGAAAATCCGTACGTCAGCACCAAGACGGCCCAAAAGGAAGTCCATACCGAGGCAGCAGTTTCTACAACCCGACAAACGGCCCGAGAATCCATTACCCTGCTCAAGAACGACGGTATCCTGCCATTAAGCAAAGACATAAAGGTAGCTGTTGTTGGACCAAATGCCCATAACGTTTATAATATGTTGGGCGACTATACTGCCCCCCAAGCCAATGGCAAGGTTGTTACTGTCTATGACGGAATTAAGGCGATGATTGGCGATGCCAGTTGTGTCTATGCCAAGGGCTGTGCCGTGCGTGACACCAATGACTGCGACATTCCAGCAGCCGTTGAGGCTATCATGCAGGCCGATGTGGTGATTGCCGTTGTGGGCGGCTCGTCGGCGAGGGATTTTAAGACATCTTATGAAGATACGGGTGCCGCAAGCGCCGAGCAAAAGTTCATCAGCGACATGGAATGCGGTGAGGGTTTTGACCGCGCCACGCTGGACTTACTTGGCCGCCAGATGGAATTACTTGAGGCTTTGAAGAAAACAGGTAAACCACTCGTGGTCGTCTATATCGAGGGACGACCGCTTAACAAGAACTGGGCCGACGACAATGCCAACGCCCTGCTCACTGCTTACTATCCCGGCGAACAAGGCGGTAATGCCATTGCCGATGTGCTATTCGGCGATTATAACCCTGCAGGAAGGTTGCCCGTGAGCGTTCCTCGTCATGTGGGCCAACTGCCCGTATATTACAACAAGCCTCGACCAGTTGCTCACGACTATGTGGAGATGAGTGCACAGCCGCTCTACCCCTTCGGCTACGGGTTG
>JAEEGL013544089.1_pt1 | contig 14433 bp, 7 predicted proteins | sample 9134231 | NCBI WGS metagenome assembly JAEEGL01 (sample SAMN16246548, study PRJNA631951) | gut metagenome | biome: gut microbiome; feature: rumen; material: fiber-attached | host: Bos | place: Iran: Karaj | collected 2018-10
GTATTCACCGCTCTCAATCTTGGTGAAGGTGGAATAGGCTGCGCCGAGGATTTCCTCGAGGCCGGACATGCCAGGACGGGCGGTGGGATCGTCATATGTGGTTCCAAGGTCTTTCCAGGAAAGGGCGGGAAGATTGGTATAAACGTCCTTGGGGTCCTTGGGGTCGCCGGGAGCGGAGTAGGTGTCACTGGTTCCCATTGCCGAGATTTCGGAACCGATGATACGGTTGATGATGAAAACCATCAAGTCTCCGGTGTGCTTGTAGTTGGTCTCATTCTCAAGCCTCTTCACCAGGTCGAAATGGGTGTTGGAAGGGGTCTTGTCCACAACGTAAGTCAGTTTGCCGGTGGCGTTGCTCGTGGTGGCGTTGATGGCCTTGCCATAGAAAAGCATTGCGTCCACATCCACGGGGACGTTGAGCTGGACGATGCGGTTGGAGCTGGATGCGGCGTTGTTGGCTGCGTTGATGGAGCCGTTGGAATAAAGGGTTCCGAGGGCGTAGTCACGGTCGGTGGCCGTGGAGGAGCTGAGCACGAAAGGCTCGGTGGTGAGAGCGGTAGTGCTCATGCCGGTCTTGAACGCCATCACGTGGGCCTCGTTGATGCCGAGGAAGTTGGTGGCCTTCTGGACGCTGGTGGCGGTCATCTTGGTCTGGGGCGAGCTGGTGTTGACGCTCAGCACGAACTGGGTGGTGACCTCCTTGGTCTGGGGGTTGTAGTCGGGGTTGTCTGAAACCTCCTCTTTGGGGGTGCAGGCAACGGCTGCCGCAAGGACTATCGCCCCTGCGAGAGAAACTTTGATGAATTTACCCATAGTTTTATAATTAGTTGTTAGATTGAAAAATCTATAGCGGTATGATGTGTGTGCCGGCCTGGTTCCAGTCCAGGGTGGCGGATACGCCGACGGAAGTGTCGTCGGTATAGACTATGCCGTCTGCGCCGATGCGGACGCGGATAATCTTGAGCTGCCCGGCGCGCAGGGGCTGGATGAGTCCGAGGCGGCTCTCCGTGATGGAGCCGTCGGGCAGGGTGACGTAAACGACCCACTCCCAGAGGGCTTCGTCAGCGTTTTCGGCGATGAAGGGGTCGGTGGTTTCTATGACTACCTTGCTCTCGGGCTTGGGCTCCCTGGAAGGGAACTGGACGGTGACGTAGCAGCTTTCCGAGCTTTCCTCCACCTTGACGAAGTCGGCCTCCACAAGGGGATTCTTGTTGAAGACGTAGGTGCTGTCGGAAATGTTGAACGAGTCTGCGAATCCTGTGGTGAACGCCTTGAATCCGCTGATTTCGGGCGTGCCGACGGCGGCATTGTCAACGACCAGCGCCGTCGCGCAGTTGGCCATATACAGCTGCACCAGGAAGTTCTGGTCCACGCCCTCGAGAATCTTCATCGGGAGGCGTGCGGTGAACAGGCCGGTGTTGTGGGTCTTGATGATGTTGTTCTCGTCCGGGACGCTTTGCAGGAGGCGCGAAGTGCCGCAGGATTCCTCGTCTTCGAGGTCGACGAGGTGGTTGTCGGCGATGTTGGCCACGGCCAGATGCATGTATTCACGCACCGGCAGGTGCAGGGTGTAACTGGTCTGGTTGGCGTCAATGATGTCGCTGAAGTGCTCCAGGACGGGGCGCGGCTCGTAGTAGTCGTAGAACGAGAGGTCTACGTCGTGGGCGAAGTCGGAGAAGATGTCCTTGAGGTAGTTGCGGAGGGCCTTGGCCACGTGGACGTCGGCCTCGAGTCCGAGGACGGTGTTGATTTCCGTCTGGACATTGGTGACGAGGCGCATTTCGTATTCGATGGAGTATTCGTCGGGGCAGCCGCTGAGGTCTTCGTCGACGAGGCAGCAGCCGTAGCAGGCCATTGCGATGCAGAATATGCTGAAGAACTTTTTCATCACTTCGAGTACTTTAAGTTGGCATATTCTTCCATATCCTTCAGATACTTGTCGTAGGCGGCCTTCTGGCGGGCGATTTCCTCGAGGCTGGCGAGGTTGCGGGCAGCGCTCTCATCGGTGGGAGCGGCCTTGTGCAGTATCTCCAGGGCTTCGTTCTCGCGGCCGTTGTAGAACAGGGCCACGGCATAGGCGTTGAGGCTGCGGGGATCGTCCTTCTTGGTCTCCAGGGCGCTGAGTGCGGCGGCGTACTCTTTCTGCTCGAGCAACCTTATGGCCTCGTTGATCTCGCGGGCGGAATTGTCGGGCACGTAGTCGTAGTAGATGCGGAGGTAACCGGAGTTACGCTGGTCTGCGAGGACGTTCTCGCGCAGGAGCTTGAACACCTTGCCGCCTTCAAGCTTCTTGAGTTTCTGCTCGCGGCGGGCGGGGTCGGACTCTGTGTCGATGAGGTCGATGACGGCCTGCAGCTGATCCTTGCTCAGGCCTGCGCCGCCTCCCTGCAGCACGAGGTCGTTGATCTCGTCGCGGAATTCGGTCCAGGCCGCGCCGCCGCCGACGGTGTCGAACATGTCGTCGGAGATGGACAGGCGCTCCTGGATATAGCGCTGGAGCGCAACTGCACGGGCGTCGGACAGGGCCTTGTTGTGTCTGGGCGTGCCTTCCACGGATGCCAGACCTATGATCTGTATCTTGGTGACGCTGCTGGTGGTGTCGGCGAGGATCTTCGAGGTGATGTCCATGATTTCGTCGAGCACGGGGCCGTTGTTGCGGTGTGCCATGGGGCCCTTTGCGGTGGGTTCGTCAAACTCGCGCAGGAGCTTTGACTTGTCCAGCTCGAAGAAAACGTACAGGGGTGATTCTTCCTTGCGGAGGATGCGGTCGGGGGTGTACGGGCGGTATTCGCTGGAGGGACGGAGCACCGGATGGTCCTTCTCGAGCTGGCCGGCGATGCCCTTCCAGTCCTCGGCCAGGGCGAGCACCGGGGCGAAGGCTGCCGGAGGTTCCACGGGCTCGGGTGCCTTGATAGTATCCAGCTGGGGAGTGGGCTCCGAGGGCTCTATGGCCTTCTCCTTGAAGAAGTTGTATGCCAGGTTGAGGCCGAGTTTGGGGACGATGGCGGGGCCGCTGGTCTTGCCGAGGTTGGCGCCGCACCATGCGCACTGGTAGCGGTCGGCGGTGTTGTATCCCGCCGCGAGGCCGGCTTCCAGTTCAAGGCGCAGGTGCTTGCTGAGCCACCAGGAATAACCGATGTTGATGCCCAGGCCGAGGAAGTCTCCCTGCAGGCGGTTCTCCCGCACCTCGGGGTACAGGCCGAGGGGGAAGGTGACTCCGCCTACGTTGTAGTGGGTCCAGAGGAGGTCTGCACCCAGCCAGAGGCCGCTGTAGTTGTACTTGGGCCACCAGCGCAGGCCGGGGACCACGGCGAAGTGGCGCCACTTGCTGTCAATCTTGGGGTCGTTGTCCCAGGGCGCCCAGCGGGGCCAGGGCTTGAGGCCGCCGACCATCCCGACGGTGATGTTGTCGCCCAGGGGGATCCAGAAGTGGGCGTTCGGGGTGGCGCTTCCCCAGTAGAACAGATTGGTGCCCAAGGAGATGGAATTCCTTCGCAGGGAGTCCAGCTGCCTCTGGGCGCGCTCCGCGGAATCTCTGCGGGCGTCGTCTGTCTGTGCCGACAAGGCGATACTCGACAGGAGAATCAGAATAACTATTGCTAACTTTGTTTTCATGGGCATATGTCCTGAACTTACAAAGTAACAAAAAAAATGCGAAAGTTCGATTAAAAACTTCCGAAAAAATGCAATTCCAGGCGCGTAGGAGGCGTTATTCGAAGCCCAGGACGGCCAGTCCGGAGGCCACGTCCGGGTGCTTCATGAAGCAGTCCCAGAGCAGGCCGCTCCGGTAGTTTTCGATCATCACTACGATGGGTCCCTGGTCGATGGCGATGTAGCTTCCGGCGAACCACGCGGCGTCCAGGCAGAAGGCGTCCCGGAAGCCGTAATCGCTCCACAGTCTGTCGCCGTAAGTATAATAGAATGAGCGCATTGCGTCAAGACTTTCCGCGGGCGTATATGGCATCGAAGCCAGTGCTGCCGTGGGTGCTATGGTGCCCCGGTCGTTGGTCGGAGAGGAGGCCGAGGAAGGAGTAATGCGCGAAGAACATCGGCCCGCCCGCGAGAGGGGGGTAATATAGTGGTTTTCAAAAACTTCGCTACGGCTCGTCTATTCCGACGTATTTGACCGTCCACCCGGCAGGGACAATCCTGTTCCAGGATGAGGTGTAATTGCTGACCGGATTGAGCGAAGCGTCCAGCCAGAGTTCACCTGCAGCGGCTCCGTTTCCGCACCAGTTGGTGCCGTCGGAGATGAATTCGTCATCGCGGTAACCTTCCTTACCGAGCATCTTTATGTAAGTTATCTTCACGCATCCGTAGAACATTCGCTGGTAGCATCCCTGGGCAAGTTTCGAGGCGGCCAGGACCGGTGCATTTTCCAGTTTGGCGCAGTTGTAGAACATGTTGCGGTAGCAGGTCTTGCCAAGCGATGTGGCCGGCAGGAGCTGTGGACCGCGCTCCAGGCTGGTACAGCTGTCGAACATGGACTTGTAGGCGTTCTCCGCTACGGACAGCATGGGAATCTCAAGATCGTAAGCGTCGATGAGGTTCGTATTCGCTTTCAGGAAGTCCAGGAAGGTTGCGCCGCTGACGGTTGATCCCTCCGATTCATAGCTGTCGCCGACCACCAGGGAAGCGAGGTTGCCGCCGATCTTGAACTTGCCGCCGGTGCAGGAGAATCTGCCCTGGTTCCATGACTTCGCAGGCGAAGCGTGGCTGCCCGCGCAGAAGCTGATTTTTTGGCCTGCAGTCACCGCGATGGTCTGATTGGAGTTGTACGATGTCCATTCACCGTCATCTATCTTGTACTCGCCTGCGTGGTAAAGTTTGGCCACACAATTCTCGATGGCGACTACGTAGAAGTGATTTGTAGGCCTCGACGGAGCCGCCACGTTCTCGAAGGTGGCGCTGGCCTTGGAGAAATACTCGTTGTAAACCCATACGGTCGTGGCGCTCTCGGCCCTGTTGGTCTTGAAGTAGCAGGGGAAAGTACGCTCTCCGTTGACAACCGCAAGTCCTGAATACTCATTCCAGGAAAGTGTCCTGTGGAAATAGTATGCGGGGGTGTCCTTGAAGGCCGCTTCGTTCGTGGCGATCGACTTGCCCGAAACGACAGGAAGGCTGACTCCCTTGGATGTGTCCGGAGTGAGGGTCCCGTTCTCGGGTTCGACGATGAAATCCAGCGGGAACATGGACTCCGGAAGTTCCGAAGGGACGGTTATGTCAACTCTCACGGGCGTGCCGGTGGCAAGCAGCACAGGGCTTTCGCACGTGACTCTCAGGGGCTGCTTTTTCTGCAGCGTGATTTCAACCTCCCTGTAGAGGCGCAGGTCCTGGTGGTTGCCGGGGTTGTGGCCGGTGATCTTTATCTTCTGTGTCAGGGTCTCGTCCCGTGGCTCCACGGTGTTGAAACGTATGGTCCTGATGCCTTCCACGCCTCCGACGGTGGCCGCCTCGGGGAAGAAGAAGCCTCCGGACGCCACGCGGTGGCCGTTGTCGTCATAGAGGATGAGGATGTCGTCGCCGCCGCCTTGGGCGGGTTCAAGTTCCACCCTTACCGCGACGGTGGTGAGGTTGGGCACGTCGGAGTTGACGTCGTTGAAGAATCGCGCATACAGTTCGTAGTAGCCGTCTTCCGACGGGCCGCTGTAAGTCCTTGTCATGAAGGGCTCCACCACCAGGCGGGTGGTGCCGTTGGAGATGTCGGAAAGGTGCCTCATCGAGACATCCGCCGATATGTCCTCGGCGCCGGAAGATATTGCGGCGGCTTCCGGGGTAAGGACGCCCTCGGAGGAAATTCTGTGCAGCTGGATGTTGTAGCGGAAGTTCCTGTAAATGGGATAGTACCTGGAGACGGTCTGGTTGCCTTCGACCTTCGTTTCCATCAGGTCGAGGCGGTAATAGTAGAAGTTGTCGTCCTCCTCGAACTTGCCGCACACGATGATGAACGTAGGGCCGATATGGTCTGTGGGGACTCCGCGCTCGAATATGTAGAAACCGCTCTCGGTGTCGTTGACATCGTACTTGATGACCCTGCCGTCGCTGGTCTCCGGGTGCTCGAACTCGGATGCGGGAGGGATGAAAGTGCTCAGGGCCACGCCGGCGGGCATGTTGCCGGGATACTTGATGCCGTTTTCCAGCTCTTCGAAAGAACTCTTTTCATAGCCGCTCAGCAGGTATCCGGAGATGGTTTTGAAGTTGAAGCGGTTGGCTGCGACCGGATCGTTGCTGCGGTACGGCACGACGGAGCCCCTTTCGGGATAGTAGATGACGGAGTAACTGTGCAGTTTGAAATTGTCGGCCGCGTTGCTCACCTGGATCTTGGCGAAGTTCCTGATGAGCGGGATGTACTGGAAGAAACTCAGCGTGTTGTCGTCCGGGATGTAACTGCCGTTCTGGACCACCGGCAGCTGGGTGTCGGGGTCGATCCTGGCCTTGATGTACGGCACCTGCAGTTTCTGCCAGTATGCCTGCTTGTTGTCGTACGACAGCATTCCCGGCAGGCACTGGTACGAGTACGAACCGGAGACGAGCTGGTTTTCGTCCACGTTGCCGAGGAAATGTATGGTGCGGCTGAAGTCGGAAAGCTCCAGCTGGACCTTGAACCTGTACAGGGTGGTATGACGGTCTCCTTCGGGCAGGGGGAACTTGTCAAGCGGAATTTCGTGGTTCTGCAGCGTATCGACCAGGGTGGCCTTCCTTATGTACTTGATGCTCTGGCTGCTGCCGCAGACGACCAGGTAGATCATGTCCGGGTCGAGGTATGGCGTGCCGGTGATGTCGCCGTCGCCGTCAGCCAGAGATTTGGTCGCAGGGAGCAGCGCGACGTCCGGAACCGTGAAGGTTATGGTCACGGGAGCGCCCTCGAGAGAACCGTCCACGGAGGAAACTCCCGTCCGGTCCAGTTCGGCCACGCAGGACACCGCCATCAGCAGGGCGGTCAGGTATGTCAGCAGCCTTCTCATGGTTCCCTGTCCCCCCATACGAATTGCGAGCGCGGGTTCCACTGCTCGTCGCCCCAGTACCAGGAGTCGTACACGCAGCGCAGGAGCGCAGTTGAATTGGTGCTGGCGGTCACCGTTCCGCTGTTGACGTTTACGTTTACTACACCGTTGGCGGACCAGTAATCGCCCCTGAACATGAATTCGAAAACGCCTTTGGCGGACAGCTGGGCGATGAACCTGATTTCGCTCATCGTGGGTATGCGCCACCTTCCGCCGGGGAAACCGTCTTCCTGGTACCCGGCACAGCGGTATTTTGCCTGGGATTCGGTGAGGTTTCCGAATTCGGTTCCTCCCAGTTTCGTCGAAATCCTGTAGGCGGGAGCCAGCATGTTGGCCGTACGGGCGGATTTTTCCGTCGGACGGTAATACGTCAGGGGGCGGGTCTCTCCGGTGAGATACAGGGGATTGTTGATGTCCCCGTCCACCACGGGCGCCGGGGAGAAGTTGGACGGATTGCCGGTCCTGTCTTCAAGCATCGCATCCGCTGCGGTGTTGCCGTTGTTTACGAAACTGTATCCCAGCACGGGGACGGTTTGATCGTATCCGTCGATACGCGGATCTCCAATCACGAATTCAGAGTTCTCCGGGAGCACGGTCACGTTGATCCTGAAAATGTCGCGGCCGCCGCCGGTGTACCATACCGCACGCCACTGGTATTCCCTCTTGTTGTTGTCCGTGGAGAAATGGTAGTAAGGATCGGAAGAAGAGGAATTTGTAATATTGTCTCTGCGGATAAAGCGCCCGTTGTCTATATAGACATACCCCCAGGGCATATCCAACCATGGCGCGGAACCGGCGTCGTAGCCGTAAACGCTGCCCTTTTTCTTTATCGCGCTGTCGGAATTCATGCAGGATTCGATATAGATGCCCGGATACTGGATGATGGTGATATGCTTGAGGTACTCGTTGTACGGATAGGCCCCGGGAATGAGGTCGTCGTGGACGATGTCGAACTGGATGGTGTACGGGGAATAGTCGAAATCGTTCTTGGTGTAGTCGTTCTGGAGGGGATGGTCCAGTTCTATGGACGTGGACGTGTTGGAAAGCCATCCGGATGGTTCGTACTTCGCCTGGCCGTCGGGACTCTGGTCCTGGCCGTTGAAGTCCAGGTAGTACGTTCCCGAGGCGGCGTCTTTCCGCACCCAGGCGTGGTACTTGGTGTTGTATTTGTCCACCACGTCGCTCTCTTTCGTGATTTCGCCGTAGAACGGGCGGGTCGCGGTCACGCTGCCCTCCACAATCTTGACGTCATGGCTGGACAGGAACGGTATGCTCAGCGTTTCCTGGTTGTTGAGCTCCTTCACCCTTGTATCGACCGAGAGGTAGCGCGCCTTGCTGATGACGGCATATTTGTCGATGGGCACGCTCTTGTTCTGCCAGTCGAGGATGTAGCAGGACGTGGGGTACAGATAGGCCTTGCCCTCGTCGGTTTCGGAGCCCAGGATGGCGACGTCGAGGTTGAAATGGTACCAGTCGTTCCTTTCGAAGCTGTCGAGGGGGATTATTACCTTGTAGTAGTATTTGCGCCTGTCGTAGGAATAGCCGTTGTCCTCGGAGCGGCGCCAGTCCATTTCGAGTTTGAAGTAGGGCTGGTGCGGCAGCGGCTGGGTGTAATCGGGACGGCCGTTGGACCACGCTACGGGGTACGAATACATCGGGTAGGTGTTGTAATAGACGGTCTCGCCCGAGCCGTTGTCCACGGACGTGTGTGCGAGGTATTCGGTGCCGTTGTCCCGCAGGAACGGGCGCCTGCATTCATCGGCGCTGTAGGAGAAGAATTCCGGAGAAGCGTTGTCGGCAGCGGTCTGCGTGCCGAGGGTGACGTTCTTTGCGCCGTCCACCAGGTAGATGCGCATGGTGTGCAGTACCGGGGTCCAGACTTCGTCGGGGTCGTCCACTCCGGTGTGCTTGAGGATGACGGTGTCGGCGACGGAGATGGCGGTGGTCATCTTGGCGGCGAAGCGGGTGACGTCCACCGTGCCGCTGGCGCTGATGACGGCCGTGTCGTCGTAGGTGATGACCGTGCTGCCGTCCATTATGAAGCTGTCCTGGATGTAGCCGGTTTCTGTAGCGGCGAAGTCGGTGGTGACGGCCACTGCGGCGAGTGCGGCGCGGGAAGTGCCGGCGAGGGAGGTGCCGGAAACCAGGGAGCCCTTGTAATTGACCACGGCGTAAACGGTGGCGCGCATGCCGTTGGCCGCCGTAAACAGCTGTTCGGCCTCAATCCTCGTTAGTACAATGGTGAAAGTGGCCTCCCAGCGGCCTTCGGTGTGGATTACGGGGTCTTCGTCGAGGTCTATCCTCCTGTGATAGACGGCGTCGGCGGTGGCAGAAGGCGTGCTGCCCGGATAGAAGAAGAAATCGACAGACCGGATAAGGTTCTCGTTGAACCGGGTCTCTCCGTCTTCCGGTGCGGACTTGGTCTGTGCGGGGTCTTCGCAACGGACGGTGATGCTCAGTCCGGGAGCGGGGTTCACGGGCGCATAATCCTTGGTGCACGCCGCCATGAGAAGCAGCGCGTACGCAATCAGGATATGTATCATGCCCTTCTTCATCATTCGTCCCAGTTCTGCTTGAGTATTATCCTGTAGTAGTCGATGGACTCGGTGTCGAGGTCGATCCAGCGCTCGTTGTCGCCGATTTCGACGCAGAAGTGGATGTCGATGTAGTTGCCTTCCAGTTCTGCCGCCGTGTGCGTGCCGGGGTCGACCGAAATCGAGTATTCGATGCGGCAGTCCTCGTTCCTGCCGTTTTCCATGTTGAGGTAGTTCGGGTAGATTACGCTCACCATGGGGGTGACGGTGAATATGCCGTCGACCACGGTGTGTCCCTCGAGGGCGCCGGGGACCGGTACGATGTGTATCTTCTGTCCTATCGGCGTGGCGATGAGGATGTCCCCTTTTATGATGTTGGGCTGTCCGCCCAGTGTGTGCCAGAAGAAGATGTCGTAGTAACCGTCTGCATTCTGTATCTTGGTGAACGTGGCGGGGTCCGTTTCGGGTATGGTGAAACGGCGTACGACGTTTACGGTAGCGACGGTGTGGTCCTGAGTGTAGGTGGTCTTGTCCCAGGGAAGGACCACTATCTTGAACTGAAGGGTCCGCGTGGCCTCTGCGAAGTAGGCGTACAGGATCCAGGAATGGTTGCGGGAGAGGACGTTGTCGGACGGCATGGTGAAGGTGGCCGTGAGGTCCTCGTCCCCGGTGTTGTAGGTGATGGTGCCGGAAATGACCTTGTCGGTTTCCCTGATGTAGATGGGGCCCGACTGGGAAGAGGCCACGATGACGGAGTCGAGGCGGCTCTCGTATTCACGGGCGGTTTCGGTCTCGTGCCCGGTGCCGCGGAAAAGCAGTTTTTCCGGGTCTGCGCAGATGGTGATGTCCGCGTTGGACATGAGCGGCGCACCGCCGTTTCCGGCAATGGTGGCGGTCAGCGGCGTGTAGCCGTCGATGTCGAACAGGTTGTCGGTGGTGCCGTATTTTTGGGTGGTGAACAGTTTCTCGGATGAGGCGATCTGGCAGTCGTGGCCTGTCGCCGTGCCGCCGAAACTGATGCTCTTGACCACGCAGGCGGAATTCCTCGGTACCGCAGGGTCGGTACCCGACGCGGGCGTGCCCTGCTGGCTGAAGACGAAACGGATTTTGGAAACCGCCCTGGTAAGGTTGACCGTGGAGATGTTGAGGACGGGATAACCTCCTGTGACCTGTGCCTCCTTGAGCACTCCGGACATGGGGATCCCGGTGGCGGGAACGGCCATCGTAAGCGGCGAAACGCCGAATGCGGAGCCGCTGAGGACGAGGGCCTCGAGTTCGCTGCGCGAAGTGCCTTCCCCGAGGGAGGCGGCGTCCGCTGCGTTGGCGAGCGCATACACATCGACCCTGGTCCCGTCCTGGCTCAGGGTGTTGAACATTTCCCGGCTCAGGGGCATCGCAAAGCGGGTAATGGCCGAATGCGGGATGCCGGTGTCGGTAAGCTGCGCGGCCGTGAAGCCCTTGTAGCCTACGGGCTGCCCGTCATTCGCGCCCCCGTGCAGGAAGACCCAGAGCTGGAGGGAACTGAAGACTTTCTCGCTTGCAATGGCGCCGACGCTGCCGGTTTCCGCCTTGGTTGCGACGAGGTCGGGGATGTAGATGCTGACGGACAGTTCCGCCGTATCTTCTTCGGGCACGGATTGACGGCACGAAACGGCCGGCAGTGCCAGGAGGAGCATTACGGTGAAGTTCAATATGTGTCTAAGCTTCTTCATCCCTTCTTGTCAGAACGGAAGTTTGATTCCCCCGGGTTCAACCTGTATCCAGTCCATTTCCGCCACGACGCCCAGTTCCAGCTGGGGGTCGCGGAGGTCGGGGACGGCATTGTAGGCGTTGCCCAGGTTCTCCACTTTGATATAAACGGTAGTCTTGTGGTCGGAGTCGAATACGCCGGCGATGTTCTCGGTGTCCGGCTTGGTGCCGCCTCCGGGCTTGAGTTCCCCGGCCAGATAGAATTTGCAGCCGGGAGAGACGATGCCCTGCTGGCACTGGAACGTAGAAGAGGTGTTGTTCTGGAATTCCAGCGCAAAGTGTACCGCCTGGTCGTCGGCGGTGGGGAGCACCAGGAGCTGTACATACTGGGATGTGCCTCCCAGCGTGACGCCGCTGATGTTGTTGTCGTAAATGAAACGGAAATCGGACGAGGCCTTGGGCGCGAAACTGTAATCCACGTCCTTCTGGTCTCCGATGATGACGCCGGTGAGAGGGCATCCCGCTGCCGCCGCCGCGCTCGCGTCGGGTGCGACGAAGCGGAATTCCACGAGCCCGTTGCCGTACTGCATCTGGTCCTCTATAGCGACGGACTTGGTCGATGAACTGACGGAAGTACCGTCGGAATAATAGGACAGGATGCTTCCCCAGGTGGGGTTCTGGGGCTTGTATTGCTCGGTTACGCTCGAATTTGAGGAGGTTTTGACGGCGCTGTTGGCGTAGTACCACAGGCTGGGCGGATAACAGTATCCGGACATGGGTACGAGCGACACGTTCACCCCGTCGATAACCTTTATGAAGCGGTTGCCGTTCCACCACATTCCTATGGCCCCCTCCGGAATGCCGTAGGAGGACGGAAAACCGCTTCCGGCGGCGCTGCGGGCGGCCTGGAGGTCGGCGAGCACTCCCATAACCGAATTGATGGCGGCGGGATTGGAGCCGTTGTACCTGGAGAGCTCTCCGAGTATGGTCTGCTCGATGCGGTACAGCGTCTGGTACGAACACGCCGCAATCCGGTTCTGGATGGTGAAAGCGTCGAGGAAGGCAAGGATCTCGGGGTCTTCCGTGGCGCGCATGCCCTCGACCACGCCGTTCAGGGCGGCGATCATGCCGTCAGCCGCCTGGTCTATCGAACTTATGTCTGAAGATTCAAGGACGGGCTCCAGGCAGAACGAGATGTCTGCGGTGGTGCTGGGGTTGTCCAGCCCTGTGGGCGTCAGGACGCCGTTGACGTGCTTTCCCTGTCTGGTAGCGGCGTTGCCGGAATCCATTGTTTTCCCGTATGCGAGCACGCGGTTGGTGGACAGGGGAACCTTTACGACGGGGTAAAGATGTGAATTGTTGTTGGCAACCAGGGAGGTCTTGCCTATTACGGGATTCTGGATATAGACGTTGGTGCCTCCGAGCCTGGGGTTGCCGGCGCTTACCGGGGCGGCCGATTCCGTCTGGAACGGAACGATATGCACCTCTTCTATCCCGCGGAATCCGGTGCCGTCCTGGGTAATGGCCGCAGTCATCTTGGTCTGGACATGCGGAACGTCGCCCGTCGACTTGAGCGACAGGGCGAGGGAAATGTCGTTGTACTGGGAATAATCAGCCCCGTCCTCCAGCGGGCGCATGAGGCACCCGCCGGAGAGAAGGGCCGTTATGGCCAGACACGTGACAGTTTTCCTTACGTTCACGAGTCCGGACAGAGGTTACAGGGAGATGTTGTAAGTGTATCCTGAATGCCACTTGAGGTCTACGGACAGACCGAGGGACATCTGGGTGCTGGCGAGGTTAGGAACTGTGACGTATGCATTCTTCAGGGAATCCTCTCCGAGGGTGAAGGTGGCGGAGGTCACGAAGTTCTGGATGAAAACGCGGTTGATCTGCTTGGAGTGGCCGGCGACTTTGCCGCTGGGAACAGCCTCGCTGTCGACACCGTACACGGGAGGGATGGCGTATTTGCTCTCATCGGGCCATACAGGCAGGGCGGTGACGGAAGTGCTGGTGGCGGTTGCGACGGGCAGTTCGGCGATAAGGTAGAAGATGCCGTCCTTGGGAACGAGATTGTCTTTACCCCAGAAAGCGTCGCCTTCGTTCTTGAACTCGAGGGCTACCTTGACGGAGGACTGGGCGTTGTCTGCAAGGGTCTTGTTGTAGTTGTCGAGCACGAGGGTGTAGTTCTCGCTGCCGGTCGGGGTGGGGATGGTGCCGCTGGCAATCGCATCGTCGTAAACCACATAGGTGAACTCGCTGCCGGTAGAGACCTTGGGGAGGAACTGCCAGTCCACGGTGTTGATCTGGCCGCCCACGAGGACACCGGTAAAGGTGAGGTGATGGTTGTCGATGGGGATCAGGTTGTCGTTGGCGTCGCCGGTCTTGGCTGCCTTGTTATCCTTGAAGTGGGTGAAGCCGCTTCCGATGGCAAGCTTGCTCTCGAGCAGGGCTACACCGTAGTTGATGTTGTTGCGCACGGCGATGCCGCGGGTATTGGACTGGACCCTGGAGTTGTTCATCCAGCTCTTGACTTCCCATTTGTTGCCGGAGGTAGTGTCGTCATCCCAGGGATTTACACCGTTGGGGTAGTCGTTGGTGGTGACGTCCTGGCTGGTGGTGCGGATAGGGGAGTTGACGTAGTATGCAATCTCGGCGGGATAGAGATAGTTGTTGGGGTTGAAGGTGTTGCCGGGATTGGCAAGGGCCTGGTTGGGATCGAGATACTCGAATTTGCCGGTAGTGGCGTCATACCGCAGCTGGGCAGCACCGTCGGGGATACCGAACTGGGTGTGAGGGAAGGATGTGATACTCGTTACACCAGAGAACTTAGTCTCCCAATCAGCCGCGGTGATAGCGCCTGCTGTAGTAGCGTTGCTTTTCATGGTGCCAACATCCTGGAACTCCATGGCATCAGTGAAGTAACGTCCCTTGCGCTGCATGATCTGGTCGGCCAGGCGGCAGGCATTGGCCTCTTCGTTGCCGGTAGGCTCAGCGTTCTGGACTGTCTTGACGACATCGATGAGGGAAGTCACCATACCCTTGATGGCCGCGGATGAACCGGCACGGTATTCACCGCTCTCAATCTTGGTGAAGGTGGAATAGGCTGCGCCGAGGATTTCCTCGAGGCCGGACATGCCAGGACGGGCGGTGGGATCGTCATATGTGGTTCCAAGGTCTTTCCAGGAAAGGGCGGGAAGATTGGTATA
>JAEEGL016528307.1_pt1 | contig 14433 bp, 15 predicted proteins | sample 9134231 | NCBI WGS metagenome assembly JAEEGL01 (sample SAMN16246548, study PRJNA631951) | gut metagenome | biome: gut microbiome; feature: rumen; material: fiber-attached | host: Bos | place: Iran: Karaj | collected 2018-10
CCAGCAGTAAAGAACACTGGAGTTGTACCAAATATAGCATGTCCAAATGAGACAGATAGATTTACGGTATCAAATGCTAATGGAAATGGAGCATTAACGTACCCAGTAGGCTTATTAACAGTCGATGAAATAATCTTAGCAGGAGTAAGTGGAAGTGGAAGAGGTGATTCATCATATTATTTATATACGCATGACCTTTACTGGTCTTTGACGCCCTATAGTTTCGGCTACTTTGCGATCGGGTTCTTTGCGACCTACAGCACTTTGAGCGACGGCGGTCCGATCGCTGTTCGCGGTCTCCGTCCTGTCGTTTCACTTAAACTTGGAACGGAGTTTCTTGATGATGGAGATGGAACAGGAACAAATCCATATGTTGTAAAATATAATTAAGATTAGAAAGTAATTATTTACTTTCTTTTTTTATCAAATGATTAGTTGTTAATAAAAGAAATGATAATAGGGTAATAAAACAGAATAAATATTCAAATGATAATATTCCTTCCATTCTTTCAATGAAATTTAAATAATTAATTCTTTTTAAAACATTGATGTAAGGATAATTATATAAATTATATAGATTAATGCCTATTACCATTATTGATATAGTTTTAATAATTATTGGATTTAGAATACTTATTAAAAATATCTTTTTAGAAATTTTATGATTTGTTAAATAAAATAAAGTTTGATGTAAATATAAAATTATTAAGCCAATAAATAATAAATTAATATTAGGTTTTAGTTCTATTAATAGATTATTATTTATATTATTAAAATTAACATTAGGTATAGTTAGAAATAAAGATATAATTTTAAGAATTAAAAAGAAATAAAAAAATATTTCTATGGACTTTATAAATGAATGATAACCGTTTTTTATTAATAAATAACTAGTTATTATTAAAGAAAGAAGAATAACCATAAATGAGTAATTATATAATAGATTATTAGTGATAAAGTATGTAATATCAATAAATGAATTAATTAATAAAAATATAGATACTAATAAAAGAATAATTTTTATTAATCTATATTTTTTTATTTTTGAAAAAAACATAATTAATATTATTCCTAAAATTGTTCCAAGAATTAAATTAATTAAAGTAATTTTAATACCATATGAAAGAAATAAAGCTTCAATTAAAATGAAGATAAGAATATTAAGTTCTATTTTCTGCATTATTGTTCCTTTCTATTTTAATATTATTTACATACTTTAATTCATTATCATAAATGATTTTTGATAATATAAAATCATTATTATCAAAATATTTAATAATTATCTCTTCAAAACTAATTTTAATAATATCTTTGTTATTATTAATTAATTCTTCTATTTCATCATATTTAGTGTTATTTAATAAATTATTTATATCATTTGATGTTATTGTATAAAAATCATTACGAAGATTATGATTATTAATAAAATAATTAATAATTTTATGATAATCTAAATTATTTAAATTTTCGTCTAGAATTAGTAAATCAATATGGGATAAGTAAACATTTTTGTTAACAATATTTTTTATATTATCAAATAATTCTTGGATAGTATTACCATTGGTTTTAATTACTTTGGTTTTGGGAATACTATCTTTTTGAACTTCATCAATTATTTTAAGGTAAAGGGTATAATTATCTCTTTTTTCAATGCCAATACTTTTAATAATTGCTAATTCATTTAATTCTGTATATTTACTGCAACCAGTGATTATAAATAATAAAATTAATAATATTTTTCTCATTTAATACCTCTTATATGATTATCAGTAATAGTTGGATTTCTTAATAAAACTTTGGGATTAGTTTTTATAAAACCATCTTGTTGACTTAATAAATTAATAGGGGCAAAAGGATACAGGTAATCTTCATTAAAACTATTGGTATTAGCAAGATTAGCAATAATTAAAATACTTCCAATAAATATACCATATAATCCTAGGAAGGAAGTTAGAATTATTAATATAAACCGATAATAACGAATGGCATTAATTATTTCAATTGATTGGAAAACTAAACTGGATATCATACTAATAGCAATAACAATAATCATAATAGGGGAGATGATACCAGCGGCAACAGCAGCATCTCCAAGTACTAGGCCTCCAAGAATACTAATCGCTGTACCACTAGCTATAGGTATTCTTACATCACTTTCTCGAAGTATTTCAAATGATAAAATCATTATTCCTGCTTCAATAAAAGAAGGAAATGGGACACTTGTGCGTTGTGCAATAAAATTAATTAATAAATTAATAGGTATAAAGTTAACATTATATGTTGTAATAGCGATATAATAACTTGGTAATATAATGGCAATAATAAAAGCTATTAGCCTAATAATGCGAATGAAAGTTATATTAATATGTTTTTGATAATAATCATCACTAGTATGAAAGAAATCAATAAAAAAACTAGGGAGTATTAGGACATTAGGACTATTATCTGTTATGATAACTATTTTCCCTTCTAATATGGCTTGAGAAGCTAAATCTGGTCTTTCTGTTTCTTTAATTGTGGGAAATAAACTATGACTATTTGTTAAATATTTTTTTAAATAAGAACTATCTAATATACCATCAATGTTTATATTTTTTAATTTATTAATTATTTTTTCCTTAATTTCTGGTTTATAAATACCTTCTTGATACATTATGCCTATTTTAGTATTTGTATATCTACCAATAGTTATTGTTTCTAATTTTAAATTATTATTCTTTATTCTTTTTCTAATTAAACCAATGTTTGTATTAAAATGTTCATTAAAACTATCTTTTGGTCCAGTAATACTTTTTTCATAATTGGTTTCTGGAATACCTCTTGATAGATTAAGAATTGTTTCAATGGCAAGAATCTCTTTATTATTTATTAATATAATTGTAAAACCATTAACTAATAGGTTAATTAAATCATTATAATTATTTATTTCTTTAATTGATATACATGGTAAATTATTATATAAATATTCCTTTATATTTTTATCAATTATTTTGATATTTCTTAAAATAAAATCATTTATGCTAGTACTTGTTGTTATAGTTTCAATAGATATTATTGTTAATATATTATTATTAATATTTATATCCTTAATTATTAAATCCTGATAATTATTAAAATCTTTTTTTATTCTTTCTAAATAATCCATTATTTCACCATAATTATTATTTGTTTTTATAAAATTAATATGCAATTAATAAAAAATAGTTTATAATTAAATTGGTGTTTTTTATGGAAGTTAAAATTATTAAATTTGATCATTTTGCAAGAGGTATTAGTTATATTAATGATAAAGTTATATTTGTAAATAATGCTTTACCTGGCGAAATAGTTGATATAGAAATAATTAAAGAAAAAAGTAAATATTTAGAAGGTAAAGTACTAAGTATAAAAGAAAAAAATGATAAGCGAATAGCATGTATCTGTCCATATTATAATTCTTGTGGTGGATGTAATTTATTACACATGCAATATGTTTTAGAAAAAGAATTTAAAATTAATAAAGCTAAAGAATTACTAGGAAGATGTGATAATTTTTATGAAACAGAATCCTTAAATTATCGTAATAAAGTCACTTTGCATGTTAAAAATGGAAAACTTGGCTTTTATAGGGAAAAATCTAATGATATTATTGAAATAAATTATTGTTATTTATTAAATAATAAAATTAATGAAGTAATAAAAAAATTAAGAGAAATTAATCTAGATAAAGTTAATGAAATAGTAATAAAGTCTAATGATAAAGATATTTTATTGCATATTAAAGGACAAATTGATAATAAAGAATTATCGAAATTAAATATTAATAATATTATAATTAATAATAAATTAATTACAGGCAAAAACTATATTGAAGAAGAAATAAATGGTAAAGTATTTAAAATAACCAGTGATGCTTTTTTTCAAGTAAATAAAGAAGGGTTACTAAATATATATCAAGTGATTAATAAATATCTAAAAGATAAAAATATTAATAATGCTCTTGATTTATATAGTGGTATAGGTTTATGGGGAATATTAATTAGTGATAATGTTAAAAATTGTACTTGTATAGAAATTAATAGTGAAGCATGTCAAAATGCCTTAGATAATATTAAAGAGAATAATATTCATAATGTAAAAATAATTAATGGTAAAGTCGAAGATTATATTGATAGTTTTAATAATATAGATTTAGTAATTATTGATCCACCGCGAAGTGGACTTGATAAAAAGACAATTGATTATTTAAAAAGAATAAAAGCCCAATATTTCATTTATGTATCATGCGATATGCAAACATTAAAAAGAGATTTAATAGAACTTAGTGAAATCTATGAAATAAAGGAAGTAAATCTTATTGATATGTTTAAAAGAACGTATCACTGTGAGGTAGTCACGATTTTGGAAAGGAAATAAATATGATTGATTTACAAAAAGCAAGAATTGCCTTTAAGGAATACATAAGTAATTATGACAATCAAGATGATCCAGGATTTAATTTAAAAGTTGTTCATACATATCATGTAGTTGATAATGCTATTATGATTTCTAAAAAACTAGGATTAGTAGAAGAAGAAACTAAATTAGCAGCATTAATTGCAATATTACATGATATAGGTAGATTTGATGAACTAAAAAATTTGAAAAAATTTGATAGTGTTGGGAATGACCATGCGATGTTTGCATCTAAACTACTATTTGAAGAAGGACTAATAAGCAAATTTATTGATACAGATGAATATAATAACATTATAAAAAAAGCAGTAGAGAATCATAACAAAAAACAAATAGAAGAAGGATTATCAGAAAAAGAATTATTACATGCAAAAATAATAAGAGACGCTGACAAATTAGATAATTATAGAGTGAAAAAAGATGAGAAAATAGAGAATATTTTTCCTAACGTAGTTAATAGTAGGGAAGATTTAGAAAATAGCCTAATTGCCGATAAAGTATATGATGCTGTTATAAAAGAAAAATGTGTCGACATAAAAGATAGAATATATCCGTTAGATTATTGGATATGTGTTCTTGCATTTACATTCGATATTTATTTCAATGAAACGTTATCAATTATTAAAGAAAACAATTATATTAATGTTTTAATTGACAGATTTGAATATCAAAAGAGTAAAGAAAAAATGAAAATGATTCGAAATGTATTAAATAATTATATAGAAAAAAAGTTAAATGGTTAAATTACATATGTTCTTAACGCGCAGACTTATATGAAATACTGTATGTATATAAATATGTTTTTTTACCGTATACATGCAAAATCAATATGTTCAATGACCGCATACTAGGCACTGTGAGTCGATTTGCCTTTTAGAAAGGAGATAATTATGACAAAAATTGTTTTAACTTCTTGTGGAATTATTAATGAAGAATTCAAAGAAAGATTTCATAAGATTTTAGATAATCAAGATATTTATGCATCAAAGGTATTATATATAACTACAGCTTCAGATGGGGAAGATGATGATAAATCATGGATGGATGAAGAATACAAGACAATTATTGATTTAGGATTTAAAGCAGAAAATATAATTGAATATAAAATCGGTAATCCTTTAGATATCAATGAATTTGATGTTATGTATATGATGGGTGGTAATACTTTTTATCTTTTAGATATGATTAGAAAGTATAAATTTAATGAAATAATAGAACAATTTATTAATAATGGTAAAATATATATTGGCTCAAGTGCAGGTAGTGAGATCCTTGGTAATTCTATTGAACCAGCAATTGGTTATGATGAAAACAATGTTAATATGACTGATTACACAGGTCTAAAAATTATAGATGGTTTAATTATTCCGCATTGTAATAGAAAACAAGACTATATATTAAAATTAAAAAATAATACCTCAGAAGAGTTATATTTACTATATGACGGCGATGGAATTATTATTGAGTAATAATATGTTCCATACTAGGCACGTTGAATGTGTTTGTTTGCTATGTCGTAAAAGAATTGATAAATGATGTCCTTGTAATTAATAAGGTATTGTGAGGCCATCGTTATAAGAAAAGGAGATAAATATGATCGATTTACAAAAAGCAAGAATAGCATTTAAAGAATACATAAATAGTTACGATAATCAAAATGATCCTGGATTTAATTTAAAAGTTGTTCATACATATCATGTAGTTGATAATGCTATTATGATTTCTAAAAAACTTGGATTAACAGAAGAAGAAATTGAATTAGCAGCATTAATTGCCATATTACATGATATAGGTAGATTTGATGAACTAAAGAATTTGAAAAAATTTGATAGTGTTGGAAATGATCATGCAATGTTTGCATCTAAACTATTATTTGAAGAAGGGCTAATAAACAAATTTATTGATACTGACAAATATAATAACATTATAAAAAAAGCAATAGAAAATCATAATAAAAAAGAAATAGAAAGTGGTTTATTAGAAAGAGAATTATTACATGCAAAAATAATAAGAGATGCGGATAAACTAGATAATTATAGAGTAAAAAAAGAAGAGAAAATAGAAAACATTTTTCCTAAAGTTGTTAATAGTAGAGAAGATTTAGAAAATAGTCTACTTTCTGATAAAGTATATGATTCTGTTTTAAAAGAAGAATGTGTTGACATAAAAGATAGAGTATATCCATTAGATTATTGGGTATGTGTTCTTGCATTTACATTTGATATTTATTTTAAAGAAACGTTATCAATTATTAAAGAAAATAATTATATTAATGTTTTAATAGATAGATTTGAGTATAAGAATAGTAAAGAAAAAATGGAAACGATTCGACAAGTGTTGAATAACTATATAGAAAAAAGGTTAAATAGTTAAATTACGTATTGTATAGTGAGCTCATACTATGTAGAGTTTTTAGATTTTTAGAAAGAGATAAAACTATGAAATTAGAAAGAAAAACTAACATTAAGATAAATAATATGATTCTAGCACACTGATTTACAAAGTGGATTTCTAATGGTAGTATTAATATAGAGGAGTTGAAAAAATGGAAGAAAATTTACAAAAAAATGAAAACGAGTTATTAAATACAAATAAAGGGGGAAACAAAAAAGTTATTATCGCAATTCTGGTAGTAATTATTATTTCATTAATTGGAGCAGTAGTTTATTTTGTGTTTATTAAAAAAGATGATAAGCCAGTTGATAATACTAATAATGATAAACAACAAGTAGATAATATTGATGTTCCAAAAGAAATACGGGGATCATTAAATGTTTATTGTCGTCTTTATTATGATGATTGTTGGTTAACGACAGATTCTAATGAAGCAGGAGAACTATTTTATACAATAGAAACTGAAACAGAAAATCCTACAGTAGTTGATAAAAATGCTACCATAATATTATTCAATGATAATGGTCTTAAATTTTTCACCAAAAAAGATAAAAAAAGTAGAAAAATAAATTTAGAGCACAAGTATAATATTTATAACATTGTTTCCACACAAGATGGTGATTTGATTGGAATTGTCTATAAAAATGATGAGATATCTGGATATTTTGATTATAAAACTAATAAGACACTATATGATAAGGGAAAATTATTAAATGATTCATATAATGAGAGATATATTTTGTATTTAACGGATAATAAAATATCTATCTATGATAAACAAGATAGTAAAATAGTTAAAGAAAATATTAATTTAAATCCAGATTATAGTGATTATAGAGTAATGGTTGAAAGAGAAATTAATGATGAAGGGGTAGGAATTGATAAAAAATTAATTGGTATTTTTGCTTCTAATGAATCTAATGGTGAGAGTATATATTACAATTTAGAAAAAAATAAAACGATGTATAAAAACACCTATTCTAGTATGTATTTAGATGAAAATAATGATTATTTAGTAGCCCAAAAAGATCTTAATACTGGAGCAAGTTATGATACTATCGATTACATCCTTGATCCAAAAGAAGAAAAAATAGTATTCGCTCCATCAGATCCTAAGAAACATATGTCATTTTATTTACAAAAATATAATGGAAAATATTACTTTGTTGAATCAACAGATCTTGTTGAACCACATTACTACACCAAGGGAATAATTTATTCAAATGAAAAGAAATTAATAGCTGAAGTTAGATATTCTGTTGGAGATTATAAAGGTCAAGAATATATGTTTAATGATCATGGGGAATTGTTCATAACGAAAGATAATACTATAAGTAAGTATAATATTGATGGTGAGTTACTAGATAGCAAAACTTACGAAAAAGTTATTAATATTGTAGCAGGATATTTAATTGTAGTGAATGATGGAAAATTAGTAATGCTTGATTCTAATTTTAAACAAATATCTGAAATTATTGAATGGAAAGATAGTTATAAGTTTGATTATTATCCACCAAATTATTTAGTTGAAAATACATTGAGTGATAATCCTAAAAAAGATTTTGTAAGTGGAATATACATGGTACTTGAAGATGGAAATAATTATACTGAATATTGCTTTAATCCAAAAAGTAATAAATTAACTTCAAGAAAAATAAATAACATTGAGAATTATGATTTAAGTATTTATTGGGCTGATTTATCATAATAGACATATTAAATTTGAACAAAGAATCTACTTCGTAGAACTTTAAAGGAGATAATTATGAATTTTGAAGTATTAAATGCAAAGAATGAGCAGGGGAAAGAAATAATAATTAATTTAATGCAACCATATATGTATGAATTAAGTTTTTATGAAGATGAAACTGCTAATTTCACTTTATTAGAAAATGGATTGTTTGATCTTGGAAAATATACAGAATTATATTGGAAAGAAGATAATAGATATCCATATCTTTTAAGATGTAATGGTGAATTAGCTGGATTTGTTTTAGTGAGATATACTGAAGAAGACAACTATGAAATTGGAGAGTTCTTTGTATTAAATAAATATCGAAAATTAGGTGCTGGAAAATATATGGCTCAAGAAATGTTTAAAAAATATCATGGTAAGTGGGAGATAAGAACTTTATTAAAAAATAAAAGTGCGCAAGAGTTTTGGAGAAAAGTAATAAAAGAATATACTGACAATAACTTTAAAGAAACTTTAATAAGAACAGGTAGTCGATATGCATTTTATTTTGAAAATTAAAGGAGTTACAATTCAAGAAAGGTTATATTAATATGAAGAAGGTAGTAGCTGGTGGAGTAATAGAAAAAGATGGTAAATATCTATTAGTTCAAGAAAATAAAGAAAAATGTCGAGGACAGTGGAATATCCCTGCTGGTGGTGTTGATGATAATGAAAATGTTTTTGATGGAGCTAAAAGAGAAGTATTCGAAGAAACAGGTTGTAAAGTAGATATAACTGGTGTTTTAGAAATAGTTGATAGAAATGTAGAAAACCGTGATGTACTTATTTTTATTTTTGATACCAAATTGATTGAAGAAAATATTCAAATTGATGGAGAAGAAATATCTGATGTTAAGTGGTTTACTTATGAAGAAATACTTAATATGAAAGATAATTTAAGAGCAGGTGCATATTTCTTAAATGCAATTAATTACAAAAAAGAAAACAAAATAAAACCAGTTGAATTAATAAGAGTAGACAAGTGTGTATAGTTTAAAAGGAAGATTTGATGTCTTTCTTTTTTATTGAAAAAAATGGGATAATAAGTTATAATATGAAACTGACTTGAGGGGTATTATGGATTTTGGTTGGCTAAGAAAACTATTAAAGAAGAATAATTTCAATAATACTACTAGTAATCTAGCTACAATAGATACTAGTTTTATTCGTGTACCAAAATTATCAAAACTAAGCAAAAAAGATCAAGAAAAAGTATTAGATTTCTATAATAAACTTGTATCTGGTTGTGATGAAGATTTAGTAAAGTATTCTAATGATTTACTAGAAAGAGCTAATAATGAAAGAGAATTACTAGTAAGAACAATGACTAGATATGATGAACAATATAATGAATTAAAAAAAGAATATAAAAAAGATCAACAAGTTCTAAGTGTTGGAATATATAATCTTGGAAAACTATCTAATCTTGAATATATTAATATTGTAAATAATATACTTGAAATTAGAAATGAATTAGTACTAAAATTAGTTGCTCTTGATATGTATATAAAAAAAGAAGAAAAGAGAAAATATGACTTTCTTGGTACATTTGGTAAAGCAGAAAAAATCAAGTATTTTACTGATAAAAATAAACTACTATGTGAACGTGAAAGATTATTAACATCAATAAAAATAGATGATAATATTTTAACTGCGGTAAGAAGAGATATTAGTAATAATCAAATATTAGAGTTATATCATACTTTATTTGATAAATTAAATAACAGTAATGATAGTCAACTTAGAGATTTTCTTAAGAATTCAATGAGTAGACTTAGTAAAAAATCAGTATTCTCCGTTTTAGATAACTATCAAACAGAAATAGTTAACGAAGTCTTATTAAAAATGAAGGACTACCCAATAAGAGAAGAAGGATATAACTGTAGTTATTTCTGGTTTGGTGACTTATTTGGACCACCAATAGATATTGATGACTCATTAATAAATTATATTTTAAATAGTATAAAAGAGAATAGAGAATACTATAGCTGGGAAGATTTATTATTGGTTGTTCCAGATGAATTCCTTGGTAAATTATATGAGATAGTTGCTAAATATTCACGTCAAAGAGATCTTTATGTATTTGAACATAGAAATGATTGTAAGATGTATTTAAAAGAAGAAGAGGAATTAGTTAAGAAGTTTGAGTCAGCATCTTTCGATGATTGGGATACTAATTTATTAAAAGATAAGATAAAACATCTTACACACAAACTTAATAACTCATTACAATTACATGGAAATGCAAGAATAATAGAATCTCGTGAATCATATGATGATCAAATAGGACCTTCAGTTGAAAAACAAATAAAAAAGAATTATTTTAAACTCTTATTTTTCTATTCCCTTAAAAATGGAATAGATAGTGATATATTATCTTTATATGAATTCAATAATTATGATTTTTTAGGACAAAGCATATATTGGACAATTTATTGTGAATTTTATGACATATATGAAGAACTTAGAGTTGATTTTTATAATAAATATAAAGTTATGCCAAAAAATAAAATAAGACATGTTGATGATTATATTGATCATAGTAGTCTAATAAGATATCAAATTAATGAGGTTCTTGAAGAAGGGCGATTATTATATAAATTATTAGAAGGTACTTATGAAGAATTATCTAATAATTATCCACAAATAGCTAAGACAAAAGTATTAACTAAATAATAAATATAAATATGAAGTAGTTGAGTAATAATTAAGTAGATGTAAAAATCTACTTTTTTTATGATATAATAATAGAAGATATTGATTTATGAAACAATAAATATAAATTAATGATATCTTTGGAGGGTTTTATGGTTAATGATTTTGATGAAGAAGATAGTTTTAGTGAATTAGGTGGTTTTGCGGAAAGTCCAGATGTAATTGATGGAGATGAAAACGATTTTAATGCTTTTAATTATTGTTTAGCATGTGAGTATTATAATGCTGTCCTAGGAGAAGATTTTGAAAGTTTAGGTAGTGCATTAAATGATGAAAGAACTTGGAAAGACATAATGAGTACAGTTATCAGTTGGCTTAATTATGATGGTGAAATTGGTAAAGATATCGAAGATAATTTAGATAAAATATATGATGGCTCAATTATTACCTATAAAAATAGAACATTTATTGAAGCCGCTCGTGAACATGGATGGACAAAATTAGCTGATGAGTTAGAAAAAGACTATAAGAGATTTATTAAAAACAGAAAAAAATAATAAAAAGGTGATAAAATGAAAAAATGCATTATATTTGATGTAGATAGAACAATGGTAGATAGTTATAAACCAGAACTATTAAGTTTAAAGGAAGCTATTGAAAATGTTACTAATAAAAAGATTGATGATGAAGATATGAAAAAACTAACTTCTTTACCAACCTCTATTTTTTTTAAATATCTTAATTTAACTGATGAAGAATTAAAATTAATTAATAAAGAATGGGAAAAAACATATAGTAAATATCCAATAAATTGTTTTTCAAATATCAAAGAAATAATTAGAACTCTTTATAATAATGGTTTAGAAATAGGTATTATTACTTCTAGAACAAAAAAAGAATTTCAAGAATTAGATAAACTACTAGAAGATGTATTAGATTGTTTTAAAATAATTGTAACTTCAGATTTAATTAATAATCCAAAGCCTCATAGAGATAGTATAGATTATTTATGTAATAAATTAAAAATAACACCAGATGATATTATTTATATTGGTGATAGTGAAGTAGATAAAGATTTTTCAGATAATTGTCATATTACATTTATACCAGCTTGCTGGGAAAATAAAGAATTAGAAAATATTACTAATGCGTGTAATAGTACTGACAAATTAATGGAAATAATAAATCAATTTATTTAGAAAGGAAAAATATGAATAACTATATAATAATTGGTGATAGCATAACTTATGGAATTGGTGATTATGAAACTGGTGGATGGGCCAATATGTTTAAAAAATATATTGTCAATAAAGATGATTCCAAAGTATGTAATAATTATGTTCATATTGCTGCTTTTCCGGGCGCAACTAGTACAGCTATTTTAAATAAAATAGATAATATTTATCAGTCATTTAAAAATGATGAGTTTAATAATGTAATGATATTATCAATTGGAGTTAATGATACACAAGAATTTAACGGGTATTTAAAAACTAATCTTGATGAATATAAAAATAATATTACAAAAATAATTGATTATTCCAAAAGTAATAACTTTGAATTAATAATTCTTGGATTATGTCGAATTGAAAGTGATGAAAAATATTATTGGAAACCAGGTAAATAATATAATAATGAAACTATTGTGATGTTTGATCAAGAACTTGAAACAATATGTCATAATAATCAAATTCATTATATATTTATGAAAAATGTTTTAGATAAAGGTGATTATATTGATGGTCTACATCCAAATCAATTAGGTCATAAGAAAATATATGAGAAAGTAAAAAACGATATTTGTAAATAATTATATAACTTAACGAAAGGAGGTATCATGAATTCTTTTATAGAGAGAAAATATCTTGATAAAATTAGAGCTAACAGGGATATGTTAATTTCCGAATTAACAGATGAATTTGGAATAGAATATAAAGAATTATTAGAAGAAAGATTTGATAAAATACGCTTTATCTTTTTTGCTAGTATAGCAAATTTAAATAGATATATTACTAAAAAATATTCTTATTATGTTGCGAAGAAAATTTTAAGATACCTTAGAGAAAACACTCAATTTGATGATCTTTATATTAGTGAAAAATACAAGAATGATTATGGCTTTACGATAGCGTCTAGTTATCATACAAAAGAATTTACAGATTTTTTTGGTACCTCATGGCTTTTTTTTGATTATGAAATGCCAAGGGAAAATCCTATATCTAATGATAGTGTATTTTGTTTTGATATCGACCAAGATAGTGAAAGTTTAAAAGAATATTGCTATAAAGAGGGAATTAAAGTAGAAGAATTTGTTCGCAGTAAAAAATGTGATTTTTTGAGAAGAATTGGAAAATATCCTCCTCGTTATACTGATGAAATGATAATAAATGATGAAAATTATCCAAGTATATGTAAGAATTATGAAAAATTTGTGAAGAGATATAATCGAATACTTGAAGATGCAAAAAAACAAGTTGAAAAAGAAGTTGATGCATTGAATAAATTAAATGAAAAAAGAGATCGATTAAGTAATTATTATTTAAAAAAACTAATGGAAAGTTTAACTTCTCTAATGACTAGAGAAGATCAAAAAAAGATACAAAGTGGTAATTATAATTTAAATGATATAGAGTTTTATAGAACATTTTTTTATCGTGATCAAAATATTAGTGAAAAGTGTAGAGTTGATGAATCATCACGTTCAAATATTGAAAAATTAATGATAAATTATTATGAACCATTTAGAAGATATGATGTGACAGATTTAATTACTAGTGTTAAAAGAGTAAAACAATGGTATATGGATCAATATTTCGTTAATATTGCAAATGTTTTTGTGTTTGAAACTAATGCTGATCTTAAAAAAATTACAATAGATCATGATTTATCAACTTTTGAACGCCAAGCAGAAGCTGCTCTTGTATCAAATAATGGAGAAGAGATATGTCGTATAATTCTTTTTGATCCTTTTTTTGTAGATAATGACGCATTAGATGTTATTTTAAGACATGAGATTAGACATTCATTGACATCATGTGTTATAGATAATGGATATGGAGATAGTATCGTTAAAATGGGAAATGCTGAATTTGTTCAACTAGGTAATATGCTTCACCATGACGAGAATGTATTCTATAATGAGTTAATTACCCAAAGAAGAGCAATCGATGTAACAAAAAAAAGTTTTAAAAATGGTAAATATATTTTCACTTCAG
>JAEEGL017443400.1_pt1 | contig 14433 bp, 14 predicted proteins | sample 9134231 | NCBI WGS metagenome assembly JAEEGL01 (sample SAMN16246548, study PRJNA631951) | gut metagenome | biome: gut microbiome; feature: rumen; material: fiber-attached | host: Bos | place: Iran: Karaj | collected 2018-10
AAGAAGAAGTATAAGGTCAAGGCGTTTGCCGCCGGCTGCTCACGCGAGGTAATCGAGCAGGGAGCCGAAATGCTGGGCTGGCCCCTAGACGAGGTGTTGCAGAAGACCCTTGATGCCATGAAGGACTGTGAAGCGAAGGTGGCTGAGGAGGGTGCTTTGCTGTAAATGAATAAACATAATCACCAAACAGCGCTCATCATTATGACAGAATTAGAAGCCATCAAGGCGCGGCATTCCGTACGGAAATACACCAGTCAACCTATCGAAGAGAGTAAACTCAACCTGCTTCGTGAGGAGATTCAAAAGTGCAACTCAGAAGCCGGCATCCATATCCAGTTGGTTGTAAATGAGCCGAAAGCCTTTTCTACCGGAATGTTTAAGTATGGAGTTTTTTCCGGTGTGAGGAACTATCTTGTAATGGCCGGAAATAAGGATGCGGAAGAGAGGATAGGCTATTATGGAGAGCGCATTGTTCTGCTTGCCCAGACTCTTGGTCTGAATACCTGCTGGGTTGGCCTTACCTACAAGAAGATCCCCGGAACATTTACCCTGGAAGAAAAAGAAAAGGTTCATTGTGTAATAGCATTGGGCTATGGATCGACGCAAGGCGTTCAGCACCCGATGAAACCGACCGATAAGTTCTATGAATATGAGGGCGTCCCGCCCAGATGGTTCATGGAAGGTATAGAAGCCGCCCAACTGGCCCCTACTGCCGTGAACCAGCAGAAATTCAAATTCATTCTGCGGGACGGAAACAAGGTGCATGCAAAACCCCTGATGTCCTTGGCCGGATATACTCAGATTGACCTGGGTATCGTCAAGTATCATTTCGAAGTTGCCGCCGGAAAAGAGAATTTCAGCTGGGCTTAAAACGGCAGTGTGAATTCATCTTGCCGTGTTGAGTAATCCCTTGTTAGTCAATACTTTAGGCATTTGCCCTGTGGCAAAATACCGCACTAGAAAATCGTTTATTTTATTAAAGATTAACTAGTTCCATTTCACGCACGACTGTAGTCTCTATTCTCGAATAGTATTGCTTAATAAGATTGAAAGATCGTCATAGATTAGTTCATAGGTGCTCTTTCCGTTTTAGCCATTCTTGACACACCAACTGCAATAGTATAATAACTGCTTTTTATTTATATTTACACATTTACACAAGCAAAGAATCATATTATGGCAGATGAGATCAAAGAGTTGATGCTTGAAATAGATGCATTTACTCAAGAGAGGGACTGGGATCAGTTTCATAATCCAAAGGATCTGGCAGTTGCTCTTTCCATTGAGGCTTCAGAGTTGCTAGAGGCTTTTTTGTGGAAACAACCGGAAGATGCAAAAGTCGAAAAGATTAAAGAAGCGCTGGCAGATATTTTCAATTATGCTTTGTTGATTGCCAGTAAATATGGATTTGACGTTGCAGATATTATTAGGGAAAAATTGACTCGTAATGCTCAAAAGTATCCTGTTGATAAGGCCAAGGGAAGTGCTAAGAAATATAGTGAATTATAATCAGTAAATGGAATGATTGTTTATAGTGCCGACAAAAAGAGCTTTGTCCAGGATGTCAAAACAAACGTTATTGCGACGAAGATTCTCGATCTCATTAGAGAGAGGGGATTGAATGCAGGACAAGAAAGAGAATTTACGGCTTGGCACAATTCCATGAAATTCATGCGTGACATCGTCGATGATTCCGATATCGAAGATGACGTCCAAATCGCCATAGAGTATAATATTCCCCAGACTTCAAAACGTGTTGATTTTATCATATTAGGGGCCGATAAAAGGGATAGGGAAAACATTGTTATTGTAGAATTAAAACAATGGAGCAAAGCTGAAAAGGTAGACGATGACATGCATTTCAGTGTCCGCACTTTTGTGGCTAATGACAATAGAATCGTCTGTCATCCATCCTATCAGGCCTATTCATATTCACGCTTTTTGAGCAACTATTCCCAAACGATTAATGAAAGGAACATTCATTTGATTCCTTGTGCATATCTCCATAATTATCTTCCTTCCTTTAAACCGGCATTGTCAGCTGATGTATATAAACAATGGTTTACGTCAGCGCCATTCTTCATAATTGATGAAGCTCAGCAGTTTTCTGATTTCGTAAAGAAATATGTTACGAAGAAATCTGCTAATGGGGACTTGTTGTACTTGATTGAAAAAGGAAGAATAAGACCCACAAAATCCCTTCAGGATGCACTTTCTACAATGGTTAGTGGAACACCGGTGTTCGATCTTCTTGATGAGCAAGCTGTCTGTTTCGATATGTGCATCCGTACCATGCTTCAATGTCTGAAAGACCAGAAGAAGCGTACTATTATTGTACAAGGTGGTCCTGGAACAGGAAAATCCGTTCTTGCGGTAAATCTTCTTATGCACTTTATAACTTGCGCATGTAACACTGCTTATGTAACGAAAAACAGTGCTCCTCGTCAGGCATTCTTGTCCATCCTTTCTGGAAATAGGGCAGATAATATTGCCGATATCAATCAACTGTTTCGTTCTCCCTTTGGATTATCGCAAGTTCCTTCCAACTCGTACGATTGTTTAATCATTGATGAGGCACATAGACTTGTGAAGAAGATGTATGGCGATTGGACAGGAGAGAACCAGGTTAAGGAATGTATAAAGGCATCTCTCCTCTCGGTATTTCTATTAGATGAAGATCAGGCAGTCACCACGAAAGACATAGGAAGTATCCAAGAAATAAGTAAATGGTGTAATGAACTGGGATCGACAGTCATTATGCGTGAAGAGACAAAACTCTTTTCTCAGTTTAGGTGCAACGGTAGCGATGCATACATTCAATTCATTGACGCTTTATTGCAAAGAAAAAAAGAGACCATTCACATATCCTTGCAAGAGCTGAATTATGACTTTAGAATATTCGATAATCCGTCACAAATGCGGGAAGCCTTGAGGGGGAAGAATAAAAACAATAAGGCCAGAATGGTTGCCGGATATTGTTATGACTGGAACGTCAAGAATCATCGAGGAGATGTGGATATAGATCTTCCAGGCGGTTTCCAGGCAAAATGGAATCTCGAAAACGACAAAATATGGGCAATCAATCCACGTTCTTTCGAGGAAGTAGGCTGCATTCATACCGCCCAAGGGTTGGAATTTGACTATGTGGGAGTTCTGATTGGAAAAGATCTTACTTTCGACAAAAAAAGCGGGACTATTGTCGTAAATAAACTCGCTATCTCAAGAGATGACAAATCTTCAGGGATTAGGGGAACAAATGATGAAGATGCGCGTCGCCTAATTCTTAATACATATAAAACACTACTTACTCGCGGCCAGAAAGGATGCTACGTTTATTGTGAGGATGATGCTTTGCGTGAGTATTTCAAAGAGATGATATCCCCAAAATAGTTTATTATAAAGAATCATCTTTCTTTTCCAAATGTCTCAGATTAAGCAGATAGTTTTTTTGAGGGATATTCAATCCGGAGAGTTCAAGCTTAGAGATGATATCAAGTCTTTTGGATATGATGAGCGCTCCGGGCAGTATTATGTTCAGTTCAAGAAAGGCGATAGCTATCTGCATTACAAGCCTGACAACGTCGACATAGCAGTTTTTATCCGACAGCTGGAGCCTCCCTTCCGTATAACCCGCAAATCAGATGGCGAGGTCTTCTTTCACGTTTTGGGAGTAAGAATATTCGAAGGCAAAGAGAACACAGCATATAGGGTAATCTATGAAAATGGTTCTGGAAAAAATTACCCTGCGGACTATATTTCTATTGAGGAGCATATTGATGATTATCGTTCTATCAATGTTTGGGAGTACCTCAATGAAGTTGCACGGTACAATATCATTCCTGTAGATGATGATAAGACCGTAAGCCTTGCTGACAAGTATGCCAAAATGGAATTTGTGTCTAAGAATTCTCTTTTGGAGAACTATCTAAATGTAGATACTTACAAAGCCACATATGGGTCCCAGAGTGCACCCATTTTCCCTTTTGGTTGTAATCGGAGTCAATATAAGGCTGTCAGAAATGCGCTTGATAGTACAATAAGCATCATCCAAGGTCCGCCAGGAACAGGGAAAACGCAAACTATTCTTAACATTCTTGCGAATTTGTTGTTAGATGGAAAAACAATGGAGATTGTTTCTAACAACAATTCAGCAGTTGAGAATGTGAAGGAAAAATTGGATGCTAAAGGACTCGGCTTTCTCTGTGCCCAGCTGGGGCGAGCAAGTAATAAGAAAGATTTCGTGGAAAAGCAAACAGGATTATTCCCCGAGATGGATTCCTGGAAACTTGATAATCCCAAGGAGATTCGTCAAGAAGCCATTTCCCTTTCACGAGAACTTCAGGAATTGTACGAGAATCAAGAACAATTAGCACTTTGTACTGAAAGGTTGATTGAGTACAAACGCCAGGTTGAGAGGTACCCAAAGAAAATAGATACTAGGAGACAGTGGCCAATCGGAAAGCTAAAGAGATATCTTCTTCTCTCTAACCGCGATTTGGAGCGCAAACATCACCTTTCGTGGTTGACTCGTTTAAGATTATGCTATCACCGACTCCCTGCTACTGATCAAGCTCCAGATGAACTCCAATATCTGCTTAATATCTCTCGGGTTAAGGAGCTGGAAAAGAAATGTAATTTGTATCGTGAATATGTGAAGGATGCTGATGTTAAGAACCGACGGCTTGGAGATCTTTCACTACTTATTCTGAAGGATCATTTATATAGGAAGTATAGCTCCAAGAAAAAAAGGAAGGTCTTTTCTGTCGATGAGGTGTACTTAAAAACCAGGGACTTCCTATACGAATACCCGGTGGTTCTCAGTACTACTTTCTCTGCGACATCCAATATCAATCCAGCATACAAGTTCGACTATTTGATAATGGATGAGGCTTCTCAAGTCGACATTGCCGCAGGTGCCTTGGCTCTCAGTTGTGCGAAGAACTCTGTCATCGTTGGTGATCTAAAACAGCTGCCCAATGTGGTGGATGCTCATACAGAAGAAATTGTAAGTGCAGTTTTCGCCAAATACGGCATCAATGAAGCCTATCGGTATTCAACGAATAGTTTCTTATCCTCTATCTGTTCCTTATATCCTAAGATTCCTCAGACATTACTGAAAGAACATTATCGTTGTGATCCTCTTATTATCGGATTCTGCAGTAAGCAATTCTATGATGGGGAATTAATTCCGATGAAAAAGAGCGAATCAGAATTCTCTCCAATCCGTGTTGTTAAAACTGTCAAGGGAAACCATGCAAGAGGCACTGTTAATCACCGTCAAGTAGATACAATCACTCAAGAAATATTGCCAGTACTAGAGGAACAGTTTACTGATATAGGCATTATTGCACCATATAACAGTCAAGTAAATGCGTTGCGTGCTGCATTGGAGGTTTCAGGGCGTAGTTATGTGGCAGCTACTGTCCATAAATTCCAAGGACGTGAGGATGATGCTATTATTCTTTCCACAGTTGATAATCAGATTCAAGAGTTTACCGATGATCCACATCTGCTGAATGTGGCCGTATCGAGAGCCAAGAAGCAGTTCACACTCGTTGTCTCTGCTGATGAACAACCGGATTCTAATATTCGCGATCTAATTGATTATATTGAATATTATCAAGGCAATAGCGAACAAAGTGAGATATCTTCCATCTATGATCTGCTTTATAAGGATTATACCCAAGATCTTCTCGATTTCTACAAGACCCATAGGAGAGTTTCTGAATACGATTCTGAAAATATAACATACTGGGCTATTAAAGAAACTCTCCAGGATAAAGGATTCGCTCATCTAGGAGTTCTAATGCACTATCCTCTCCGACATCTAGTGACGCCGGCTTCGAAACTATCTCCAGAGCAACGCGCTTATACTTCTCGTTCATGGACACATATTGACTTCCTGATATTTGACACAGTTACCCATAAAGCTAAGCTAGCTATAGAGGTAGATGGGAGCCAATATCACAAATCTGGTTCCTTGCAGGGAAAGCGTGATGTATTGAAGGATTCTGTTTTGGAATCCATAGGCCTCCCGCTTCTACGTCTTAGTACAACAGGATCGCAAGAAAAAGAAAGAATAACTCTCGCTTTATCACAGGACTAATGCAATCCCTCCTCTACACCGGCACTAACTACGACGAGGTCAAGCGTCTCTGTGGCGACAGGGTCCTGGCTCCATATTTCTGCATGGGGTTCTCTATGCTGTCCCTTGACACCGGCGACGGATTCGAGACCGTGAATGAAGGCGACACCATCGTTCTGGAAGACGACGGTTCCCTACGAATCGAGAATAAAGAATGAAAACCATATTAGATGAAAAGAGCATTATTCATTTTGGCGATGATGGGCTTGGTAATGCAGGCCTGCGTGCATAAACAAGAAACAGCAATGTCTATCACTGTGAATCTGAGATACACGGGCACCGGCGGAAGCGCCCGGGCATTTGCCGAAGAGATGATCTCCAGCGGCACTGTGGATGCCATCCGTGCTGAAGAGGGCAACCTGCGTTATGAGTATTTCCTGTCTCTGGACGATCCGGAAACTATCCTCCTTGTCGACAGCTGGGCAAATCAGGAGGCCATCGATGCACACCACGCATCTCCGATGATGGCAACCATCGCCGCTCTTCGGGAGAAGTATGACCTTCATATGACGGTAGAGCGTTATATCAGTGCGGATACTCCCGAAGGAGAAAGCAGGTTTATCAGGAAATAACGAAGGTATTCAGCTATATGACCCTTAAGATACTGGAGGAAGAATTCTCTGTCTGCAAGGTGGCGGACTATGAAGGGATAGACTTGTCTGCCCCCTATGTTTTCACTGGTTCGACAGATGAGGAGAAATCTTTGGTCTGTCCTACCAGGGTGGTTCCTGACAATACTGTTGAACGTGATGACGGATGGTTAGGCTTTCGGATTGAGGGCATCTTGGAGTTTTCGCTCATTGGGATTCTCGCGGAAATCTCAAGGATCCTGGCAGATGGAGGAATCGGGATTTTGGCCATTTCGACGTTTAACACAGACTATATCCTGACCAAGTCCGAGAATTATGAACGTGCAATAGTTTTGCTGAAGGCAGCCGGTTATTCTTTTTAACACATTCCCATGGTTACTCTAATCATCATATTGATAACGGCCGGCGTCAGCATCCTTTGTTTTAACGGGGCGCTGGATTCCGATGCTCTTAAGTTCAACGCCTACGATGTCTGGCACAGGAATCAGTGGCACCGGATGCTCAGCTACGGCCTTGTCCACGGCGGATGGGGGCATCTTTTTTTCAATATGCTCACCCTGTACTTCTTCGGAACTGTGGTGGAGCGGTACTTCCAGGCAGCCTTCGGCCAGCCCCACGGCACCTCACTATATGTGGCCCTTTATGTCAGTGCGTTGGCAATTTCCACAATAGGTGACCTTCTCAAGCACAAGGATAATTATGGCTACAATGCGGTTGGGGCTTCCGGTGCGGTTTCTGCCGTCCTGTTCGCCTCCATCCTTTTCGAACCGAAAATGGGAATCTACATATATCTGATTCCCATCCCCGTTCCGGGCTACATATTCGCGCCCCTGTATTTATTGTACTGCTGGTACATGGCGAAAAGGAATATGGACAACATCGGTCACACCGCCCACTTCTGGGGTGCGGTTTACGGCCTGGTATTCCCCCTGCTGTTCCGCCCCGACATCTTCTGGCACTTCCTTTCCCAACTCGGGATAGCTGCTTGACAAAAGAACCAGGATGATGGTTAAATGTTAGGAGAAAAACTTTTATATTTGAATTTATTAATAATGACTTATATGAAACGAATCCTCATTTCCCTTGCAACTCTGCTGGCAGTCATTGCTGTTGCATGTTGCTCCGGAACCCGCAGATCACAGAATACCGACGTCTCCCAGCAGGATACCCATCAGGTCCAGGATGCCTCGGCTCCCAAGGTCTATTTCACTTCAGACATCAGCCCCGAAGGTTTGGTCAAGGTCTACAAGGCTCTCGGAGTCAAGGCCTTCGGCCGTGTGGGAGTTAAGATTTCCACCGGAGAATCACAGGAGTCCAACTACCTTCGTCCCGAACTTATAGCCAATCTTGTTCACGAGGTGAACGGTACCTTCATCGAGTGCAACACCGCCTACGGCGGAAACCGCGGTAACACAGCCGCACACCGCAAGGCCATAGCAGAGCGCGGTTTCGAGGCAGTGGCCAGAGTCGATATTATGGACGAAGAGGGTGAGATCCGTCTCCCTGTAAAGGATGAAACCTTCATCAAGTATGACATCGTGGGAGACCATATTCAGAACTATGATTTCGTTGTCAATCTGGCGCATTTCAAGGGTCATGCAATGGGGGGATTCGGAGGAGTCCTGAAGAATCAGTCCATAGGCTTTGCCTCCACTTCCGGAAAACTGTATATCCACTCCGCGGGCCGCAGTTCCACACGCTGGATGTCAGATAATCAGGATGGATTCCTTGAGTCAATGGCAGCTGCAGCCCAGGCTGTTCACAACTATTTCAAACAAGATGGGAAGGACATCATCTACATCGACGTGATGAACAATATGTCGGTTGACTGTGACTGCGATGCCCATCCTGCCAAGCCCCGCCTCAAAGATATCGGTATCCTCGCCTCGGTCGATCCCGTTGCACTGGACCAGGCCTGCGTCGATCTCGTTTTCGGTCACACAGACTCTACCGGAGATGATGCCAAGCCTCTGCAGGAGCGCATCAACCGCCAGCACGGCCTCCACATACTCGACCACGCAGAATCCATCGGATTGGGTAGCAAGAAGTATCAGCTTGTGAATATAGACTGATTACCAAATATGAAAGCTTTGGTTATAGGTGCAACCGGCGCCGTCGGAAAAGACTTGGTGCATCAACTCCTGGCTGACGAATCCTTTGAACGCGTGGACATATTCGTTCGCCGTGAAGTCGATATTCCGTCATCCAGACTGGTTGTGCATGTTGTGGATTTTGACAATCCGGAGTCTTGGTCAGACCAGCTTCAGGGCGATGTCCTGTTCTCCTGCATGGGGACTACCATAAGGGCCGCCGGAAGCCAGGATGCCCAATGGAAGGTTGACTATACCTACCAGTATAATGCCGCCAAGGCAGCCCGATCGAATGGAGTTCCCACCTATGCGTTGGTGTCATCGATGGGTTCAGACCCCAAGTCCAAAGTGTTCTACACCCGTATGAAGGGAGCTTTGGACGAAGCTGTCAAGAAACTGGGTTACGAAAGATGTTTCATTCTTAGGCCGACGTCACTTATCCGTAAGGATAGTGACCGATTCGGCGAAAAAGCCGGAGTCGTCATCCTTCGTGCTTTAAATGCCATCGGTCTCCTGCGCAGTTTGGCTCCGATGCCGACCGAGGCTGTTGCCGCCGCTATGATAAGCCTCGCCAAGAGCGGTCGTAAAGGCGTAGAAATCATCAGTTCACAGGATGTTCTGAAAGTCTAGATTGGAGTATGGTTGGTAGTGTCCTCACGGTTTTATTCTTCTTGCTCATTCCAGCAGGAGTGCTGTGGCTATGCCGACGTATCCCCGCGCTGGACAGGATCGGCCCGGTGCTGATCCTCTACATAATCGGAATCATATTCGGCAACCTGTTCCATCCTTCCGGTATGGCTGGGATCCAGGATGTCCTGTCGAGTGCAATGGTTCCTCTCGCCATACCGCTGATGCTCTTTTCCTGTACCTTCCGCCGGAGTGAGACGCGAAGCCAGTTGCTTGCCCTCCTTTCGGGTCTCTTAGCGGTCACGGTAGCGGTCCTCGCCGGCTATTTCATGTTTGGAAAGCATATGGAAGACGGAGCAAAGGTGGGAGGCATGCTGACCGGAGTTTACACCGGAGGGACAATAAACCTGGCTTCTCTCAAAGTGATGCTCGATGTCCCCGAGGAGACTTTTATCCTCCTGAATTCCTTCGACATGGCGGTGAGCTTCCTGTATCTGACTTTCCTGTTATCCATCGGAATAAGACTATTCCGCCGTTGGCTGCCTGTAGAGACCGGTCAGGATGTATCCACTATTGAAGGTACGAATGATGAACATCCTTTCAAAGGCCTGTTCACTAAGCAGGGATTTAAGGATGCGGGCTTCCTACTGGCGGTGGATGCTGTAATCATAGGAGTTTCTGCCGGGCTCGGCCTCCTGGCAGGGGACGGTGCTTTCATGACGGTTCTGATCCTCTGTCTGACGACTTTGGGAATAGCCGCTTCTTTCTGGAAGCCGCTTAAGAAACGGAAGCATGGCTACGACATAGGGATGTACTGCATCTATGTCTTCTCCGTTGTGGTGGCATCTATGGCGGACCTCCGTTCCCTCAGTATAAGCGGCAGCCTGAACATGCTCGGGTACCTTGCCTTTGTCATATTCTGCTCCCTTTTTGTCCAGGTGGTTATGGCAAGGCTGCTCCGGATAGATGCTGACACTATGACTGTCAGTTCCGTTGCATATATCTGTTCACCGCCTTTCGTCCCCATGATGGCTGCTGCGATGAAGAATCGCTCTGTGCTCGCCGCCGGTCTTGCTGTTGGAGTCGTAGGCTATGCTGCCGGTAATTATTTGGGCTTCATTATGGCACGTTTGCTGGCGGTACTATAAAAGTTATTTCGAGATTTCATACATTTGATTATTCCAAAAAACCTTATACCATGAAACGAATTTTTGCAGCCATTGTTCTGCTTTTGTCATTGGCAATCATGGCGAAGTCACAGCCGCTTCGCTCAAGCGAAATCACTACTCACAGCATTCAGAGCACCATCCTTGGCGAGGAAGTGTCGTACAATATCTACCTTCCTAAAGGGTTTGATGCTACTGCCCCTGACCGCTATCCCGTAATCTACCTGCTTCACGGACTATATGGATCTCATTTGGACTGGGCTAATACCGGGCACATGAAGGATGTGGTCGATGAGTTGATAGCTTCCGGTGAATGCCGTCCTGTGGTCATCGTGATGCCGGATGCCGGCGATCCTGACGCGCACAACAACTGGAATGGTTATTTCAATATGCCGGGTCACAACTATGCCGACTTCTTCTTCAAGGAGTTCATGCCGACCGTCGAGGGTACCTATAAGATTCAGGGAGACAAGGGTCATCGTGCAATCATGGGGCTGTCGATGGGTGGCGGCGGTTCGACTGTGTATGCCCAGCGCCATCCAGACCTCTTTTCCAGTTGCTACAGCATGAGTGGTTGGCTGGACAGTCAGGAACCTGATGCAAGGATGCCGAAGGACAAGATGTACCTCGTGACCAAGGCCGTTCACGATTATTCTGCAATAGATTATGTGACAAATGCAGATGACGCTACACTCCAGCAGCTCCGTACAGTTAAATGGTTCTTTGACTGCGGTGATGACGATTTCATCCTGGATCTGACTCTGCGGATGTACGCTGCCATGAGGCAGAAAAGGGTTCCAAGCGAACTGCGCGTACGTGACGGATGGCATGGTTGGGAGTACTGGCACACAGCCCTCAGGCTTTCCCTTCCTTTCGCTTCTCGCAATTTCAGCCTTTAATCTTTAGACTACCAGCCTATGAAAACAGCCTTCAAATGGATCGTAGGCATCCTTCTGGCGCTTTGTGCCATCGTCCTAATCGTCTGGGGACGCGAAATCACCACGATTGCTTCGATTGAGCGTATCGGGGACAATGAATATCTTTACGCGATGGATTACAAGGCCCCTTATGACCTTGATGACCTCCTTTCGAGAGATATAGATTCGAATCCTGAGCTTCTGGATTACATCATCGGGCGTATCGGGAAAGGGATTCCCATCAAGATGAAGAGCGCCCAGGTGGCTGATGAGAATGGTGAACTGGGTACTATTAACTGCACCAGCTTCCAGGTCAGGAAGGCTGAAGGAGAGGGTTTCTGGTACGGCCGCAACTATGACTTTTTCAAGAATCCCACTATGGTGACAGTTTCCCGTCCAAAGAAAGGATATGCATCAATAGCGGTCAGCGACATGTCACATTTCGGGTATTCTTTGGATAAGGTTCCAGAGTCTTTAGGCTCTAAGTTGAGTTGTCTTGCCGCAATCTACGCACCGCTGGATGGAGTCAACGAGAAGGGACTCTGCACTTCCATAATGGCCCTCCCGAAGCAGGCTGCAAGGCAGGACAACGGCCATCACAAGGTCGGGACTACGATCCTGATGAGGTTGTGGCTGGACCGTTGCGCAACCGTTCAGGAGGCGTTGGACCTGTTGGCGACGGTGGACGTCAGCCACGATGTCACAGTAGGTACGGGCTATCACTATATGGTTGCCGATGCATCGGGAGACTGCGCCGTGGTGGAGTTTGACAAGTGGGATGGCTGGAAGACAATGGTTGTAAGGAAGGCTGAAGGAGAGAACTCGATGCTCGTGACCAACCACCTTCTGTCGGAAAAATACTATACTACGGAACCTGATCCCGAAGTCGGAAATCCCAACAGCAAGAGCTGGTGGAGGTATGATATGGCCAAGGAATATCTCACCGGGCACAATGGCATCCTCACTCTCGACCAGGCGAAGGAATGCCTGTCATCAGTCCACTGGAAGGATTTTATGTGGGAGAGCGGTATGATTGAAGACACCCAGTACACCTGTGTTTACGACCAGTCGGACATCACTCTCAGCCTCTGCAACTGGAACGACTACGGCAATTTCTATCAATTTGGATTATAATATGTCTTTGTTTAAGGATTTCCTTTTGACACTGGCCGCCACGACGGTTTCCATCGTCCTGACTTTCGGCACTTCCGCCATCATCGACCACAAAAAGAAGAATGCCTCAAAGCGTGAGATGGTGATGATGATCATGTATGACATGAAGGAAGCTATCAGTGATATCGAAGCGTGTGATGAAAACTTGAAGTCATTCTTTGACTTTCAGGTGGATATAGTCGCTCATCCGGAAAAGTTTGCCGACAGTTATTTCAATCTGTTGTCATGCATCCCTACCTTTGCATACTCCAACACGACGGAGAACATATTCAAGTCCAATATCGAAACGATCAATACCATTGGGAACATCCTCTTTGTAGAGACCGTCTCCATGTTCTACGACAACCGGGTAAGGTATAAATCCGAGGTTGTAGACGCCTTCCTTCAGCAAGCTGAGGAGGCCATCCAGGATTATGAAGGCCTGTCCGATCTCAATACACCTTCCTTCTCCTTCTTAAGCCAAATGTACGGCATGTTATTGCGGAGGGATTTCGAGCAGTGTAAGTTGATAATGAAGGTAAGTGATGAAGACATGGAAGTGTTCAGCAAGGAACGTAAGATTCTTCTTGAGGCCGTGGATGGAGAGTCGTCGGCTGACAAGATGGAAAAGTTCCAGAATGACAGGCAACAGCAGGACCTCAGGTTGCAACAAGCCCGTGCAGAGGGCCGGAAAGCACTTAAGTAAATCTTACTTTAAATCACGATAGTACTGACGCTGTTCGCGGGGACGTTGACAGTAACGTTCTTCTTGCCGGCGGTAATGGTTAGTTTCCTCGGTTCACCCTTCTTCTCGGCGACCAGGACCACTATGCTGCCGTCCGGATTGCGGAAAGCCATAGCCTCTTCCATCGATCCTGAGGTCCCGAGGTAGACGGCTCCCGGCTGCACGTAGTGGCTGATGTGCTTCATCTCGTAGAACTCGTAGTTGTAGCGGTAGGCTCCGGTCTCATAGTCGACGCTCATCAGTGAGTTCTGCTGCCAGCCCCATGTGCTGACTTCTCCGTCGAAGAGGGCCATGTTCCAATATTCATAGATCGATACGCCGTTGTCCATGTTGTGCTTGAGCAGGTCCCAGGCATACATGAAATCACTCCAACTGTTGGCTCCGTTGAAGCACTGCTGCTCGCTCATCACCATGGTGAGTTCAGGATAGCTTTCGTGTATGATGGGAAGTGCGGTCTTGCCTGCCCACTGGAAGGCTGCTCCTTTTATATCCTTACCTATCTGGGGGTCGGTGAGAATAGTGTCCACAAGTGCCCTGTTCGGTCGCTCCACGGTGCCGAAATAGACTTCGACCCCTTCTTCTTTCATCGCGGGGACCAGATAGTGTAGGAAGTTGGCAAGTCCCTGCGCCGTCCAGGTACAGGAGGGGAAGTTCTGTGCAGAATTGAACTCGTTCTGCGGCATGACCATGAATATGTCGATGCCTTGCTCACGGTAGGCCTGGATATACTTCCTGAAATACAGTGCATATGACTCGAAATAGGCTTCATCCTGGATGAACGAGTCCTGGCCCTCGACCATGATCTGGTCCTTTCCGATTCCGTTGTCAGTTATGACGTTGTCGAGGATGAGCCCCCGTGTGGGCGCTGACCGGATCGGGACACTGGCGTAGTTCCGGTTGACCTTCATCCAGTAAGGAGGGCACCATGGTGAACCCCAGATCTTGATTCCGGGATTCCGGGCCAGGGCGTCCTTGATGAGGGGAATCAGTGTTGCCTTGTC
>JAEEGL011509818.1_pt1 | contig 14432 bp, 13 predicted proteins | sample 9134231 | NCBI WGS metagenome assembly JAEEGL01 (sample SAMN16246548, study PRJNA631951) | gut metagenome | biome: gut microbiome; feature: rumen; material: fiber-attached | host: Bos | place: Iran: Karaj | collected 2018-10
ACGTGGTGAGAAAAGCGCCGCACACCTGCCGCAGCGTGGGGGACCTGATCGATTCCCTCATGGCCGGGGAATAAAGCTCACGGGGAGGGCGGAAGCATGATCTGGAACGCGAAGAACAGCGCCGTGCCGGTGAAGGACACGGCGATGCGCTATGTCTCCTTCGGACACGGAAAAAGGCGCGCCGTCCTCCTTCCGGGCCTTTCCGACGGCCTCACGACTGTAAAGGGAAAAGCTTTACTCCTCGCGCCGCCTTACAGAAGCTTTTTCGATGAATTCACCGTAACTATGTTCAGCCGGAAAGACACCATGCCGGAAGGGTATTCGATCCGGGACATGGCGGACGACCAGGCCGTGGCCATGCAGGCGCTCGGTCTGGAAGGATCCTTCCTGAAAGGAAGAGAGAGAAGACCGGCATAGTCCGGCCTTTTTCTTTCCGGCTCGGAAAAGAAAGCGCGGTTGACGCTGAAGGATCCGGTGTGGTAGAATGTACACAGGCATACTATACCGCGGTCACGGAAGAAGGATCTCCCGGGACAGACCGGTCAGGAGGGGACGGCTTCCGGTGACGCGGACAGGAGAGGAGGAAACTGATGAAGTATGTTTGCTCGATCTGCGGCTACGTATATGACGAGGCGGGAAACCTTCCCTGGGAAGAACTGCCCGGAGACTGGAAATGCCCGCTGTGCGGAGCCGCGAAGAACGATTTCCTTCCGGCAGGGGCAGAAAAACCTCAAGCCCGGCAGGTCAGGACCGAAAAAGCGGAGACGGATATGAAGCCGCTGACAGCGGCTGAGACAAGCGTCCTGTGCTCCAGTCTTGCCAAGGGATGCGAGAAGCAGTATCAGCCGGAGCAGGCGGAAGCCTTCCGGAAGCTTGCCGACTGGTTCGGATCCAAAAGCGGGGAAGCGGAAGAGCCGTCTTTCGAAAGGCTCCTGGAGCTGGTGAACGCCGATCTGGAGGAAGGATTCCCGGCCGCGAGGGACGCGGCGGAAAGGAACAGAGACCGCGGAGCCCTCCGCAGCCTGACCTGGAGCGAGAAGGTGACGCGCATCCTCAGGTCGCTGATCGCGAGATACCTCGAAGAAGGAGACGCCATGCTGGAGAACACGGGCGTCTATGTCTGCACCATCTGCGGTTTCGTGTACGTGGGAAACGAACTGCCGGAAGTCTGTCCGGTATGCAAGGTGCCGAACCGCAAATTCGAACGGATAGGAGGATGAGCATTTGAGTACGAGATACGCGGTGAGAAATGTCCGGCTGTGCGAAAAAGACTGCCTGTGCCTGTATGTCTGTCCTACCGGAGCGACGGATACCGAAAACAGCGTGATCGACAGGGAAAAGTGCATCGGATGCGGCGCATGCGCGGACGCCTGCACGTCAAAAGCCATCAGCATGGTGCCGCGCGAGTATCCGCCCCAGCAGATCAAAAAAGACGAAGTCGCCGCCGCGCTCAGGGAGCTCGCGGCAGGCAAGGAGGAACAGGAGCTGACCGCCGCAGGCCTTCCGGGAAAACTCGCGGAGGCTGTCCGGAAGTCAAACAGGATCATGGCGGAAGATATCCTGAGAGAGACGGGGTACATGCTCCCGCAGAGCGGCAATGCCCGCGCGCTCCTGGAAGAGATGCTCTCACACGCGGGAGAGCCGGATTTCCCGCTGGAAGCCGCGGAATACCTGCTCGCGTCGATCCCGTTCAACGAACCGAAAAAGGAAAAGGAGGAAGGATCCATGGAGATCTGGAGATGCACCGTATGCGGATATGTTCACGAAGGTCCGCTCCCTGAGGACTTCACCTGCCCGAGATGCCGGCAGCCCGCCTCGAAGTTCGAAAAAGTGGAACCGGAAGCAGAGAAGAAGAATCCCTATGCCGGCACCGAGACCGAAAAGAACCTGGAAGCGGCCTTCGCCGGAGAATCCCAGGCGCGCAACAAGTATACCTACTTCGCCTCGCAGGCAAAAAAGGACGGCTTCGAGCAGATCGCGGATCTGTTCCTGAAGACGGCCGACAACGAGAAGGAGCACGCGAAGCTCTGGTTCAGGGAACTGAACGGCATCGGAAGCACGGCCGAGAATCTGGAAGCCGCCGCGGACGGCGAGAACCACGAGTGGACGGACATGTACGAAGGCTTCGCCGTCACGGCCGAGAAGGAAGGGTTCCCGGCGCTGGCCGCGAAGTTCCGCATGGTCGCCGCCATCGAGAAGCATCATGAGGAACGCTACCGCGCCCTCCTGAAGAACATCGAGATGCAGGAAGTCTTCCAAAAGAGCGAAGTCAAGGTGTGGGAGTGCCGCAACTGCGGGCACATCGTGGTCGGCACGAAAGCCCCGGAGGTCTGCCCGGTCTGCGCACATCCCCGGAGCTATTTCGAGATCAGTTCCGAAAACTTCTGATCCGGCCGGATCCATGAAAAAGGCATAAAGAAAGAAGGCGGCGCTCCGTGTCCTCCGGGAGGACGCAGGGCACTGCCTTTTTCCGTGTCTGGTTACACCGGACTTTACGGGTTCAGAACATGATATCCTGGGGGATCCGGGAGAGCTCCAGCTTCTCCTGTGACGCTCCTAAATGCGTGACGTTATATGAGTCGATGCCGTCGCTGATGCACCGGTAGGCGCCGGGATACATCGAACCGGGACCGCCCTGGGTGATGCAGGGGATGAAATGCTTCATGGTGCCCACGCGGCCGATGGCGTCGAACGCCGCTTTCTCGCAGTCCTGCGGGGTCCAGCCGTCGAAATCGACGAACTTGTTGTCGATCTCTCCCATGAAGGTGATCCTGCCGCCGTACTTCTTTACGAGCTCCGGCACGTCGTTGGAGTGCATGCAGCCCTGCCAGACGTCGATGCCCATCTCGATCATGTACGGGACCAGATTCGCGGCGTACGAGTCGCTGTGATGGAAGACGAATTCGCAGCCGTGATCCTTATAGTACCGGTAGATCCTTTTATACGGCTCAAGGAACATCTCCGCGAAGAGCTCCGGCCGGAGGAAGGAGTTTGTCTCGCTGCCCCAGTCGTCATGGTGGAAGACGGCGTCGGGACGGAGCCGTGAGCAAATCAACTCGGCGAGCTGAAGCTCGTATTCGGTGAGATACTCTATGAGTTCGTGCATCTTTTCCGGGTATTCGAGAAAGTATATGAGGGCGTTCTCCAGGCCGCAGAGGTTGTGGCACTGCTCGAAGAGTCCCGGCGCTACGAATGCCGCTCTGTACGCGAGAGCGCCGTCCACTGCGTCATAGCGAGCTTTTGCCATGTCCCACTGCGCATCGGGGATCGTTTTGAGATCCGGCGCACGGACGGTTTCCCGCCAGTGTTCGATGTCCTTTACGACGGTCTTTTCCGGCGTGTGAAGGGGAAAGGGGGCGGGAGCCGTCTCCGGATAGATGTATGTGACGCCCCAGGCGTTCACTTTCGGTTCGCCGCCTTTCCGCGGTCTTTCGAAGGGGGAAGGCGATGGGGTGAAAAGAAGCTTAAGCGCTTCGTACTGGTTCACGTAACGGTCGGGCGCACCGCCTAGGATGCACTCGCGCATGTTTTCTTTCGCGGTAAGCATATGGATTCTGGGTTTCTCCTTGTATCGATCCTTGTGAGGGAAGACGGATGTCTTCCCGTAAACAGTATATCAGAAACAGGGAAATTGGGAAACTGGCATTCTTCACTGTCTTTTGCCGCCGGCTCTGTATAATCTTGAAAGAATTTGCAAAAATCCGCGGAAAGAAGGCGGGGATCATGCTGATGTGTCCATTCTGCGGACGATTGACAGGATATGCGGCGTATGATAGAATCGGGCCGGAAAGATCCGCCATACGGGCGGGGAAGAGACCGTTATGCCGCATGTGATCCGCGAGATCTTTGACGCGGACGTACGCGACGTTATCATAGACGGAAAATAGTTTATCGTTTACGGAGGAAAAAACACATGAAAAAACTGACTGCGCTGCTTCTCGCGCTGGCGATGCTTCTCGCGCTCGCGGCATGCGGCGGAACGGCTGAGACAGAGACTCAGCAGACGGAGACAGGCACTGCGGATACCGTGACTGCCGAACCGGACACGGCGTCCGAGCCGGAAGAGACGGATACCGGAAGCGCGGGACCGGAAGAGATCACGGTCACCGACATGATCGGCAGGGAAGTGGCCGTCACCCCCGGCAGCTATAAAAGAGTCGTATGCATCGGGGCAGGCGCTCTCAGGATGTATTCATATATCGGCGGCATAGAGCTTCTCTGCGGCGTCGAGGATATCGACAACACCTCCCTGGAGGAAAGACCGAAGATGTTCGACGCTGTCGCCCGCCCGTACATGCTTGCCTACGGCGAGGTCTTCAGGATCCTGCCGTCCTGCGGCGTCGGCGGTCCCCAGGCCCAGACAGCCGAGGCGGAGAAGATCCTTGCCTGCGAGCCCGATATCGTCATCTCGGAATATGAGGACGTGGAGAAGGAAGACGCTCTTGCCGCGCAGCTCGGTGTTCCCGTCATCACCCTGAAGGCAGGCCCCGGCGGCGTGTTCGATGAGAACTTCTTTGCCACCATGCGCCTCCTCGGTGTCATCTTCGGGAAAGAGGACAAGGCTGAGAATCTGGTGAGCTACATCGAAGCCGAACGCGCAGAGATCGAAAAGCGTACCGCCGATATCGCTGAAGAGGACAAGCCCTCTGTATACATCTGCGGACTCGGCAACTGGGGCACCACGAACCATCTGATGACCGCCCAGAACTATATCGCCTTCCAGGTCGCCAACATCAAGAACGCCGTGAGCGGGCTGGAAGCCCCCGGGATCCAGGCGATCGAGGAAGAGAAGTTCGTCGCTATCGGCGAAGACATGGATATCATCATCATGGACGCCGCTGCCGTGAAGAACATCAAGCCTCTCTATGCGGAGACTCCCGACATGTTCGACACCTGCAAAGCGTGGAAGAACGGCGAGGTCTATCTGGAGATGGCATATAACGCCTATTACACCAACTTCGAGATCGCGCTCGCCAACACCTGGTTCATCGCGAAGACCGTCTATCCCGAACTCTTCAAGGATATCGACATGACCGCGAAGACCAACGAGATCACCCAGAGGTTCTTTGGAATGGATCTTGCCGATCAGATCAGCGCCGCTCCGTCAAGCTTCGGAGGCTATCAAAAGATCGACACCGCGTCCTTCTTCAGCTGAGATGACGATCGACACAGGGGAAGTCTGGGTATTCTTCGACCGGCTCGCGCCGGGCTGGGATGAGAGCCTTGTCAGAAACGAAGAAGTCATCAGGCTCATTCTTGAAAACGCCGGCGTCACGGAAGGAAGGGATATCCTGGACGTCGGGACCGGGACGGGAGTCCTGATCCCGGACTACCTTTCCAGGAAGGTCTCCTCCGTGACCGGGATTGACCTTTCACCGGAGATGATCCGGATCGCGGAGAGCAAATTCGCAAAGGACGGCGTCACATTTATATCCGGCGACGCGGAAAAGACAGATTTCGGAAGGCTCTTCGACTGCATCGTGATATATAATGCATTCCCGCATTTCAGGGATCCGGAGGGACTCATTTCGCATCTTGCGTCCTTCCTGAAGCCCGGAGGGATCCTCACGGTCGCGCACGGCATGAGCCGGGAAAAGATCAACGCCCGGCACCACGAAGGCGCGAAGCACGTCTCAAACGGCCTCATGGAGGCGGAGGAGCTTGTGGAGATCTTCCGGAAGCATCTTTCCGTGACGGTATGCGTCTCGGATGACCGGATGTACCAGGTCGCGGGAAAGAAGAACTGAAAGTACCCAGCTCTTTCAGCAGCTTTACTATCAGGCGGATATCGTGCACGAAGGCCGGCTTCCGGTGCACGTGCATTTTGTCATGGATGAGTTTGCTAAAGCAAATACCTTATTAAGAAGAGTTTAAGAAAAGGGAAACACTCTGCCAGGAAGAACTCGTTTTCTGACATATCAGGTTTATCTCCCGTTCCAACAGGAAAAGACATTGTAAAAAGGCCTCTTTTGTCTTTCTGACAAAAGAGGCCTTTTTATGGAGCTACTGGCCGGACTCGAACCGGCGACCTGCTGATTACGAATCAGCTGCTCTACCAACTGAGCCACAGTAGCGGACGACTTGATTATAATACCGCAACCGCCGCCTTTTGTCAAGATGTATTTTTATGGGGAAGATGAATGAAAAATAATAATGAAAATCACTTGACAAAAACAGCAAGACAATATAAAATAATATAGAAAACAAGATGCGATGATCGCGCGAAACAGATCGACCGCGGTCGAAGAAATGAGGTGGCGTTATGGCGCGTTCTTTTATCCTGTCTGCGGAATCCACGGTGGATCTGCCGTATTCCTATATGGCTGAAAGAGAAATTCCGATCCTGTTTTATACCTATACCGTGGGAGAAAAGGTCTATACCGACGATATGCTGCGGGATCCCGTGGCGCTGCCGCGCTTTTACGGACTGATCGAGGAAGGGAAGCTGCCGGCCACGTCGCAGATCAACGTGGCGGAATACGAATCCTTTTTTGAAGAGCAGCTTCAAAAGGGGGATCTCCTGCACGTCGCCTTCGGCACGGGAATGACCCCGTCCTTTTACAACGCGGAAGCGGCGGCGGAACGTCTCCGGGGAAAGTATCCGGAAAGAAAGATCGCGGTGGTCGATTCTCTGGCAAGCTCGTCGGGATACGGCCTGCTGGTGGATACGGCCGCCGATCTGCGCGATCATGGGAAAAGCATGGATGAAATCGTGACCTGGATCGGGGAAAACCGCAACAAAGTGCATCACCAGTTTTTCTGCACCGATCTGAAAATGTTCAAAAGGAGCGGAAGGGTCTCGGGAGCGGCGGCAACGGTGGCGACCATCCTGGGGATCTGCCCCCTGATGCGGCTTGACGACAGGGGAAGGATCATCGCGTATGATAAAGTCCGTGGCAAAAAGAGAGCGATCGCATCCACCGTCGATGAAATGGAAAAGCATGCGATCGGCGGCGCGGATTACGACGGCAAGTGTTTCCTGAGCTATTCCAACTGTCCGGAGGAGGCGAAGGCGGTGCTGGCGCTTCTGGAGGAGCGCTTTCCGAAGCTATGCGGAAAGATCCGTTTCGGCAGGATCGGAACCATCATCGCATCACACTGCGGCCCCGGCACCGTGGCGGTGTTCTTTTTCGGCGACGAGCGCCGTCCGGACGATTCGATGAAAAAACGATGACCCCGGTCGAGGGGAAGACGATCAGAAAGAAAGCTCCGTCCCTGCGGAGCTTTCTTCTTTTGTGCGCGGCGCGGGAAAAGGTGCCGCGCGGGTCTTGACAAAAAACAAGAAAATGCGTATAGTATGAATTGGATTGTATCTCGTGACAGAGCCTATCCAGAGAGATTTACGGGACCACTCGGCGCACGGCGCAGAGTCAAGGCCATACGGACAGCCGGGTCCGCTGCCGAACGGCGATCAGCCGCTTTATTTATTGATGGAGCGCAGTGCGCTCGGGTTTATAAGTTGGTTCCTTTATAACCGCATGCGCATGCGCGCAGACTTGTGAAACGGTCAATAAAGAGTAGTAAAAGTAGTTTCTGCTATATAGACTCTGAATCTTCGTACGTCCGATGGAATAAGGTCTTCTTTCCGGCTCCCGCATCAAGAGGAAAGTGATTCCGGAGTATCGATATCAGAACCGTTATCCGTGCAGTTTGCGTGCTTTGCGCAATCTGCACGTTTGCTTTACGAGGTGGTTCCCATGAATCAGCAAAAGAAGCTTCTGGATCAGAATCGCGCCCCGATCTACGAGGCGCTTCAGACCTTCCGGCAGATGAGGGTCGTTCCCTTCGACGTGCCGGGACATAAACACGGGAGAGGCAATCCCGAACTGACCGCATTTCTCGGGGAACAGTGCGTCGGGATCGACGTCAACAGCATGAAGCCGCTGGACAACCTCTGCCATCCGATCTCGGTGATCCGCGAAGCGGAGGAGCTGGCCGCCGAGGCGTTCGGAGCCGCCCACGCTTTCCTTATGGTCGGAGGTACCACCAGCTCGGTTCAGAGCATGGTCCTTTCCACCTGCAAACGCGGCGACAAGATCATCCTGCCGCGCAACGTCCACAGAAGCGTCATCAACGCGCTGGTGCTCTGCGGCGCCATTCCGGTCTACGTGAATCCGGAGGTGGACGCAAGACTCGGTATCTCTCTCGGAATGAAGCGGGAGAAGGTGGCGAAAGCGATCGCGGACAATCCGGACGCCGTGGCGGTGCTCGTCAACAATCCCACCTATTACGGCGTGTGCAGCGATCTGCGCGCCATCGTGAAAATGGCGCACGACGCCGGCATGTACTGCCTGGCGGACGAGGCGCACGGTACGCATTTTTATTTCGGCGAAGGCATGCCGGTCTCGGCGATGGAAGCCGGAGCCGATATCACGGCCGTTTCCATGCACAAGAGCGGCGGCAGTCTGACGCAGTCGAGCCTTCTGCTTACCGGTCCGCGCGTCAGCGCCGGACACGTCAGACAGATCATCAACCTGACGCAGACGACGTCGGGAAGCTACCTCCTGATGTCCAGTCTCGATATCAGCCGGAGGAACCTCGCCATGCGCGGGAAAACCGTATTCAGCCGCGTGACCGAAATGGCGAATTACGCCCGGGAGGAGATCAACGCCATCGGCGGCTATTACGCCTTCGGGAGCGAGCTTGTGGACGGAAACGCGATCTGTGATTTCGATCCGACGAAGCTCAGCGTGCATACCCGCGATATAGGGCTTGCCGGCATTGAAGTATACGATATCCTGCGGGACGAATACGATATCCAGATCGAATTCGGCGATATCGGCAATATCCTCGCGTATCTTTCCATGGGAGACCGGCCGCAGGAACTGGAAAGACTGGTCAGCGCGCTCGCCGAGATCCGCCGCCGTTATCAGCGCGACAGCTCCGGCCTTCTCAGCCAGGAGTATATCGATCCCGACGTGGTCAAAAGCCCGCAGGAAGCCTTCTACGCCGAAACGAAGAGCCTGCCCCTCCGGGAGAGCGCGGGGTTTATCTGCAGCGAATTCGTCATGTGCTACCCGCCGGGGATCCCGATCCTCGCTCCGGGCGAACGCATCACAAACGAGATCCTGGATTATATCGAATACGCAAAAGCCAAGGGCTGCTCCATGACCGGTCCGGAGGATCCGGACATTCTGCGGCTGAACGTTCTGGCATAAGGGGGGAGAAGACGTGGAACTCTGGTTCAGTGAATTTCATACGCCCGACGTCAAGCACAGCATCCGCGTCAACCGGCATCTGTATTCCGGCAGGAGCGATTATCAGCAGATCGACATATTCGAAACGCCGGAATTCGGAAGAGTCCTGACCCTGGACAACAACGTCATGCTCACCGAACGCGACGAATTCATATACGACGAAATGATCACCCACGTTCCCATGTCGGTGCATCCGAGGGTCGAAAGCGTGCTCGTGATCGGCGCGGGAGACGGCGGCGTGGTGAAAGAGCTTGCCCGCTACGATTCGATCGGAAGAATCGATCTTGTGGAAATGGATCCTCAGGTGGTGGAAGCCTGCCGGATCTATCTGCCGGAAAACGCCAGCCGCCTCGACGACGAGCGGGTCCATATTTATTTCGACAACGCCCTCCGCTTCATCCGACGCTGCAGCGAGCAGTACGATCTGATCATCGTGGATTCGGTCGATCCGTCGGGACCCTCGGAAGGGTATTTCACGAGGGAGTTTTACGGAAGCTGCTACAACGCGCTGAAGGAAGACGGCATCATGGTGAACCAGCAAGGGAGCCCCTTCTATCAGCATGACGCGGAGGCCATGCAGAGAAGCCACAAGCGGATCGTCACGACGTTCCCCATCAGCCGCGTTTATCAGGCGCATATCCCGACGTACGCAGCGGGGTACTGGCTTTTCGGCTTTGCCAGCAAGAAATACCATCCCATCGACGATCTGGATCCGCAGGCATGGCTGAAGCTCGGGCTGGAGACCCGATATTATACCACAAAGCTTCACGTCGGCGCTTTTTATCTGCCGGCGTTTCTTGAGAAGATGCTCGAGGAGGTGGAAGCGAGATGATCTCACCGAACGTGGAAGCCTTCATCGGCTGCGATTCGCCTTTGGAGGAAGCCTCGATCGTCATATTCGGCGCGCCGTTCGATTCCACCACCAGCTTCCGCCCGGGCGCCAGGTTCGGCTCCTCGGCCATGCGGCACGAAAGCTTCGGACTGGAAACCTACAGCCCCTATCAGGATAAGGATCTTTCCGACGCTGCGGTTTTCGACGCGGGCGATCTGGAGCTCCCTTTCGGAAGCGCGGAATCGGCGCTTGCCGCGATTGAAGGATTCGCGTCGGATATCCTGGAAAGCGGCAGACTTCCGCTCCTTCTCGGAGGCGAGCATCTGGTGACGCTCGGCGCGCTGCGGGCGGCGATCCGGAAATATCCCGATCTGCATTTGATCCAGTTCGACGCGCACGCCGACCTGCGGGACGATTATCTCGGCGTGAAGCTGAGCCATGCCGCGGTGGTAAGGAGGGCGCATGATCTTTTGGGAGACGGAAGGATCCACCAGTACTGCATCAGAAGCGGAGACCGGGAAGAATTCCTGTTTGCCCGCGATCATACGGATCTTCAGAAGTACGGTTTTGCGGGGCTTGAGGAAACCTGTCGCCGTCTGCATGCCAACGGGACGCCGGTTTATCTGACGATCGATCTGGACTGCCTGGATCCCTCGGTATTTCCCGGTACGGGGACGCCTGAAGCCGGCGGGGTGACCTTTCAGGCGCTTCTTGCGGCGATCCTCACGGTGGCAAAAACGCAGGTGATCGGCGCCGATCTTACGGAGCTTGCACCGATGCTGGATCAATCCGGTGCGTCCACGGCCACGGCCTGCAAGATCCTCAGAGAACTGATACTTGCCATGAAATGATGATTACGGAGGAACGGATATGAGCAAAGTCCTGGTGATCGGGTGCGGCGGCGTGGCGCAGGTCGCGATCCGCAAATGCGCCCAGAGAAGCGAAGTATTTACCGAAATGTGCATTGCAAGCCGAACGAAATCCAAATGCGACGCGCTTGCCGAAGATCTGAAGGGCACGACGCCCATGAAGATCACCACCGCAAGAGTCGACGCCGACAAGGTGGACGAGGTCATTGCGTTGATCCGGGACTGCAAGCCGGATCTTGTGATGAACATCGCGCTTCCGTATCAGGATCTGACCATTATGGACGCGTGCCTTGCCTGCGGCGTGAACTATATGGATACCGCGAATTACGAGCCGGAGGACACCGACGATCCGGCCTGGAGAGAGATTTACGAAAAAAGATGCCGGGAAAAGGGCTTTTCCGCCTATTTCGATTACAGCTGGCAGTGGGCGTTCCGGGAAAGATTCGAAAAGGCCGGCCTCATCGCCCTGCTCGGCTGCGGGTTTGATCCCGGCGTGACGCAGGCATACTGCGCTTACGCCCAAAAGCACGAATTCGACCAGATCGATACCATCGATATTCTCGACTGCAACGGCGGCGATCACGGGTACCCCTTCGCCACCAATTTCAATCCCGAGGTCAACCTCAGAGAGGTTTCCGCACCGGGCAGCTATATCGAAAACGGCAAGTGGGTGGAGATCCCCGCGATGTCGATCAAGCGCGAATATGATTTTGATCAGGTCGGCAGGAAAGACATGTACCTGCTCCACCACGAAGAGCTGGAATCCCTTGCGGAGAATATCCCCGGGGTGAAGCGTCTGAGATTCTTTATGACCTTCGGTCAGAGTTACCTTACCCATATGAAGTGCCTGGAAAACGTCGGCATGCTTTCCACGACGCCCGTCAGCTTTGAAGGGCGGGAGATCGTTCCCATCAAGTTCCTGAAGGCCCTTCTGCCCGATCCGGCGAGTCTCGGCCCCCGCACCGTCGGAAAAACCAACATCGGCTGCATTTTTACCGGAAAGAAGGACGGGAAGGAAAAAACCTACTATATTTACAACGTATGCGATCATCAGGCCTGCTACCGTGAGGTGAAGAGCCAGGCCATCAGCTATACCACCGGCGTGCCGGCCATGTGCGGCGCGATGATGCTTCTCACCGGAAAGTGGAATACGCCGGGCGTTCACACTGTGGAAGAGTTCGATCCGGATCCCTTCCTGGAGGCGCTGGATCAAAACGGCCTTCCGAGAAGCGAGAACCGCGCGCCGGTGATTGTCGAATGAGCGGCCTTGCGACCGATTTTCGTCCCCCCTTCGCGCATCTGAAAGGAAAGCGGCCGGAGGAAGTTTTCCGGGATATCCCGACGCCGGCTTATGTGATCGACGAAGAGGCGCTCCGGCATAACGGGGAGATCCTGAGGACTCTCGCCATGAGGACCGGATGCCGGATCCTTCTGGCACAGAAGGCGTTTTCCAATTACGATTTTTACCCTCTGCTTTCCGATTGCCTTGCCGGGACCGAAGCGAGCGGGCTTTTTGAAGCGCGCCTCGGTGCGGAGAAGATGCCGGGGAAGGAAACCCACGTCTTTTCGGCGGCCTATCGGGAAGAGGAGTTTCCCGATATCCTCCGCTACGCAGATCATATCGTTTTCAATTCGGCGTCTCAGCTCAGAAAATTCGGAGCACAGGCCAAAAAGGCCGGAAAAGAGATCGGCCTGCGCCTGAATCCCGAATGCTCCACCCAGGAAGGACACGCCATATATGACCCGTGCGCGCCGGGCAGCCGGCTCGGCGTCACGCGCGGCGCATGGGACCGCGATATGACGGAGGATCTCGTAAGCATCCTGGACGGACTGCATTTTCACACACTTTGCGAACAGGATTCCGACGCCCTGGAAAAGACGCTTTCCGCCGTGGAAGAGAAATTCGGCGACGTATTGCCGCGCGTAAAATGGCTGAATATGGGCGGCGGACATCATATCACCCGCCCCGGTTACGATCTTGCAAGGCTGGAAAGGCTGATCCTTGGCGCGAAGAAACGATGGGGCGTCACGGTATATCTGGAACCGGGCGAAGCGGTCGCCCTGAACGCCGGGTACTTTTTGTCGCGTGTTTTGGATATCGTGGAAAACGGCGGGACCAGGATCGCGGTCCTGGACGGAAGCGCCGCGTGTCATATGCCGGACGTGATCGAAATGCCATACCTGCCGCCGCTTTACGGCGCGGAAGCAGGCGGCGGAGGGGAAGGCGAATGCTTCCGCCTTGCCGGACCGACCTGCCTTGCCGGGGACGTGATAGGCGATTATGCGTTCCCGTCCGCCCTGAAGGAGGGCGAGCTATTGACCTTCGGCGATATGGCGATCTATACCACCTGCAAGAACAACACCTTCAACGGGATGGCGCTTCCCGATATATGGGCGTTCCGGAAAGACGGTACGCTCCGCAAGCTTACCGGCTTTGAATATGCGGATTTTGCTCACAGGCTCGGAAGCAGGGAGTCTTGACCGTACGCAAAATGCCGCGGAATGAAGCGGAGAGGCGAGAGACGGCCGTGAAAAGAAGAGGAACGACGGCGGTTGGGAACCTCGACGGCGTCGACCGGCTTCCGGGCGTTTCCGCCGGGAGCATCCTGCCGAGCGGTGAAGGAGCATAAAACACACAGAGCAAAGCGACGATCTTACGATGCTTTGCCTGCAAGATAAGGGGAGGAAATCGCAATGGAAGAAACGAAAGAGGGAGCCGTCGTGATCAAGCTGTCCGGCAGGATCGATTCCGGCAACGCGCCGGCTGCGGAAGAGAATATCCGCAGGACGCTGGAAGGCAAAGGAACGTGCCCCGTCGTTTTGGATGCGGAGGAGCTTGCGTATATTTCCAGCGCGGGGCTTCGCGTTCTGCTCCATTTGAAAAAGACGAATCCGGAGCTCAGCATCGTGAACGTCTCATCGGACGTTTACGAGATCCTGGAAATGACTGGTTTTACCGAAATGATGACGGTGGAAAAAGCGTATCGCGTCGTATCCGTGGAAGGCTGCGAGGAGATCGGCCGCGGCGCGAACGGCACGATTTACCGTATCGATCAGGACAACGTCGTCAAGGTTTACAACAACGCCGACGCGCTTCAGGACATCCGGCATGAGCGGGAAGTCGCAAGACTCGCCCTGATCCTCGGGATACCGACCGCCATTTCTTACGACGTCGTCCGCGTGGGAAACAGTTACGGTTCCGTGTTCGAACTTCTGAACGCGAGCTCGTTTTCCAAAATCCTTGCGACGAAACCGGAGAAGATGGATTGGTGCGTCCGCGAATCCGTAAAAATGCTGAAAAAGATCCACGGAACGGTCGTCCCTGCCGGCAAGCTTCCCGATATGAAGGAGACGGTCCTTTCCTGGGCGCGCTTCATGCAGCCCTATCTGCCCGGGGATTTGGGGAAGAAGCTTCTTTCCATGGTGGAAGCCGTCCCGCACGACGATCATATGATCCACGGGGACTATCATACAAAGAATCTGGAGCTTCAGAACGACGAGGTCCTGCTCATCGATATGGATACGCTTGCGGTC
>JAEEGL011692139.1_pt1 | contig 14432 bp, 10 predicted proteins | sample 9134231 | NCBI WGS metagenome assembly JAEEGL01 (sample SAMN16246548, study PRJNA631951) | gut metagenome | biome: gut microbiome; feature: rumen; material: fiber-attached | host: Bos | place: Iran: Karaj | collected 2018-10
CGATCGCGCGGCTGCTCGCCCCCTATATGAAATGGAATACCACCCTTCCTGTTGCACCAGAACCGTCGGAATAAAACAAGGCTGAGCGGATTTCTCTTCTCAGCCTTATTTTTTTGTGAAATTCAAATCATGTTTTTCCGGATAAACGCCATGAAATTCAGCCAGTCTTTTCTGCCGAGGAAATGAATGCCGCTGCGTTTATAATACGCAAGGTTCCCCTCAAGGCAGCCGTCGTTTGCGCCGTACGGTTCCGTTTTGCCCAGATATCCGGGCTGGCCGAAAGCCCCCCAGGCTGCCGACGCACCGACGCAGGCGTTCTGTTCGCTCTCCGGATCGGCCCAGAGGTCGTCTTCGGCGCTGTTTACAAGAAGATACCGCGGCGCGATACACGAAAGCAGCATATGCTGATCAAACGGCATGGACGAAGGCTCCTGTGCAAAGCGCTGAAAGTTTTCGCAGAACCAATACGGGAACACGCGGGCGATCGAAGCGGTGGCTTCCGCACCCTCGTGAAAAGACCGCGCATACGCGGCGCCCATGCAGCCGGAATCGTTGGAGCATACGAAACGGAAACGTTCGTCGTTCGCACCGCACCAAAGCGCCGTTTTGCCAAGCCTTGAATGGCCGATGAGCCCGATATTAGAAGGGGCGATCTGTTTCCACGTGCAGATATAATCGAGCGCTCTGCTCACGCCCCACGCCCACAAACCGATCTTTCCGGGGGCCTGCCCATCCGCCGTGCGCGGGAAAAAAGCGGCGAGTTTATCTGTGAAATCGTTATTATCGGCCGTGATGTCCTCATAGTAAATATACGCAAGTGCAAAGCCGTTATCTATGATCTCTTCCAAAGGAACGTACTGATCAAACGGCGAGGGGCTGAAATTGACCGTGACGATAAGCGGCGATCTTTTCTGCCGGTTCGGCAGATATAAACGGAACGGGAAAGCGAAATCTCCGTTCTCAAAAGAGAAAGAAACCTCAAGCAAAAGGCAATCCGCGTTGCCGCTGCAGCATTTATGGTTGATCCCTGCAATGCGGCCTTGCACGATCTCGGGTGCAGGCATCCTGCCGTAGGCGTTTTCCTCCAGAATCCGCAGGATTTCTGCGCGCCGCAGATCCATCTCCTGCGGGGACGAAACCGCGTTTCCGCCTGCAAAGGTTAAAATATCCGGTTCAAATAACATCGTTCTCTCTCCTTCCGTTTCTCCTGTATATTTTACCATAACTCGATTTGAAGTCAAGAGCGACGCATTTTTAGGTTGTATTTTTTCGTAAAAGATGCTATAATTGAAATATAAAGCATAGGGAGGCAAAACGAATGCCGCTTGGTGAACGCCTGCTGATCCACTCGAACAGCCCTGATATCTACCTCACGATATATAAAGGGCACTTTGCCACTTCGCACAGCCACATGAACTATTATATCGACGTGGCCACCAACAAAGCGAGCATGAAAGAAGCCCGCGCCATCGCTTACAGCCTTGCCGAAACCGTAAAATACACTTCGCACGTGGATACAATTTTGTGTCTCGACGGCACCGAAGTGATCGGGGCGTTTTTAGCGCGCGCGATCTGCAAGCAGGACCGTTTCAACGTTAACGCCGGTGCGGATATTTTTATCCTTACGCCGGAGCACAGCGCCGGCAGCCAACTTCTCTTCCGCGACAATACCGCGCCGATGATCGGAGGAAAAGACGTGCTGATCTTAACCGCGTCCGTGGTAACGGGATATACGGCGGAATCCGCGATTGAAGCGATCCGGTATTACGGCGGGAACCCTGTGGAGATCTGCTCCATTTTTGCCGCGCTGGAAGAGATCGATGGGCTCTCCGTACGTTCGGTTTTCAACCCGAAGGACCTGCCGGGATATTTTTACAGCCCCGCGCACAATTGTCCCATGTGCAGACGCGGAGAAAAAATAACCGCGCTCGTCAACAGTTTCGGCTGCTCGGCACTGTAACGGTATTTTTATTATAAGATTTGCCCTGCGCATTATCCGTGCGCAGGGCTTTCTGTTTCTTTTGAAAGAATGGGGATCACACATCCAGACGGGTAATGTCTTCAAAGGTTTCGCGCATTACGGCAACGTAGGAACCGCCGTCGGAAAGCATCACTACGGCAGGCCTGCCGATACGGTTGTAGTTGGAGGCCATGGAATAGTGATAGGCGCCTGTTGTAAGGCAGGCAAGAAGATCGCCCCGCTTTATATCCGAGGGCAGCGGCACGTCGTTCTGTATGATATCGCCGCTCTCGCAGCACCGGCCCACAACCGAACAACGAATATCAAACGGCCTTTGTAGCCCCGCCGCGGGCAGGATCGTATACGGCGCTCCATACAGCGCAAAACGGATATTGTCCGTCATGCCGCCGTCTACCGAAACGTAGGTTTTATAACCGGGGATCTGTTTTACCGAACCCACGGTATACACGGTAAGACCCGCGTCCGCCACGATGCTGCGGCCGGGCTCCAGCGCTACCGCCGGCAGTTCGATACCGAGCGCGGCGCATTTCGAGCGTACGAAATCGCCCACGGTGCGGATGTTTGCCGGAATATCGATGACCGGCTGATCGGCGGTATAACGCACGCCGTAGCCGCCGCCGAGATCCAATTCACGCGCTTCATATCCTGTTTTACCGCGGATATCGGCGATGAAATTCAGCATCACTTCCGAAGCGCGCAGATAGACGTCGGAATCGAAAACCTGTGAACCCACGTGACAGTGGAACCCCGCAAGAGAAACATGTTTCATTTGCAGCGCGAGGCGCGTAATGCGCTCGGCCATCCCGGTTTCCACGGCGCTGCCGAACTTGGAATCGACCTTGCCGGTGGCAACCGCTTCGTAAGTGTGCGGATCAATCCCGGGCGTAACACGCAGCAATATTTTCTGCGTAATGCCCTTTTCCGCGGCGCAGGCGTTCACCGCACGCAGTTCCTCTTCGTTATCCACAACAATGCAGCCGACGCCGTTTTCCATGGCGAAAGAAATATCGGAATCCGTTTTGTTGTTTGAATGGAAATACGCGTTTTCGGCGGGATATCCGGCCGAAACGGCGGTGTAGATCTCCCCGGCGGAAACCACGTCCACGCCCATGCCCTCTTCACGCATGATACGGTAAAGTTGCTTAAAACACGCTGCTTTCCCGGCGTAAAGTACTTTTGCCTTTTCACCGAACGCCTCTCGCATGGCGGAAAGGTAGATCCGGCAGTTCCGGCGGATACGGTTTTCATCCATCAGATACAGCGGCGTGCCGTAACGCTGCGCGAGCGCGGCAACGCTCTGCCCCGCAAAATACAGTTCGCCGTTTTCATTTACGGAAAGATTTTCACAAATAAGATCCTTGCATTCCATACCTTTTCCCCATCCTTTTCTCTGCTTCAGTTACAGCAGATGTGCGCGAAGTTCCTCGCCGGAGAGGGGCGAGAGATCCGCCGGAGCGATATCGAAAACGGTTTTGCAGCCCGTAACGCCGCGGCTGTGCATTCTGAAAATTGCGCGCGCATAGGCCACAAGAACGCTCGAGGTAAACTGCGGGTTGGAATCGAGTTTCAGGCAGAATTCAATCACGTGCGTGCATTCATCATTGAGTCCGGTTACGCCGGTGCGGATCACCGAGCCGCCGTGCGGGATACCGGCATGGTTTTTCTGAAGTTCTTCCATGGAGATAAAATGCACGGTGGTATCGTAATCGGCAAAATAATTCGGCATGGTTTTGATCTCGTTTTCGATCCGGGCGAGATCTGCGCCTTCTTCCGCCACGACGTAGCACTCTCTTGTGTGCTTCTGGCGCGTGGTGAGCACAGGATGTTTGCCCTCGCGCACCGCCTGAATGGCTTCCGGGACCGGAACGGTGTATTGCCGCGCGTCCGCAACGCCTTTGATCCGGCGGATCGCGTCGGAATGCCCCTGACTGACGCCTCTGCCCCAGAAAGTGTAATCTTTACCGTTTGGTAGAACTGCCGACGCATAAAGTCTGCTTACTGAAAACAGGCCGGGATCCCACCCTGCGGAAATGAGGGCGATATTGCCGTTTTCTTCCGCGGCCGCGTTCACGTTATTGAAATGCGCCGGGATATTCGCGTGGGTATCGAAACTGTCCACAACGTTGAAATACTTTGCAAGCGCGGGCGTCATTTCCGGAAGATCCGTGGCGCTGCCGCCGCAGATAATCAGGACGTCGATTTCATCCCGATGCTGAAGAATATCATCCGCACTGTAAACGGGAACCCCCGTCTGCGTTTTCACCTGCCCGGGATCGCGCCGTGTAAACACGGCGGTCAGTTCCACGTCCGGGTTCTGTTGTACGGCGCATTCAACGCCTCTGCCGAGATTGCCGTAACCGTAAATCGCAATTTTCATAATTCAAGCCTCCGTTTTATCTGCGCCGATCAGATCTTTCATACCGTACAGCCCCGGGCCGCGCGTAACAAGGAACTGCGCCGCGGCAAGCGCGCCTTCGGCAAACAGCGCGCGGGAATGCGCCTCGTGTTTTAACGTAATGGTCTGCGTTTCGGTGCCCACGATCACCTCGTGGATCCCGGCAACGTTCGCCATACGCACGGCATGGATGCCGATCTCGTTCTTTTCGCGCTTACACGCGCCCGCGCGGCCAAGTTTTTTTACCGCCTGTGCACGAACGGTTTTGAGCGCCTCGAATATCGCGAGCGCCGTTCCGCTCGGCGCGTCGATTTTGCGGTTGTGATGGATCTCCACGATCTCAATATCCGCGTCGGGAAACGCCTGCGCCGTTTGTTTGGCAAGTTCAATGAGCAGCGCCACCCCCAACGAATAATTTGCTGCGTAAAACACGGGGATCTTTGCAGCCGCCTGACGGATCAGGTCTTTCTGAGCGTCCGTTTGCCCCGTGGTGGCGAGCACGAGCGGAAGCCTGTTTTTCACAGCGAAATCCAGAAGCGGCTCCGTAAGTGAAAAATGTGAAAAATCGATCACGCAGTCTGCGTCCGCGGGCGCCTCGGCAAACGACGGATAGCACGGCGCACACTCGCAGCCCGTTACGTTAACGTCCACGCCCGCCGTGATCTCGGTGCCGCGCGTTCCGTTTTCACAGAGTTTTATCACCTCGCGGCCCATATGCCCGTTCATTCCGCTCAGCAGAATTCTCATGGTTCCATCCCCTTACACTATATTCTTTCCGCCCGGTTTTATATCAGGTTCTGCTCACGCATCAGAGCGAAAAGCACCGCCTCGTGCTCCGGCTCCATGGGCGTGAGCGGCAGGCGCAGATAGTTTTCCCCAAACCCCATGGCTGCCACGGCGGCCTTTACCGGGATGGGATTCACTTCGCAGAACAGCGCGTTGATCAGCGGCAGGTATTTAAGTTGCAGCGCGGCCGAACCGGCAACGTCCCCTTCAAAGAAAAGCCTGCACATACGCGAAGTTTCTTTCGGCATGATATTGGAGAGCACCGAGATCACGCCCTTGCCGCCAAGAGAAAGGATCGGAACGATCTGATCGTCGTTGCCGGAATAAATATCGATCTTGTCGCCGCACAGCGCGGCCGTTTCAACGATCTGAGAGATATTGCCGCTTGCCTCTTTCACCGCCGTGATACGCGGATGGTCCGCCAGCGCCGCGATGGTTTTCGGCAACAGATTGCAGCCCGTACGGCTGGGCACGTTATAAAGAAAACACGGCTTCGTGGCTGCGTCGGCAACCGCGACGAACGATTTTATAAGGCCGTTCTGCGTGGCTTTGTTATAGTATGGCGTTACCAGCAAAACGCCGTCCACGCCGGCGTCGCAGGCAAACTGCGTAAGGCTGATCGCATACGCGGTGTCGTTTGAGCCGGTGCCGGCGATTACCGGTACGCGGTTTGCCACGCGTTTGACGCAATAACTGATCACTTCGCGGTGTTCTTCGTCGGTAAGCGTGGAACCTTCACCGGTGGTGCCCGCCACAACGATGCTGTCGGCGCCTTCTTCAATCTGCCAATCGATCAGGCGGCCGAAACTCTCAAAATCAACGCCTTTTTCGTTTAACGGCGTAACAATGGCGGTACCCGCGCCTTCAAAAATCGTATTTTTCATAATCGTTTCCTTTCTTTTTATAAAAAACGGATATCCGCAAAAAAATGCGAATACCCGTTCCAACACAAAATAAATGGTTTGTGACGAATAGCGCTCCGCATTTTAATGCGACAGCAGAACAGATCTTCTCTGGGCTGCCAACGAAAAGTTTGCCGGACTTTCCATTTCGGCACCGTCACCTTTTTCCCGCTGCCCCGGCGGCATTTTCATGCGGGATACTCATTTCGGGTGCGCCTCTATCGTTTTTTTGCATTTTAACACACGTATAACGGTTTGTCAAGAAATTATCAACCTGCGATCAATTAATAATATTCAACTGATTGATTACTTTTTCTGTTCCCAACCGGCAAAGATATCGTCGAAATGATAAACGTTGTGTTCATCTTTTCTGTGATTGGTATACCACACCTGCGCAAAGAACGGATTCGTTTTCGCGATCTCGTCGTAATTCCAGGTTTTTTCGGGCAGATAGCATTCGGGGCACCAGTGACCGCCGAGCAGGATCAGGTTGGGGCTGGCCTCGAATTCGGCGCCGCAGCAGCCGCATTTCCATCTGAGTTTGGTTGTGAGATCGCCCTTCACCATGGTTTCGCTCAGGCATTCGCCGCCTCTGAACGCGGCAGCCTCTTTTATATCGTCGATATCGAGTTCCGAAAGGGGCTTCTCCTCGTTATACCCGTGGGAAAGTTTGTATTTCTCTGCTGCCTCAATGGATTTATCGGGACTTTCAAGGCGGAAATCTTCCCACTTTGAGGGGATCTTGAGATATTCTTCATAAGAACCGTAATACGCGGACATTCTTACCGGATCCTTGGTTTTCACCCAATCGAGCGTGCCCCATTTGGGCGTGAGCGCGATCTTTTTCATAAAGGGCTTTGCGGCGGCCGCGATGGGCTTCTTGAACGGAAGATACTTCGGAATACGGTAATAGAACTCTACCTGCTGCGCAAGATGGTCGAAATAATCCTTCACGGGCAGGTTTGCTCTGAAGTGCAGATATTCCTCGAGCAGGTCGCCGTCGGCATAATACTGGCCGTGGAAATTCTTAACGGTGAACCAGTTGGGATCAAACAGATTCTTGGGGGAACCGAGACCGATGCAGCCGAGAAGCAGTTCTTCAAACTCGAAATTCGTGAGCCTGTATTCTTTACCGGAACCGATATTATAATATCTGCGGAAGAATTCCTCGGGAAGATCTTCGGTAACGAAATTGCACATCAGGCGGCCGGCGTCTTCCACGGTGCACCACTCGAGCATGCCGTTGAGCGGCACGTGATACATAATGGGCTCCATGTTGTGAAGGATGGCGGGATAAAGGATGCCGGACTGACGCATCACAACCCAGTGCTTGATGCCGCTTTCCACAAACACTCTTTCGGCAAGCACCTTGGAGATCGCATAATGGTCGTAAATGGAAATTTTGATCGGATCGCCGCAGCGGCCCCAGTGGATGGGGGTGTTTCTGTCGCCGGTTTCGGCAACGGAGCCGATGTAGCAAACGCGGATTTCATCGGCGTTCGGCTGCGCGAGTACGGCTTTGCAGATATTCTCGGCGGCGCCGACGTTAACTTTACGCGTGGAATAAGGCTTATAATCCGCTGCGGGAGATACCATACCGCCGATATGCAGCACGTAATCTACGCCGGTGATTCCCTTGAGAATCGCGTCGTAATCAAGGAAATCGCCCCAGATGATCTCAACCTTTTTATCGCCGAGATAGGGCTTCAGAAGTTCCTTGTTTTTTTCGCTTGCTCTTGCAAGAAAGTTGATCTGCACATCGTTCTGCTTATACAGTTCCTGAAACGCAGCCCAACCCATCGTACCGGTTCCGCCGGTAAGAAACACCTTTTTCATTTTCTTCATCCTTCTTTCAATGTTTTATTCAACGTGCGGCAATAACGTCCGCCGCACGGATAATACGGATTTGCCGATCAGATCGAGATCTCCATCGCAACGTTATAAAGCGAGATATCGATGGATTTCGTCATATTGAGCGCTTCAAAGATATCGTAATCCACGATCTGCTCTTTCTGCATTGCAACAACGCGGTTGCCGATGCCGTCCAGCAGAAGATGCGCCGCGTAGGAGCCCATCTGGCTTGCCACAACGCGGTCTTTGCACGAGGGCGAACCGCCGCGCTGCACGTGGCCGAGCACGGTGGCACGGGATTCCACGCCCAGACGGTGCTCGATGTATTTCGCAAGCGCCGAAACACCGTTGATACCCTGCTCAACGAGTTTATCGTTGACGCCTTCGGCCACAACAATCACGAAATGCTCTTTACCCGTTTTCTGGGTTCTGCGCATTCGCTCGATGATATCTTTTTCAATGCTGAACTCGATCTCGGGGATCAGAATAGAGGTTGCGCCGATGGCAATACCGGCGTTCAGCGCGAGGAAACCGGCTCTTCTGCCCATGACCTCAACGATAGAGCAGCGGTCGTGCGATTCGGTGGTATCGCGGATTCGGTCCACCATATCCATGATCGTGTTGAGGCATGTATCGTAACCGATGGTATAATCGCAGCAGGCGATATCGTTATCGATCGTGCCGGGCACGCCAACGCAGTTTATGCCGCGGAGGCTCAGATCCCTGGCGCCGCGGAAAGAACCGTCGCCGCCGATCACCACGATGCCTTCGATACCGGCGTCTTTGCACACCTGAATGGCCTTCTGCATGCCTTCTTCCTGCTGAAATTCCTTGCTGCGAGCGGAATAAAGCATGGTGCCGCCACGATGGATGATATCGGATACGCTTCTGAGGTTCATCTCATACATATCGCCCTTCATAAGGCCGAGATAACCGCGCCGGATCCCGAGCACTCTTGCGCCGTTTTCGCAGCCGGTTCTCACAACGGCACGGATCGCGGCATTCATGCCAGGAGCGTCGCCGCCGCTTGTTAATACGCCAATCGTTTTCATATGTTCCTCCAAAACCGAAAAAACGGTATTTTCTTTTATAATATAAATTTATTGACAAAAAGTCAATATTTTTTTATCAGCGGATCACCACATTCTCTTTTCCGAGCAGACGAACAAGCCCTTTCACGAGCGCGGGGTCCTCGGTGATGCGGATGCCGGTGCGGTAATCCCGCGTTTTTGTATCGGCGTAATAAAGAACCAGCGGGATCTCACCCTCAAAGATACAGCACATCTTTCTTGCGCGTTCACACTCCAGAGATCCTTCGGACGGAACCCGGAGATACATCACACGGCGCCGGTCGGCCGCCTGCGCTGCGCCGGTCGCCGTCCCGTTTTCAGCAGGCGCCGTTTTTTGCGGCGCAGCCTGCGCGGAGGGCTGCGTTTCCCGCAAGGGAACTTCAACCTTTTCCGGCAGGGCGGAAACGGGTGCGGGTGGAATCTCCGGCGGCTCCTCTTCGGCCATTTCCGTATCGTCGATCCCGTTTTGTTTATCAAAATAGATCGTTGATTCGCTCTTCGTAACGAGGTATTCCCGCTCCGGAAGACGGTAGTTTCTGAGCACGGCTTCGTCGTCCGGGATCTCGTTTACGGGAACCACGTCTTCACAGAGAAGTTTCGGTACTTCGTCGTCTTTCAAAGAAACTTTTCCCGTTAAAAGAATGATTTCGTCCTCGATCAGATACTGGCCGATTTTATCGTATTTTTTCGGAAATACGATGCATTCCACGCTGCCGTATACGTCTTCAAGCGTTAAAAACGCCATCGTTGTGTTGTTCTTGGTAATCTTTTTGCGTACGGTGGAGAGGATGCAGAGGATCCTTACGAGCGCGCCGTCTTCAAACGGCGAATCCGCCTCCGTGAGCGACGAACTTGTGATGGAGGTGGATTTTACGCAGTTCAGCAGCGAACTGAGCCGCAGGTATTCCGCCATGGGATGGCCGGACATATATAAACCCGTGGTCTCTTTTTCGCCCTGCAGCCGTTCTTTCGGCGAAAGTTCGGGAATATCCGGCGGCTGCACCTCAACCGCGGCGGCAAGCTGCGCACTGAGATCGAAGAAGCCGATCTGCCCCTCGATCTTGTTTTTCTTCTCCCCTTCCAACTGGCCGATGATATCGTCAATCATATGGAGCATCTGATTCCTGTTCAGACCGAAACAGTCCAGAGCGCCGCTCTTGATGAGATTTTCAAGAGAACGTTTATTGAAATCTTTTCCGTAACAGCGTTTACAGAAGGAATAATAACTCTCGAATTCGCCGTTTTCCCCGCGCTCGGCGAGAATGGTTTTGATCACGCCGCCGCCGAGATTTTTGATAGCGAGCAAACCGAACCGGATGTTTTCACCCACGACGGTAAAGGTTTCCTGCGATTCGTTCACGCTGGGCGGCAGCACCTTGAAGCCGAGGTTGGTTTGGCATTCGTTGATATAGCCCACCACTTTATCGGTGTTATCAAGCACGCTTGTAAGCATGGCGGCCATGAATTCCTGCGGATAGAAACACCTGAGCCACGCGGTCTGATACGTGAGCAGCGCGTATGCTGCGGAATGGGACTTGTTGAACGCGTAGGAAGCGAACGACGCCATATCGTCGTAGATCTTATTTGCCGCCGCTTCGGAAATACCGCGCTTCAGGCAGCCGTCGCATTTCGAGCCGCCGTCCTGCCCGTTGGAGCCGTGGATAAAGAACTGCCTCTGCCGGGCGAGTTCTTCCGGTTTTTTCTTTGCAACGGCGCGGCGCACCATATCGGCGGCGCCCATGGAATAACCGGCAAGTTCACGGAAGATCTGCATAACCTGCTCCTGATAAACGATGGTGCCGTAGGTCACGTCGAGGATCGGCTTCAGTTCGGGGGTATGATATTTGATGTTTTCAGGATGTTTCCTGTTCTCGAGATATGCCGGAATAAAATCCATCGGGCCGGGCCGGTAAAGCGCGATCACGGCGATGATATCTTCTAAGTTATGCGGTTTCATGTTGATCATGAGCGAACGGATGCCCGCGCTTTCACATTGGAACACGCCGAAGGTTCCGCCTTCGCCGAGCATATCGTATACCTTCGCGTCGTCCACGTCGATCTTCATGATATCGAAATCCGGCTTCTTCTTGCGGATCATGTTCACCGCGTCGGTGATCACCGTGAGCGTACGGAGGCCGAGGAAGTCCATTTTCAGCAGGCCGAGCGATTCTACCCAGCCTTTATAATACTGCGTTACCACGGAATCGCCGCTTTTGAAAAGCGGAACGTATTCGTCAACGGGTTTATCGCAGATCACCACGCCGCAGGCATGCATGCCCGTATTGCGCGGCATACCTTCGATTTTAATGGAGGTATCAACCACGCGGCGCACGAATTCGTCGCCGTCGTACATCTTTTTGAAATCGGCGTTGCTTTCCAGCGCCTTTTTGATGGTCATATTCAGTTCGGCGGGGATCTCTTTCGTGATCGCCTGCGATTGCGCCACGCTCATGCCGAGCACGCGCGCTACGTCGCGCACGGCGCCCTTCGCCGCCATCGTACCGAAGGTGGCGATCTGCGCCACGTGGTCCGCGCCGTAACGCCGCACCACGTAATCGATCACTTCCTGCCTTCGTTCGTAACAGAAATCGATATCGAAATCGGGCATGCTCACACGTTCGGGGTTCAGAAAACGCTCAAACAGCAAGGAATAGCGCATGGGATCGATATCGGTGATGCCGCACGTATAGGCGGCGATGCTGCCGGCGCCGGAACCGCGCCCGGGGCCTACGGGGATCCCCACGCTCTTCGCATAGTTGATGTAATCCCACACGATCAGGAAATAATCGATAAAGCCCATCTGGTGGATCACGCCGAGTTCATAATTCAGGCGGTCCATATACTCCTGCGGGTAATTCTCTCCGTAGCGTCTGACCATGCCGTCGTAACACAGTTTTTTGAAATACTCGAAATGGTCCTGGTTATCCGGCACCTCGAAAATGGGAAGTTTCGTATTGCCGAAAGTAAACGTGATGTTGCAGCGCGCGGCGATTTTATTGGTGTTTTCAAGTGCTTCCGGCACTTCCGGGAAAAGCTCTGCCATCTCGTCGCCGGATTTCAGATAGAATTCATCCGTCTGGAACCCCATGCCCGTATCTTCTTCAATGGTGTGCTTCGTGGCAATGCACACCAGGATCTTCTGCATTTCGGCGTCTTCTTTTTTAATGTAATGCGCGTCGTTGGTGGCAACAAGGCCGATACCGAGTTCGCGCGCCAGTTTCACGATGAGCGGATTGGTGCGTTTTTGCTCCTCCAGACCGTGGTCCTGGATCTCAAGGAAGTAATTTTTGGGCCCGAAGAGATTTTTATACCACAGCGCAATTTCTTTCGCTTTTTCATAGTCCCCTTTGAGAAGCGCCTGCGGGATTTCGCCGGCAAGGCAGGCCGAAAGGCAGATGATGCCCTCGTGATACTTCTCGAGAAGTTCGTGGTCGATCCTGGGCTTCGTGTAAAAGCCCTCCACCCACGCGGATGAAACCAATTTGATAAGGTTTTGGTATCCCTGCTGGGTTTCACACAAAAGGATCAGATGGTAACGCTCGTTATCGAGGCCGTGCACCTTATCGAAACGGGTGCGCTGCGCCACGTATACCTCGCAGCCGATAATGGGATGGATCCCCTGCTTCTGGCACGCGAGATAAAAATCCACCGCGCCGTACATCGCGCCGTGGTCCGTCATAGCGAGCGAATGCATACCGAGTTCTTTCGCGCGCTCAATGAGGGGTTCGATCCTGCAGGCCCCGTCTAATAAAGAATACTCGGTATGTACGTGTAAATGGGTAAATTCTGTCATTGTTTCTCTTTCCCGTTCTGTTGTTTCTGTCCGTAATAGGCGTTTTTGCCGTGTTTGCGCAGATAATGTTTATCCAGAAGATATTGCGGGATCTCGCGGCCAGAAGGAGATAACGCAAGCGTTTTCAGGGCCATCTCGGCCACGATCTCAAGCACGGCGGCGTTATACGCCGCTGTTTTCGCGTCTTTTCCCCAGCAGAACGGTCCGTGCGACTGCACGAGCACCGCCGGAACCGAACCCGGATCGACAGCGGAATCCGCAAAATATTCGGCGATCACAAGCCCCGTGTTCTTTTCGTAATCGGTTCTGATCTCGTGCGCGTTCAGCACGCGGGTACAGGGCACGCGGCCGTAGCAGAAATCCGCGTGCGTGGTACCGAGGGCGGGGATCGGAATGCCCGCCTGCGCAAAAGCGACGGCGTTTACCGAATGCGTATGCACCACGCCGCCGATCGTTTCAAAGGCGGTATAGAGCACTGCGTGCGTCGGCGTATCGGACGAGGGTGAAAGCGCACCTTCCACCTTTTTGCAATCGAAATCCACGATCACCATATCCTCCGGCTTCAGTTCCTCATACGGAACGCCGGAAGGCTTGATTGCAAACACACGGTTTTCCCTGTCGCATTCGGATGCGTTGCCCCACGTAAAAGGCGCAACACCGTATCGGTGAAGGAGCATATTCGCCTCGTAGGCTTTTTCTTTCAATCGTTCATACATGGTTGATACCTCATCAGATCCCGGCGGCGGCTTCCACGGCCGGCAGGCCGGTCAGGTACGCTTTAAGGTAGGCTTCGAACCCGGCGCGATCGGCCGCGTCCGGCACGGCGACAGAGGTTTTCGCATCGGAAAACACAACATCGTTCAGATACGCCGGAAGGGACTGTGCAGGCTGCTTCAAACGCATATACTGCGCAAGGATGGCGATGCCCCACGCGCCGCCCTCCGCGGCGGAAGACATAACGGCAACCGGGATATTGAAAGCGGACGCCATCAGCCTCTGCGCGACGCCTTCGGTTTTGAACAAACCGCCGTGGCCCAGAAGTTTTTCGATTTTCACCTGCTCGTTCACGGTGAGGATATCCATGCCGACCTTCAGTGCCGCGAAGGAGGAATAAACGAGGCTGCGGCACAGATTTTCAAACGTGAAACGCGCGTCCGTCGTGCGCGCGAGAAGCGGCCTTCCCTCTTCCACGTTTACGATCGGTTCTCCGGAAAGCAGATTATAACTTACCACGCCGCCTGCGTCCTTTTCGGCACACAGCGCGCTCTGATACAGCATATCGTAGATCTCGCTCTTTTTCTTTTCGCACCCGAATTTGCGGAGCGTCTGGGAGAACAGCGACGCGAACGCGTCGATATCCGCGGTGCAGTTATTGCAGTGCACCATGGCAACGGGCTTACCGTCCGGCGTGGTTACCATATCGATCTCCGTATAGAGTTTTGAAAGCGGTTTTTCGAGAACGATCATGGCAAACACGGAGGTCCCGGCGGAAATGTTGCCGGTTTTTTCCTCCACGCTGTTCGTTGCGGTCATTCCGGTGCCGGCGTCGCCCTCGGGCGGACAGAACGGGACGCCGGGCTGAAGATCGCCATCCGGATCGAGCAGTGCAGCGCCCTGCGGCGTCAGTTCGCCCGCACGTTCCCCCGCGGAAAGA
>JAEEGL012329182.1_pt1 | contig 14432 bp, 11 predicted proteins | sample 9134231 | NCBI WGS metagenome assembly JAEEGL01 (sample SAMN16246548, study PRJNA631951) | gut metagenome | biome: gut microbiome; feature: rumen; material: fiber-attached | host: Bos | place: Iran: Karaj | collected 2018-10
TCGTCCTTTACAAAGCCTGCAATCTTTCCCATAAGAAGAACAGAAGAATCTGCATCGTAAGCATAAACCTTGCAGCCGGCCTCATGAAAAGCTTTTGCAAAATATGAACCAATCATACCAAGTCCAACAACACCAACAGTCTTAAATTTTTCAGCCTTATCTGCACTCACTTAAATCACCTCGCGAATCTTCATTACACGTTTTGCAACATCATCAAACTGAGCAGGAGTAAGCGACTGAGCACCATCACACAAAGCCATTGGAGGATTATTGTGAACTTCAATCATAATTCCATCAGCACCACAAGCAGCAGCAGCCATAGCCATAGGCTTAACCATTCGTGCAATACCAGTAGCATGAGAAGGATCAACAATAATTGGAAGATGTGTAAGCTCGTGAAGCATTGGCACAGCAGACAAATCAAGTGTGTTGCGGGTGTAAGTTTCGTAAGTACGGATTCCACGCTCGCACAAAATTACGTTTTCGTTTCCGCCCGCCATGATGTATTCGGCACTCATAAGGAATTCTTTCATTGTGTTGGCAAGACCACGCTTAAGAAGAATAGGCTTATTAATTTTTCCCAATTCCTTGAGCAGTTCAAAGTTCTGCATGTTTCGTGCGCCAACCTGAATTAAATCTACATTTTCAAAAAGAGGAATGTGGGCAGGGCTCATGATTTCTGTGACAATAGGCATACCTGTAGCTTTCTTAGCCTCAAGCAGCAATTCCAATCCTTCGGCCTTAAGTCCCTGGAAATCATAAGGAGAAGTACGAGGCTTAAAAGCACCACCACGAAGCAGTTTAGCACCACTAGCCTTAACAGCCTGTGCAACTTCAATAATCTGGTCGCGGCTTTCTACAGAACAAGGCCCTGCAATAAATGCAAAGTTTCCGCCACCGATTTTTACACCACTTACATCAACGATAGTATCTTCGGGATGGAACTTTCTGTTTGCCTTTTTGAACGGCTCGGTAATACGTGTAACCGATTCAATAATATCAAGTCCCTTTAGCAGGTCAATATCAATCTTTGTAGTATCGCCAATCAAACCAAGAATAGTTTTATAATCACCTTCAGAAAGATGAACCTTAAGTCCCTGCGACTTAAACCATTCAATAAGATTGTCAATCTGCTCGCGAGATACACCCGATTTTAATACTGCTATCATAATTCCTCCAAGGGCCTAATGCCCAAAAAAAAACCGCGCGGAAGTAATCCGTGCGGTTTGTCATATTCAATGTTTAGTAACATTCATTGCACAAATTACTTACTTCCCTTGCTTGAAGCATAATAAGAGTAATAATAAAATGCGCTATAATAAAAGTTACCTTTCAATTTTGTCTCCAAAAGTTAAAATTAATTTAATGAGTTGGACCCTTTTTGTCAAGGGGAAGCCTTTATTTCAATTCATCCGCTGCAACCTTTTGAAGTTCATCACCATTCATCAAAACATACCATTTATTATTTACAAAACCGACATATTGCCAGTCTTTTACGCAATACAAAATAATCGAAAGATTTTCTGAATAATGCCACTGATCTTTGTCTACAGAAAATTCTTTTCCTTTTATTGTAATTGAAGAATCAGTCAACTTTATATTCGAATTTTTTGGAGCAAGCTTTTTAATGACATTCTGTTTCAAAAACTCATCATACGCTGCATAATAATCTGTCGAATCAGAAATCTTTATATATTCAATTTTTGTCTTTTCATCAATAAGAAAATCTTTTCCCGATTTTTTGCTAAAAGAAAAATTACCTTCCACAGCAAATGAATCATGGAATTTAAGGTTCGACATAATGCCGTCGGCAGAAATACACAAAACGGTGTAATACGAATCTGATTTTGTTGCCACAATTCCTTCGTAATAAGAGCTTGTTTCTAAAACCTTTTCATACATTGCATACGGAATATAAGTTCCATAATTTTCTTTTGAGTACGGCGCTCTGCAAAAAAGCTGAGTAACCATAGCCAATACGATTAATACTAATACATTTTTTTTCATAACCCATTCCTTTTTTTATAACATATCATTTTTCACAAATACCAACAACCTTCAAAGATATGTCACGCAACTATTCCAGAGAAACCTCATAAGACCATCGGCAAGTATCGGAAAAATCAGAATTTCTTGCGGCAACCTTGATAATCATTTTATTTGTTGGAATTGAATCCTTATAAACGAATTCTGTTTTTTCAGCAGGAACGATTTTTACAATATTAAGCCCCGGCCCGTAATAATATGGATTCTCATCTTTTATGTTTATATCGTAATACGCCGCATCCTTTACCGCATCCCATGAAATAGTGATTGTAGATTCATCTTTATTATATTTTGCAACAACATTGTTAGGCCTAGCTAACTCACCTTCGGGAGGCACATCCTCCAAGGTTGTAAAACTAGTCGTAACATAATCACTCATAAATAAGTTACCAGTTCTGTTTTCAAAAAGCGCGGCAACCTTTACAATATACTCCTGGCAATAAACAAGATCCTCTAGCTGACAATGAATATCTTCAACAATCATACTTCCTGCCACATATTTACTTCCCTTTATTTGCCATGTGACATCATAATATTTTGCCTTTCTTACAGATTTCCACCCCACAACAGCACTATCACAAGTTATTGAAGTTACTTTTACATTTTCGGGTACCTCAAGATTTCCAAAATAAACATTTGTGCAACTTAAAAAAAGGAAGCAAATAATTATAAAAAATACAGTGAAAGTCTTTTTGTATATATTTATTTTCAAGCTCATATCAGTCTCCGCTACTCAACACAAATCGAAAAATTTCTAACATTATCTTTTACAATTCGTAAAACATAAGTAGTTCCAGGTGAAAAATCTTTTATATCATTTTTGATGTTTCGGGCAATCGCAATATCATAATCTTCATCATCCAATCGTGAAATCTTTTCATCTTCATCATCTTCTTCTAAAATAAACAAAGGCAATCCCGAAGCAACAACGGTTCCATCCTCAAGGAAAATCGACAACGAAGTATCATACATTACATTATTGCAATAAAACGAAATGACTCCTTTTTCCGGTTTGCATTCAAACCACAAAGAATCAGAATAAGAAAAGAAATATTCTCTTATTCCATTTTCAAGCATTATAGCTGTACTTCTGGTAAGATTTTCAGCGTCGGCGACAGTTCCCGAGGCTTTAGCAGAAAAAAGACTGTATTTGTCGCCATTAATTGCCTTTATCATAAAAGTATAACTCGATTCATTTGGTAAATAATTTTTGGTGAACGAAGTCTGCGCAGTTTCTCCAAGCTTTACAAATTTTTCATTAAAATTAATCCAGACACTTTTGGCATAATAAACTTCGTAAGCAGTTGCATCATTTACCGCATCCCAAGTTACAGTAAGCGAGTTCCGTGAATTCTTTGTAGGATCTACCTTTATATTTTCCGGGAACGCAAGTGTTGCATTTGGATCGGCAGCAGTTGTAATCGATTTTTTTTCGGATTCTTTTGAAGTTGTATTCCATACTTCCGGCGAATACCAGCGGGCCGAAGCTGTTACAACATAAGAATATTCCGTACCGCTTTCGCAAGTATTATCCTTTATACAAAACAGGTTTCCTTCCTTGTAACAAAGTTCATCATTTTCGCGCCATTCAAAATATCTTGTATCTGTAACAGAGTCGCGAACCATTGTTCGTTCCACAGTATAACTTTGAGCATTATCCGAAGGAGTCCATGAAATAATTACCTGTGTTTGAGGAGAAGATGCAGATAGTTTTAGAGAGATTACAGGTTCTGTAAGCTGCGGTTCCGGCTCAGAACTACACGATGCAACAAGAAATGTTGTTGTAAAAAATAAAAGAATTAAAAATCCCGTAAAAAGTTTTTGCAGATTTTTCATTTCTAATTCTCCAGAGTTTTATAATTTTTATGAGCCTTCCACTACCTGCATAATTTCGCGTTCAAGCAATGTAGGCTTCCAAAGTTCCTTTTCTATAAAAACAAGAAACCAGTTTCCGTTGATATCCCGTTCCATCTTTGGCATAAAAAGTGCATCAGGGTTAGTCACTGCAAACCACAGACGCAAGAAACTAAAGCGTCCATCGGCAGCTGTATATTCACTCTTTCGGCAAAGAGGACTTGTAATAGAAATATCCCGCAAATGAGTTTGGGCATCTCCGGCAGTTGAGTTAAGTTCAACTAACTGGCAGTAAAGTTTATATGCCTTAAGAAGTGCCTCTTCATCATCCTCAATATCAGCAGTCAAAGGGCTCACATATTCCAGGAACTGTCTTCTCAATAAATCAGCCCTTTCCGATTCCCTTTCATTAATTTGATTTTGAATAGACTGCAAGGGAGACGCAGCTTTTATGGAGGCCTGCTCCTGTCCGCCATCTCCTGCCTTAAAACGCGCAAACTTACTGGAAAAATCAGCGAGAGCCTGGCTTATAGTGCCTGGGCTTGATTTGGAATCCGACATATACATGCCTCCACTTCTTCTTTAGGAATAGAACAGAATATATCAACAATCTCTTTATCAAGTTGAGTTCCTGCAACCTCTTTTATAATTGAAATTGCTTCTTCGTAGCTGCGGCCAGGTTTGTAAGAACGAGCCATAGTAATTGCAGAATAAGTATCGGCCACACTAATAATTCTTGCAGCAATAGGAATCTGTTCTTGTGGAATAGAAAAATATCCGCGGCCATCCATCCTCTCATGATGATACAAAATCCAGTTGCGCACATAATCAAAAGAAGAAAGCGGCTCCAGAATCTTTACAGAAATTTCAGGATGTCTACGCATCAAAATCCATTCTTCATCATCAAGCTTTCCAGGCTTATTCAAAATTGCTTCAGGAATCCCAAGCTTACCAACATCATGAAAAAGAGCCGCATATTTTAGGTTTTCAGAACTAATCCCCTTATGCATTCCCACCGGCAGATATTTATAAATAAGCAGCGCCAGCTCCTGAACATGAAGACTGTGACCATTCAAGTTCGGATCACGCGCCTCTACAATTCCAATCAAAGTTTTAGAAATAGAAAAAGCCGATTCGCTGATTCCTTTTGTAAGCGTATAAATCCAAAGCAGCATAGTAGTAACAAAACACGCCCCCGCAAACAGCAGAATGCCCACCCAAATCGATTGTATTTTTGCAAAGAAAATAATCAGATAAACAACACAGAACAGACACACCATTCCCAAAATCAAATAATCAAGAAATTCATTATGAGTTTTCCCCTCAGTAATCGAATTCCTTTTGTAAAGCATGAACCTTACATCAATAATGAGATTACAAATCTGAAAAATAAATCCCAAAAGAATGAGAGATTGTCCAATCCAGAACATAAGAAAATTCTACTGCGTCTACGCTAAAAGTCAAGAAGAAAATCGCCAATGACAAAACACACCATTTTATGTATACTAAACATATGCAAACTACAGAAGACCTCCAAACAGACATTCTCCAGGGACTCAATCCAGAACAACGTGACGCTGTTACAACTACGGAAGGTTATGTTCGTGTAATTGCAGGAGCCGGTTCAGGAAAAACACGGGCCCTCACACACAGGTTTGCATATCTTGTAAATGAAGTAGGCATTCTTCCTTCGCACATACTTTGCGTTACCTTTACAAACAAGGCTGCTGCCGAAATGCGAAACCGTATCCGTAAGCTCACGGGCGATAACGACACAGGCTACATTTCTACCTTCCACGGATTTTGTGTAAGCGTGCTTCAGGAAGATTCTCATGCCGTCAGTTATCCAAAAAGCTTTCTTGTACTCGACAATTCAGACATAGATGCAATGCTTCAGATTATTTACGAGGAACGAGGCCTCACCCTGCGACAGATGACTTTTTCTGCAGCCCGCGACATGATAGAAATCAAAAAGCTTTTTAAAGAGCCTCATTATTACGAGGATCTTATCCGCATGTCGCTTGACGAAATCCACCAGAAATATCTTGCTGCAACAAAGCCCGACGATATAATTTTTTACGGTTATCTCTATCAGGAAAAAAAGTGCTTCGGTCTGGACTACAACGACCTGCTCAAGTTTGTGCTCTACATTTTCCAGACCAACGACGAAATCCGGCAGAAGTGGCAGGAGCGTCTTGAATACATAATGATCGACGAGTTCCAGGATATCGACATGATCCAGTATGAACTCATGAAGGCCCTCTGCCCGTACCACAACAATCTTTTTGTAGTAGGCGATCCTGATCAGACAATCTATACCTGGCGCGGTGCCGATATCCGCTACCTTCTGGACTTCGACAAAAATTTCCCGGGCGTTCAGACAATCATCATGGACAAGAACTACCGCAGTACCAAACCAATTCTCGATGCCGCAAATAGTTTGATTGATAAAAATAAAAATCGAATCAAAAAGGATTTAGTGCCGGGTAACTTAGGAGGGGAAAGCCTTCCCCTCGCTCACACTTCGTTGCTCACTACCCCTTCGCCTAGGGGCTCTGCCCCTAAAACCCCGTTGCCTTCCTACTTCCACGCCAAATCAGCAGAAGAAGAAGCAGAGGCCCTTGTAGAAAAAATTAAGGCATTGACCGGGGGCCCTTCGACAAGCTCAGGGACCGCATACTCTCCAAGCGACATAGCCATCCTCTACCGTGCCCACTACATAAGCCGCACAATAGAAGAAGTTTTCCAGCGCGAAAAAATTGCCTATACTTTAAACTCAGGCGTTCCGTTTTTTGACCGTGCAGAAATAAAAGACTCTCTTTCATACCTTCGCATGATAGCTTACAAGGATGATCTTTCGTTCCTGCGTGTTGTAAATCAGCCAAAACGAAACATCGGTGAACGACGCATTAAAGCACTCAAAGAATATGTAGATCAGCAGGGCGGCTCTTTATACGACGCACTCAAAATGAAAGTTGGCGACGAGCTTTTTGCAAATACAAAGGCTCAGGAATTCATAGATCTCATAGAGCATTTTTCTGCAAGCTATTCAAAAATGCAAATCTCAGAACTGTTCAGTCATGTAATGAATAAAAGCGGTTATGAAAAAGCACTGCGCACAGAAGGAAGCCAGGAACGCCTGGACAACCTTGCAGAGCTCAAGCAATCAATCTACGAATACGAAACCTCTTGCGGTGAAGAATGCACTCTTGAAAATTATCTTGCCCATGCCGCTCTTTATACAAATGCTGACATAACAGCTCACAAAAATGCAATCCGCCTCATGACAATCCACACAGCAAAAGGTCTTGAGTTCCCTGTTGTATTTATTGTTGGCATGAACGAGAATATGTTCCCAAGCTCAAAGGTAGACAGCCTTAAAGCAATGGAAGAAGAACGACGCCTTGCGTTTGTTGCAGTAACTCGTGCACAGAAAATGCTTTTCCTTTCAGAAGCAGAAGGCTTCAGCACACACGCAGGCGGCCGCTACCCTTCTCGCTTTATTTTTGACATAGACAAGCCTTTACTCAATTACGAGGTAGAACTCCCGCCTCAGCTTGTAACAAAAACACGCATGTACATAAAAGAATCAGATTCTGCGCTTGAAAAAAAATCCGCCCTCTCGACATTGCAAGAAGGCGATATTGTAGAGCATAAGATTTTGGGACGCGGCACCATCATTTCAATTGACCGCAATGCCGCAACATATACAGTCAAATTTGAAAAAATAGAAACTCCTCGAAAGATGAGTTTTAAAGCACCGCTTAAAAAAGTAGACTAACTACTCAACTTCAAAGAATTCAAAATCCCCTGGCGTAATTCTTCCGTGGAATTCTGTAACAACATCCTCTGAGCGGAAGCTTTTTGGATGAGTGCATTTTGCAGGAATCGGGAAGTTCTTCCAAGGCGAAGGATTATCAGAATCTGCAATGCGCTTTAAGGTTTTATGTTCACCGTTTACATAAACATTAAATTCAACAGGTGTACAACCATCCCAAGTATAAGCATATACTCCAAAGGTTTTGTTATCATAAGTAAACAAAGAAACGCCCGCAGGTGCATCAATCCAGATATCACTAACTTCAAGCTCCTGGCGGATTGCTTTTAAAACTTCAGCCGGAAGTTCATAAATCTTACTTGGCATATCCGGCAAAACAAGTGTAGTTAGCCTACCCTTACCATAAGTGTCGTAACACAAGATGCTTTCGTGATATTCACCATGACCTGCGTTCATAATAGACCAGGTTGCATTATTTCGGTGTTCAATCAGCGGGAATGTAATTGCATTCTTAGACTTAACATATTCCTTACCAAATCCAATTGAAGAAGGACTCTGGAATTCATCTGCAGTAAGAACGCAATCATTGTAGCGCATGCTTGTAAGCTCTGTAATTTCAGGATACTTTTTAAGAGCTCCAATCATAAAGCCCGAAGTTACAATAACATGTCCGCCCTGAACAACATAAGCTTTTATTTTTTCTACTATCTTTTCATCCTTTAAGGCTGCGGCAGTTACAAGAACTTTATTCTTAGCCCCTTCTACATAAGCAGGGAAATCACAGGTTGGCTCCATAGGAACACCTGCCATTCCAAGATAATCTTCAACGTGATCTTCGCCCTGTGAATTAAACGGAATGTAAACCTTAAGTCCAACAGGGTTACCAACACTCGAAAGAATTCTATCAAGCTTTTGATACATAAATCCAAGAGGTGTTGCGCGCTTGTCTCCAGCCAGTGAAGGCCAGCAGAACATCATGAGCTCCTTTGATTTTGCAAACGCTGTAAGATATGCCTGCTCAAGATAAGTATCAATTCTGTCGCAGTCATATGGATCAAACCAGCCGCCTCCATTTCTTCCCGGAGCAACGTTTTCCATATATCGCACAAGTGAATAACTCAAATAACGTGGAAGATGCTGATCCTGCAAAGCACCGTGTCTTGTTTCGGTTCCTGTATAAATTGCATCAAAAATCTCGCGCTGCTCGCCAGGGTTATAACCAGTTTCCTGATAGCTTTCCCTCCAGTTTGGATATTTAATGATTATCTTTATATTCGGATTTACCTTCTTTGCAGGTCCAATAATCAAGTCGCGTGAAACCTCCATCATTTTTGCAAGACGGAATTCTTCCCACGAACGGTTGCCTTTTTCGCGGATACAATCCTCGCACATACACTGTGTAAAGAAAAAGTCATCAATAATAAATTCATCAAACATCGAAGCAGTATATTCCGAAACCTTTTTTGTAAGCTCGCGCATTGGCTCGTTGCAATAACAAATTGTATTGAACAGGCGCTGACGTTTTTTGTCGGAATCATTCTGGTCAGGGCAGACAGTTGTAATACCGCCGGAAACTTCAATGTTATATTCCTTCATAACGCGTTTAATAAGCTCAAGCTGTTCCTTTTTAGAAAATTCATCACGGAATGCTTCAAGATAAATCTTATCTACGCCAACATATTTCTGAAAAAAATCAGCTTCCTTGCGCAACTGCTCTTCAGTTACTTTATTTACCCATCCAGTTACACAATAAAGTACAGTTTTAAAATTTTTGTAATGCATTTCTGCCTCCAATATTTGAGTCATTCTCTAAAAAAATTATAGCATCGTTTATGTCAAAAAATAGAATTATCTTCTATAAAAATTGTTTTATGATATACTGTAAGCATGAACTTTGACCTTAAACAGATTATCGAACTTATTGGATATGCGGGTTCTGCCCTTGTAATTGTTTCTATGCTTATGACTTCGGTCGTAAAGCTGCGTGTAATCAACACTATTGGAAGTGTGATTTTCTGTGTTTATGCCCTTTGCATTCATTCCTACCCTACAGCAGCAATGCAGGTCGCCCTTATAATCATCAATCTTGTAAACCTTCGCAAGCTGCTTAATACAAAAAAGGAATACTCTGTTGTAAAACAGAACGGCGATCAGGCCTTTTCGAATTATTTTATTGAACAAAATAAAGATGACATAAAAAAGATTTTCCCGGATTTTGAACAGATAAGTGCAGAAGATTCTGTTTACCTGATCTGCTGCCATTCTGACTGTGCAGGGATTTTAGTCGGCAGGCCAACATCAGACAAGGCGCTTGACGTAACTCTTGATTATACAACCCCAGCTTATAGAGACACCTCAGTTGGAAAGTTTTTGTACAAGAAGCTCAAGGAAGATAATATAGAAAAACTGACTACAAAAACCACCATTGAGCAGCACGAAAAATATCTTATTAAAATGGGTTTCGCTGCAAAAGATAGTGGCTTTGAAAAACAATTATAAAACTTCACCAATCTTATTATTATAGATTGAGTACAGCGGAGGCACTGATCCTGTGTCTCCCTGCATAGGAACTTCTTTGCCAGAAAAGTCAAACTTCTTACCAACTGCACGTAATTCATTTGCAGCCTGATTTAGTGTCTGCTTTGTAACAAGAATCGGACGCTTATAAAGCTTTGTTGCAGCCTCTGTTTGAATTGCAATATCAATGTCATCAGAAAGAGAAATCTCTGTCATGCGTTCATTGTCGCCGCCTGTTCCAATAACTACATTTCCGTAATGAACACCAATTCCAATTCTTATTTGAGGCATATTGCGTTCTTCAAATTCCTTTCGGAGCTCAATCATTTCCTCCTGCATTGCAATAGCACAGTTCAAGGCAGATTCTGCACTCTGAGGGAAAATTGCAATAATTCCGTCTCCAAGATATTTTTCAATAATACCATTGTATTTTCGGATAAGCGGTGCAACACGACGAAGATATGAATTGAGCATATCAAAAACCTGGATAGGCTTTAGCTTTTCTGAAGTTGAAGTAAAGTTTCTTATATCTGCAGAAAGAACAGCCATCTTTGCAACCTTATATTCTCCAAGCGAAACTTCAGTAATATCCTTTTTACTAAGAAGCTCAAGAAACTCTTTTGGTACAAAGCGATAGTATGCCATGTTAGTTTCAATTAACTCTTTGTTCAATTCAACTACCTTTCGGTAGTTTCTATCCTGAATATATGCAAGCACGATAATCTGGAAGAACGCATAAACTACAAATGAAAGTCCAAGCAGCTTAACTCTTCCAAGAATATAAGTATGATGAATTATAAGAATATCGTTAGTTGTTCCTAATGCAATAATAATAAGAGAGATAACTGCCATTAAACTTATAAAATCTTTATCCTTAATAATCCGTATAAAGAAAAGTAAAACGTCAATTCCAATTATTGCAAAGGTATATGCCTGCATAAAAGGAACAAGTCTGTTTGCAAGTCTGATTGGCAGCACAAAATCAAGTACAAAGAAAATTATACCTGGAGCCGCTAAAAGCTTTGCCGGAATATGCTTAAAAATCTTTTTATTTAACGAGTCAAAATATAAAGTCTGTGCTCCAGGAATTATAAACAAAGCCATATACTCAAGACGCAGAATCATCGTAAAAGGAATGTTTACAAAAACTACTTTAAGCATCGGGAAGGTTGCAGTTACAAGTCTTGAAAAAATTCCAAAAATCAAAAGCGCAAGATAAAAGCTTGAAATATCTTTTTTCTGTAAACTGAGCAAAAGACAATACAAAATCATAAGAAGCAGCAGGCCCGAAAAAATACTGTAAGCACAAAGCTGTCTTAGAGAACTTTGAGAATAAACTTTATTTTCACTTAAAGTAAACTTTCCTCTAAAGCCACCCTTACGATAAAAATTATTTGAAATATAAATTGTAAGTGTTACACTTCCGTTTGAGTCTGTCTTAAAAACTGCCTTATCACAATACTGTTCAGATTTTGTATTCTCCCATTTTTCTGAAGGTTCTCCGCATTCATAAATCAATTTGCTGTCTGCATAAATTTTACTTGCTGTATAAAATACTTCAAAAACAGGAAATGCATATTCTGTTTCAGGTTTTAAATTTGTAAGGGTCAATCTGTAAGTTCCAGAACCATCACCTTTTTTTGCAACAACTTTTGCGTCCGAAGGTAAATCATATTTATTCCACTCACAAGGAACAGTAACCTGTAAATCAGGAGCAGAAGTTTTATCTAAAGGAGAAATAAATTTTCCCCAGTAAAAATCCCATTTTGTTTCAATAGTTTCAGAACCCTTTGAAAGCTTTTCCGGATTCAAAACTTTATACGAAGCCCCCTGCGCAAATACATGAGAACTACACAAAAACATGAGTATGGCAAAGCTAACTAAAATCAATCTTTTCATATTTTGTTCACCTCATAAATCTGCAATGGCTTTTCTTTTCCTTTTACCTGGACATCTTCAAGCCGCTCAAACTTAAATGATGCCGGAGAACTTTCTGAACCTGCAGCTTCAACTTTTTGAACAACTGCTTCAGAAACAATTATTGTCTTTCCTAACTTTTCACAAACAGATTCAATACGCGAAGAAGTATTTACAGTATCAGAAATAACTGTATCATCAAGACGATTTTCTTCACCAATTGTTCCAATAATCATCTTTCCAAAATGAATACCCATCCATACTTCTATCTTATGATTTTTTGTAAAGAGCTTTTGATTAAACTCATCAACAGCCTGTTCAATTTCAAGTGCGGCAAAAATAGCATCAAGCTCATTCTTTGGGAAAAGTGCCATAAATCCACCGCTTAAGAATTTACTTACAAAGCCGTTATGTTCCTTGATGATTGGAGACACTCGCTTAAGGTATTCATCAAAAATATGAAAATGCTCTTCAAGCGAAACATGATTTGCAGGACAATAAATATGCACCTTTGAAAACATAATGCACATTTCAATATTCGAGTAATCTCCAAGTCCTGTTTTTATAACAGATTCCTTATTCAAGAGCTTAAGGAATTCACGTGGTACAAATCGAAGGTATGCCTCGTTCAAACGCTGAAGCTTGCTGCTAGTCTGAACAGTTTCAAGATAAATATCGTTCTGGATTTTTACAAACATAAAAATCTGCAGCAAAACAAATATTACAAGGAAGAACGGCAACAGCGAAATTGTAAATCCGCCGGCTCCAGTTGAAATCAGAACATCTATAAATGCACCTATGATAACAAAAAGATAACTCAAGAAATTAAAAACTGAATATCGTTTTTTTGTAATAAGATTTATAACACTCAAAACAAGAACATACGCACATACGATAATCATTGCAATTTGAAGAAGCGGTATCATTCTGTTTGTATAGAAAGCCGGAACACAAATATTCACAACTCCAAGAACAAGCTCTGTAATAATAAATGAATACTTTACAGGTCGCAATTTCTTTGAAGGATTAATTGCATCAAGCATCTGTGTAACGCAGACAGGAACAACCCACATTGCAAGATATTCTATTTTAAATTTTATCTCGGCCGACAGACTTGGAATAATAATTGAAAGAAAACTCAAACCATTTGTAGAAATTCTCAATGCAAATGCAATGGAAGTAATTCCCAAATAAAAATATTCCTTGCGTTCGTGATTAATTATGAACTGGAATAAACAGAGTAAGCCAATAAAAAGCAGCGCCCCGCAAATAACAGAATACAGGGTAATATAAGTATTGTTAGAAAAGCTTTCTACCGGTCCCATAAAAACAGTATCGTGCAAGCCAGATTTTCTGTAGAAATAATTTGAAATAAAAAAGATTATTTCGGCATTGCCATTGCTGTCTGGATAAAACTCAAATGAAACAGGCTGAATTACAGAATAAGAGCGCTTTCCCGGATTTAACTTTAAAATCTCAAACGGATCTCCGCACTGTGCAACAAGCTGTCTGTTTACATACACTGCACATGAAGTTCTTGGTGAATCCTTTTGCAGGATTTCGTATTTTTTAGAAGGCTCAAGGCCTGTAACAACAGTTCTGTAACAGCCATAATCCCTTACGTCTGCGCTTGCAAGGTTAGCGTCCTCTAACAGATGATTCCAGTAACCCAGGGAAGTAATGTTAAAATCGGCAGGCGCATTAGCATCTGCTAACTCAAAAACCTGCTGAGGACTTTTATGAACATACAGCTGCCATTCATTCAGCTGCTGTAAACTGTTTGCGGCAAAAATACAAAATGAATTGAAAAAAAATATAAGTGTTACGACTACAAGCTTTCTGGTTTTCAAAGGAGCTCCGAGTTAATTCAATATTGGGTGTATATAACTATAACATATTTTCCGAATTGTTGTTACATAAAAAAACCCTTCGACAAGCTCAGGGACCACAATAAATGTGATCAGGGACCACAATAAATGTGGTCAGGAACCACGAAAACCATGGGGTCCCTGAGCCTGTCGAAGGGCCGTATGACCTATCTGTCATAGTCGGGGTCCCTGAGGTTCTCGAAGGGCCCCTTTTATATAAGTCTTATGAATTAAATTCGCTAACCAGCTGACTTACAGTAGACTTAGCATCACCGTAAATCATAACTGTATTGTCGTTTGTAAAGAGTGGGTTTTCTACACCAGAGAAACCTGTACCCTTACCACGCTTAAGAACAAATACAGTCTTTGCTTCGTGAGCGTTTACGATTGGCATACCATAAAGTGGTGAGCTCTGATCGTGAATAGCATCAGGGTTTACAACGTCGTTTGCA
>JAEEGL012518055.1_pt1 | contig 14432 bp, 12 predicted proteins | sample 9134231 | NCBI WGS metagenome assembly JAEEGL01 (sample SAMN16246548, study PRJNA631951) | gut metagenome | biome: gut microbiome; feature: rumen; material: fiber-attached | host: Bos | place: Iran: Karaj | collected 2018-10
AACCTGAAGGAAGCACACAAGAACCAGGATGTTGCTGCAATCGACAAGGCAATGGAAGCCCTCAACAACGCTTTCCACGCTGCATCCGAAGACATGTACAAGAATGCCGGTGCAGGCGCAGGACAGCAGCAGGCTAACCCGAACATGGGCGGACAGCAGCAGTCGTCGGGAAGCTCAAGCAACAACTCAGACGAAGTAACTGATGTGGATTTTGAGGAGGTAAAGTAAAATTAAAATACTAACAAATACTAAAGCGTAGCCGAAAGGTTACGCTTTTTTTATTTATGTAATTTTGCCATCGGATTCCGAATTTGCATAAAAATGAACTTCTAATTTCTGTATTGAATAATACAGTCTCAAAAAATATGAAATTGGCACATTGAAATTTAACCAAAAAAAAGTACATTTGCGATTTGTATTAAATGCTTATAAATAATTATTATGGATACTAACTCCATGAAATACACCTTTTCTGGTCACGAATCGTTCCCTTGCAAAACATTGTGGCTAAAAAAAGGCTATGATTTTGTGAAGAAGGATTTGGACTTTAATGCACCAGATGCAGTTATTGAATTAGGTGTCGGCAAAAATATGGTTGCTTCAATCCGATATTGGTATAAGGCATTCGGCTTAAACAAGGAAGCAAAAACAACATGGATAGCTGATTACATTTTTAACACTGAAGAAGGTAAAGATCCTTTTGTAGAAGATTTGGGTACGCTATGGTTGTTACATTTCCTTATAATTTATTCAGGCGAGGCATCTTTATACAAGATGTTTTTTGTAGATTTTCAAAAGGAGCGTCGTCTTTTTGACAAAGGACGTGTGGTAAGTTTTGTTAAACGCAAAATGAATGAGGCCCAAAAAGATAATCAGTATAATGAAAATACCGTAAGAAAGGATGTTAATGTATTGCTACAAAATTATTGTCTGCCTCAATCACCTAAATCAAACGAAGATTTTTCAACCTTATTGATGGACTTGGACTTAATTAGACAATCTGAAGACAAAGGGAACGATAAACATGACGGATTCTACTTCAATATAGAAGGGAAACGACAAGTATTTCCAGAAATATTTCTGTTTGCGTTACTTATGGTAAAGGAAGAATCTGACAATAGCATTCCATATGACACTTTGCAAGAATTAGGTTTAATATTCTGCATGACAGATTTGGAAGTAATAGACATGTTAAAATTGCTATCGGAATTATATTCAGATTCGCTAACATATAGTGATATTGCAGGAATTAGGCAATTGCAGTTTACAAAACAGATGGATGCAAAACAAGTATTGGCAAAGTACTATGAATAAAGGGTTTAGTTTATCGGCAAATATAGAAATTGGTTTTCCTTCTGGTGCCCAATACATCGTTACTCCCAATGGAAGGAAGGCTGCACAAAGCATTGTTAATGATTTCAATTCTGGAATTCACTCGTTCACTATAATTGGCACATATGGCACAGGAAAATCTTCTTTTCTTCTTGCATTAGAGGCTGACCTTAATTGCAAAAACAAGGTCAAAATGCTTTTAAATCCCCAAAATATTTCAAATTCGACGAATTTTGAGATTCTGAACATTGTTGGGGATTATATGGAATTGCCAAAATTATTGGGGAATAAATTGAATGTTGAAGGTCACTCTTTAAGCATTTTGGATGAACTGAAAAACTATTACAATGATTTGAAATCGCAAAACAAATTTTTGTTAATTGTTATTGATGAATTTGGCAAAGTGCTAGAACATGCAGCCAAAAACAATCCTGAACAAGAATTATATTTCCTTCAAAAATTTGCAGAATTTGTTAATGATTCTTCTCGCGATATATTATTACTGACCACATTACACCAAAATTTTGGTTCATATTCCAAAAATCTAACAGAAACACAAAAGAATGAATGGGCAAAAATAAAAGGGCGCTTTAAAGAAATTACTTTCGTTGAACCTATTGAACAACTTTTGTTTTTAGCATCCAAACAAATTTATGGCAATGTTTCTAAAAAAGATTACGGAAACACAGAACAATTGTATCAACTTGCCATAGAAACAAAATTTGTTTCAAATGCTTTTTCAGGTGAAACAGCACAACAATTATATCCACTTGACCCATTTTCAGCTTTTGCAATCACATCAGCTATCCAGAGATATGGTCAAAACGAACGTTCTCTATTTTCTTTCCTTAACGCACGAGGGACAAATTCTCTTTCAGAATTTAAAACAGCACCTAACTTAACATACAATTTAGCAGATACCTACGACTACATTGTTTATAATTTTTATTCATATCTAAAAGATGCTAATATGGACTCGATGAATTGGAGTTCAATGCAAGTATCTATAGAACGAATCGAAAACATTAGTTGGGACAATACTAGTGAAATGACAAATGCCATAAAAATTGTGAAAGCATTAGGGCTACTCAATTTGTTTGGAAACGCCAGTTTCACTATGAACCAAAGGCAACTGGAAAAATACGCCCAATTGGCAATGGATATTTCTGATTCAAATATTATTGTCAACAAATTACAGAAATTCAAAATTATCCGATATGCCGCCTATAAGCAGCGATTTTTATTATTTGATGGTACTGATATTGATTTAGAATATGAAATCCAAAAAGCAGGCGCTATCGTCTCAAGACCAGTCTCTTTCATAGATGATTTGCGTTATTTTATTAATCGTATTTCTCCAGTAAAAGCTCACTATTACCATAAAGGCACACCTCGATACTTTGAATATGAGATACGCGAAGAAGCTGTTGATATGACACCCTCTGGTGATACAGATGGTTATATTGAACTTATATTCTCATCGAAAGCAAACGCTATCAATACGGTCAAAGAAATAAGTTCGAATACTGAACATGCCGTAATATATGCTTTCTTTAACAACACAGAGGAAATAGTTGACCATATTTATAATATCAAAAAATACGAATATATACTCACAAAAGTATTGATTGACAAAGATGCTGATCGCGTAGCATATAATGAAATACAAAAACTTAAAGAATATGAAGAATCTCTTTTGAACAAAGCAGTGGCCGACAATTTGTTTGCATACAAAAATCGTGTAACATGGATTTTCAAAGGAGAAAAGCAAATTGTTGCTTCACATAAAGACTTCAACAAATTACTTTCGGCAGTATGCGACAGTGTATATTGCAAGGCTCCCATAATGAATAACGAATTGTTTAATCGTCATAAACTGAGTACACCAATATCATCTGCTCGTAAAAATTATCTACAGGCTCTTGTTGAACACTACAACGAAGAGGACCTAGGATTTGAGAAAGACAAATTTCCTCCTGAAAAAACAATATACTATTCACTGCTCAAAAACACGGGTTTACATACGAATTCTGGCTTTGCTGACAAACCAAAGGAAGAATTCAGGACTTTGTGGACAGAATGTACACAATTTCTACAAAGCACTATTGGCAAGCAAAGAAAAATATCAGAATTGATAAAGATTCTTTCCAATCAACCATACAAGTTAAAACAAGGATTTCTAGATTTTTGGATACCAACATTCTTATTTATTAAACGGCAGGATTTCGCTTTATATGATGTAAACAAAGGCGCTTATATCCCGAATGTTGATATGCTATTTTTCGACTTGCTACAAAAACATCCTGCAGATTATGCAATAAAAGCTTTTGAGGTAGATGGTGTCAAACTCGACTTTTTTAACCAATATCGTCGTTTTGTTAACCTAGAAGATGAGTTCAACATAACAACGCATAGCTTTATAGAAACCATAAAGCCATTTCTTTTCTTCTACAAAAGATTAAACGATTATACTAAACATACACGGAAATTTACGCATAAATCAACTATGCGTTTTCGTGACGTACTAGCAACTGCAAAAGATCCGGAAAAAGCATTTTTTGAGGATTTGCCTGATGCTTTGGATTTCACAAAAAAGCTAAAAAAAGATGCTGATATAGAAACATACGGCAAGATTATACAGCAGGCAATTAGAGAGTTACGTTCTTGTTATACACAACTAATCGACAGAATTGAGATTCGTCTTGTTGATGGATTGAGGCTCGAATCTGCAGATTACAATGAATATGTGGAAGAAATAAGGCAAAGATTAGCAAATGTCAAGATACATTTGTTGACTGCCAAACAAAAAGAGTTTTATCATCATGTAACTACAGAATACGATAACAGAACACAATGGTATCAGTCAATATGCTATCCTGTTCTTGATCATCCATTGGAATCGCTTCGAGACGAAGAAGAAGACAAATTGGTTGAAGATTTAATTTACCTATTCCGTGAATGCGAGAAATATGCTGACATTTCTAAAAAATCAAAATCCGATACCGATGTTGCTTATTCATTCGATATGGTAACAAATACTGGTTCTAACATTAGAACTCAGACTTATATTCTTCCCGAAAAAGACAAAAATAAAGCTTCAGAGTTAGAGGAAAAAATAAACAAGATTCTTTCTGGTAACAGCAACGTGGATGTATGTGTATTGCTAGAAATATTGAAAAAAAAGACAAACAATGAATAAACCAAAGATAAGACATATATTAGGAATTTCTGGTGGTAAAGATAGTGCTGCACTTGCAATATATCTTAAGAAAAAGTATCCTAATTTAAAAATTGAGTACTACAACTCAGACACCAAATGTGAATTAACAGAAACAGAAACACTTATAAGTCGTCTTGAATCATATCTAGGCAAAATAGAAAGATTAAAAGCTGCTGAAGGTTCTGCGGAAGAAAATCCTTTTGAACATTACTTGAAAGCAATGGGAGGATTTCTGCCATCACCACAAGCTCGTTGGTGTACCAAGAAAATGAAACTTGAGAAATTTGAAGAATATGTTGGTGATGATTACGCAATTTCATACGTTGGTATCCGCGGTGATGAAGATAGAGATGGATATATTTCTTCCAAGCCAAACATTCAAGCGATATTCCCTTTTAGAAGAAACATTTGGAGTATCGATGTAATCAGCAAGTTCCTAAGCAACGACAACCTAGAACAATTAATCAAATTTTACGACATTTTGTGTCCTGATGATTCCGCGCGTGAAGAAATTATGGAAATAGTAAAAAAGCCTATTACAAAACAATTTTACTATTCGAAGAAAATGAATGCTCTGCTTGATTACGATGTAAAAATGTTCAATCAAGCCGTTTTCGCATTCTTAAAGACTACTGATTATCCCGTTGGCAAATTAGACTATTTCCCATTGATTGAGAATACCGATGTCCTTGTAAAAGAAGATATTTTCCGTTTGTTGCGCGAAAGTGGCGTAGGTGTACCTGCATATTACGAAGAGATTCCTTTTGAAGTTGACGGAAAGACAGGAACTTACAGCAGAAGCCGTTCTGGTTGCTATTTCTGCTTTTTCCAACAGAAAATAGAATGGATATGGCTTTATGAACAACATCCCGACCTATACAAAAAGGCTATGGAGTTTGAAAAAGACGGCTACACTTGGAACCAAAACGAAAGTCTGGCAGATTTGTGCAAACCCGAGCGTGTACGCCAAATCAAACTCGATATTATCAAGCGACAAGAGGAAAGCCGTAAGCAAAACAAAGGAACTACCCTTGTGGACATTCTAGGAGATGAAATAATGTGTACTAATTGTTTTATTTGATTCAGACATGATTAAAAGAGCGTTTGTAGATGATGAGAATAAGTTGTTTGATATTACTTATTATCATAATCCTAAGCGATGGGCTGAATTTGCCATCGACCATAATAATCCAATTACAAACGAGGCAAATTGGTCAAAAGAGATAAAGTATTTAAATGACACCAATGATGATGTGTCAGATGAAATCAAAAATATCCCCAATAACACAGGCGGCGTTTATATGTTTTTCATAAAAGGCAAGTCGTTACCTTTTATTGAAAGGTATATCGTTTATATTGGTCGTTGTCAGTATACTGAAGATCAAAATATTAGAAAAAGGGCAAATGAGTATTTCAAGGATAATAGGGATTTTATAAAAGGTATGTTCACCCATTGGAAGGATTTCGTTTATTATAGATATTTCCCTGATACTGACAACAATAGAATAAAAACTAATGAAGCATTATTACTTAATGCAATTTGGCCACCATTTAATCCTACAATACCAAATAAAATAGAAGTACAACCTGAAATAAATGCATTTTGACCATGGAAGCAACAAAAATACCTGCAATTAGAGGAAAAATAGGAAACACAGTGTTCTATTGTACTACATTGACATTTAAACAGATTAGTACAATGGTGAAAAAAGTAGACGGAGAATTACATACAGCAAATTCTTTAAAAGAACAAATCCAACGTTCTTTAACTGATAATTATATAAAAATCAAAGATTATATCCTAAAAAGAGAAGATCGTTTTTTTGATAGTCTGGTACTTGCAATTTATGATGGTGATCCCATGTGGAAAGAAGTTCGTTTTGAGATAGATGATGAATCATATTACAATATTGGATTGTTGGAATTAACAGGACAAGAAAAGATTTTCCCAGTTGATGGTCAACATAGAGTAGAGGGAATAAGGGCGGCAGTATCGGAAAATGGAGAATTAGGGGAAGAAACTATTAGCGTTATGCTAATCGGTCATCAAAACACACCAGAAGGAATGGAAAAATCAAGAAGAATTTTTTCAACACTTAATAGATACGTAAAGCCTGTTAGATTAGGTGACATTATAGCTTTGGATGAGGATGATACTGTTGCTATTGTAACAAGGGATTTGTTGGAAACTTATCCATTGTTTATTGGGGATAGAATCAAAGCTAGTAATAATAAATCAATCCCTCAAACTGACAAAAAGGCTTTTACTTCTTTGATGACCTTATATGAATGTCATCTTGCTCTGTTCAAAAGCTATATTTGCCAAAAAGAGAATCGCAATTACAGCAAATCTCAAATAAGTGATAAACTTAAATACAGACCTTCTGACGAAATATTGACAGAGTTTAATCAGTATCTGGTTGATTTTTGGGAATGTATGACATCAACCTTTGAGGAAATCAGGAACTATGTTGATGATTATTCAGCCAATCCTGCTGATGAATTGAGGTCAAAAGAAAATGGTGGAAATTTGTTCTTCCGCCCAATAGGATTGCTGCCTTTTGTTGATGCTGTTGCAAGAATCATTCTTTCAACACATAGGCCAGTTGGAGAAATTATTAGTCAATATGCCAATTTGAATCGTAATGTGCATTCTGATTTATGGGATATGGTTTTATGGAATCCTAGAACAAAGAAAATGATAATGAGAAATCAGGCATTGGCTAATTACCTTTTGATAAAAATGATTGATATTAACATTTTGACCCCTAAGGAAAAACTGACTATGACGAGTAAATATGCAACAATATTCAATATCGACTTTCTAGAGGCTGAATTGCGAATTGATGCCTTAGTATTATAGACCATGCTCAAAGAAGTCTCATTCCCGCCCCATCGCCGATTTAAATCGCGTTCTGAGTTCGAGCCAATCGGCTTCTTCTCTGACTGCCTGTGCAATTCAACACAGTTCGATTTGATGTTGGGTTTCTTCTCTTCTTCTGCAATAAATGTATTGGCTGATGGCTTTGCTTCTTTTCTATACAATGGCGGTCGAATGAATCTGATTGTAAATGATATTTTGACAGAACAAGATAAAAATGCCATTGCTAATGGAGAACACGATACCCCTATACCATTTTTCGACATATCCGACATTGAAAAACTGAAAAATACTTTGTCGGAACGTGATGCTCATTTTTTTGAATGCCTCGCATGGCTAATTCGCAATAACAGACTTGAGATAAAAATTGTTGCGCCCAAAGACAGCATTGGAATTTCTCACACTAAAACGGGTGTATTTAGTGATGGCGTTAGTAAAGTAGGTTTCGATGGTTCATGCAATTTTTCTAGGTCTGCATTAATTGACAATATCGAAAGTCTTACGGTTTTTTGTGATTGGGACGGTAATACTGCCACAGCTACTATAAATGAAATCAAAAGCGAGTTTGAATGTGTTTTCAGTGGAAAAGACGAGAATGTTGTTTTTATACCAGCCGATAAAGTTAGAACCCATATTGCAGAATCATTTAAGAACAAGGAACTAAAAGATTTGTTGGAAGAAGAATATAAATTCATACAACAGGATATTGACAACAAATCATTACCGAAATCTGTAATTAAGGCATTAGAAAAAGCCAAAAATAAAATCGAAGTTGAAATTGAGAATCTAAAAGTCAAAAAAGAGGAAATTCCCAATATTGATTATGGTAAACCACATTTCCCATACGAATCCGGACCAAGAGACTATCAAAAACAAGCATTTGAAAACTGGAAAGCAAACGAGCAGAAAGGTTTGTTTGCGATGGCGACAGGTACAGGTAAAACTGTCACATCACTAAATTGTCTATTAGAAATATACAAACGAAAAGGATATTATAAAGCCATAATTCTTGTTCCAACTATAACCCTTGTTGAACAATGGGAAATCGAATGCAAAAAATTCAATTTCAGTACTATTATTAAAGTTTGTTCAAAGTATAACAATTGGAAATCTGCTGTCGCAAATCTTCGATTATTGGAAATGACAAACGCCAATAATGATTCGTCATATATAATAATATCCACATACGCTTCATTTGTTCGATCAAATGTTTTTATGGAGTTAAATCAATTCCCCAAAAACAAACTTCTATTAATAGCCGACGAAGCTCACAATATGGGTGGAGGATTGATGGCGCAACGCCTACAAGATATAAAATATTTACGCAGAATCGGCCTTTCTGCCACACCAGAACGACAATATGACGAAACAGGCAATCAGAAACTAATGAATTTCTTTGGTTGCTCAGACAAATATACATTTGAATATTCAATGGCAGAAGCTATTGATAATGAAGCTTTATGCCGCTACTACTACTATCCGCACATTATCCGCCTTACTGAAAGTGAAATGGCTGAATATGTAGAACTCTCTAAAAAGATTGTCAAAATAATGGGCTTTAAAGATGAAGAAAGCCAAGAACGATTAAAAATGCTTTTATTGAAACGCAAACGAATCATTCACAAGGCTTCCAATAAATTAAGTGCATTCAAACAAATTGTTCAACAACGAATGGAGGACAATGGCAATTTAAAATATACTTTAGTTTATGTCCCAGAGGGCAATAAGCCTGACAGTTTTGAAGCTGACATTTTTGACAAGTCAGACACTATTGCATCAGACCCCGAAACGGAGCATCTAATAGATGATTATACACGAGTTGTTCGTGATATAGATTCTCATATTATTGTCCGCCAATTCACATCAGAATCAACCGATAGAGACGCTATGCTCAAAGGATTTGCTAATGGAGACATTGATGTGCTTACTTCAATGAAATGTTTGGACGAAGGCGTTGATGTACCACGTAGCGAATTGGCTATATTCTGTGCAAGTACAGGAAATCCGCGCCAATTCATTCAGAGAAGAGGTCGTGTCTTACGAAAACACGATGACAAAAGTTTCGCTATAATACATGACCTAATTGTTATTCCCGACAATGTTTTTGACGAAGAATGTTACGCACTAGAAAAAAGTCTTGTACAAAGTGAGTTGAAACGAGTTCGTGATTTTGCAATATTATCGGAAAATCTTAATGATACAGATAACGAACTCCAAGAAGTATTGAATCACTATAATCTATCCATATTTAATTAGCGTATGAGTACATATCAAACAAATGGAGACAAAATCTTGCAAGCTGTTATTGCCGACGAACAGCTAATAAAATCCTATGGCTATAATCCAGATGATTACAATTCAATAACAGATGCATTGGATTCTGATATTGTTGTTATTCATGCCATTGCTCAAATTATATATAGGAATGAGCAAAAAGCCACCGAAAAGGAAATATACAACGAAGTTAGTAACTTTCTAAAATCAAATATATGATTATCAAAGAGATTAAAATAAAAAATTTCCGTAGTTATTATGGCGAAAACCATTTGTCGCTATCAAAAGGTCTCACTTTGATAATTGGAGATAATGGAGATGGAAAAACAACTCTTTTTGAAGCATTAGAATGGTTATTTGATACTACAGGAGAAAATATGCAGACTTCTCATATATCTGAAAAAAGGAAATCGGAATTGGAAATTGGAGAATGTGATGAAGTTTCTGTAAGTATTACATTTGAACATGATGGTGAAAAAGAAATTGAAAAAAGTTTCACTTTTGAGAAATCTTTTGACGAGACATTCTATGCAAGGGATTATATGTTCAAAGGTTATTTTATTGAAGGACCTGAACGAAATGTAATATCAGGAGACAGATTGCTAAATATGTGTTTTGAACCCGTTATTCGCAAATATTGTTTGTTCAAAGGAGAAAATGAACTTAATGTGTTTGATAACGACACGGCATTAAAAACATTGGTTGACACATTTTCTGGGATTAGGCAATTTGACGAATTGGTAGAAATGACATCAACATTTGAGCAGAAATCAGCCAACGCCGCAAACCGTGAATTACAAAACGACAAAAAGGTATCAAATCAGGCAAAAGAACTGAATGCACAATTAAACGACGTTACAAATGATATTCATTTAATCAAAACAGAACTTGATCAAAAGAAAATATCCATATCTGATTTTTCCTCAAAACTGGAATCATTGGAAAGGAATCAAGAAACATCTGAACGCTATCAAGCTATAAAAGAACGTATCAAAGGACTCACAGACAAACGAGCAAAAATAGCTAGCCAAGCAATGTGCGAATACAGCACAAATTTGCTGGACAAGCATTGGATTTTAAGGTCTTTCCCTTCTATCTTACAAGAGTTTTCTGTAAAAGTTTCCGCTTTGAGCAAAGAGAAGCGAAGACTTGATAAACAAGAAACAGAACGCAGAGCAAAAGAAGCCGGAAAACGCGAAACTATTTCAAAAATTCAAAAACTTGCAAATGATGCTGTTCCTTTACCATGGAATTTACCTGATGAATCCACAATGAAAGAAATGATTGATGACGAAATTTGCAAAGTTTGTGGTCGTCCTGCGCCTAAAGGTTCGGAAGCGTATGAATTTATGTGCAATAAATTGAATGAATATCTTGCTCATATAACAGCAGAAGCCAACAAAAATTCAAACATATCTGAAGAAGATAAACCTCTATTTCCAAATTCATTCATCAATGAGTTACACTCTCGCCAAATCAAACTTAGTGGTGAAACTGAACAAGAAATTTCAAACATAGCAACACAAATCTCAGATGAATTGGATTTTGTAAATAAAAGAAGAAACGAACTAAATGAAGTTGACAAGCAATTACAAGAATTAAAAACCGAGCAAAATGATTTATTAATGCAATCTGGATTAAGTGCAGACTTGCTGGACAAAAGTATTTCAGATTTGAAAGGTTTCTTTGATGCTAAAAGTCGCGCTGAAAGCCGTGTTTCTGTATTAGAAACTACTTTGAAATTCAAGGAAAGTGCCAAAAGTGAGATACAGGAAAAGCTATCTAAACTTGAACCTACAAGTTCTATGACTCAAGTCTATCAACGCGTCCACACCGCATTTGAAAGAATTACAAAAGCATTCTCAAACGCAAAAGAACAAAACATTAACAATTTCTTGCAAATGCTTGAAGCTGAAGCAAACAAGTACCTACAGAAATTGAACAAAAACGATTTCTACGGAATTATTCGAATTCGTAAAACACTTAACAATTCCGCAAGGATTGAACTATATAGCGATAATGGTTCACGCATTGAAAAACCTAATGGAGCGTTGAAAACCACAATGTATATGTCGGTGCTATTTGCTATTTCTCAAATCACAACCTTGAAACGAGAACAGGACTATCCTTTAATATTTGATGCACCTACTTCATCATTTGGCGGATTCAAGGAAGATACATTTTACAATGTGATTGATAATATTGATAAGCAATGTGTTATTGTGACAAAGGACTTACTTAATATTGACAAGTCAACAGGACAAAAAACATTGGATTATGACACAATAAACAAATTATCTTGTTCCGTTTACAGAATTGAGAAAGTAGAACCTTTTAATGACAAAGACCTATCAACGATTCAAACAGTTGTTAAACAAATAAGGTAAAGAATTATGGCAGCAGAAAAACTATATGATTTGTGGGCGACGCGAAATCCACAATGGGAAAAAAGATATGAAGACAGTATCATAAAAAACTTCTGCGATTATGGTCGTGGGGCAACATCATTACGAGAAGACAGAGGTAAAGTCTTTGGTGGTGGTTATGAAATATTCATTGTTGCATTTTTTATAGGTTTATATTTTAAGGAAAAACGCCCGCTAATTGATGATACGCAAAAACGCAAAACTTTTGGACAACCTATACAATTTTGGGGGAATCTTGATTCAGTAAAAGGAAGAAAAGCTTATCCAAAACTTCGTGAGTATATTTTTATCGCACTCATAGCAAGAACAGATATTGATTTCATAGCATTAGAAAAAGGAGAAATAACAACTCGTAAAGCTGTTGATATGCTAATGCAAACTATGGAAGAATATGCTAACTGGGGATTTCATTTTATGGAAGATAAATTAACTGATGACCCAAACTATTTCTTTAGTGAAACAGCTTTCTTAGAAATATTCCTTGCATTTGATGCTTCTTTTGTAAAAAGTACAGATGATGATGAACCTGAATCATTGGATTAACTGATCTTGCTTGAGCATAATAGGACAAATTAATTGATACTTATGGCAGAATCACAAAATATTGAATACAAGAAGGTTTGGAAGGACGAGTATCTAAAGTGGATATACGGATTTGCAAATGCACAGGGAGGTACAATTTTCATTGGCAAAGACGATGACGGTAATACTATCGGTGTAAATAATGCCAAGATACTTTGTTGATGACGAAGATTGGAAGAAAACAATAATAAAATTATGGAAGAAGATGTGTATAAGTCTTTATATGAAAGACCTTTTGCAGAACAAGTTATTTTTAATATCGAACAATTAAATTATCGATACGCTAGGTTAGCTGCTATTGACACAACTAAAAAAGAGAACCAAAAAGAATTCTTAATGATATTTGATTCCTTTATTACATTATTTCGTGCAATGTTTTTGGAAAACGGCAAAAAACAATATACAATTCAAAATTATTACCGAGAAAAAAAACAAGAAGACAAAGCTAGAAGAATCGATGATTATTTAGATAATAAAATTTTCTCATGGTCCGACAAAACGATAAGAGAGGTATTAAAATTTCTTGCAGATAAGTTCGTATGTCATATTGACCCTATTTCTCGGGAAGACTTAGGCTTGGCAAATTTTTATATGAGCTATTTGGAAAATCCTTATGAGAATAATAACCTTAGGCAAATAATGATGTCCATTTCTCAAATTATTAATCAAAATAATGACAAATAACAATCAAACATATTTTAAAACAAAAAAGCAATGAATTTTTTCAAAAAAATATTTATTGGTAAAAGTGACACAATATTAGGGAAAAAGCCAAAATCGGCCATCAAAGCACAGATTGAAAGCGTCAAAGATGTTTGGATTTCAAAAAAATACACTGATTTTGGAATTGAACGAGTTTTACGCCTATTTTTAGTTTGTGTACAATTTCTATTCCCTAGTTTATATATCAGAAATTTTTCAGGAAGGAAAAATACACTGACAAGAAAAATTTGTAATGAGATATATGTCATGATGAAAATCTCATTGTATCTTTTTTTTCTGTTTGTTTTCCAAACATGCTCATGGTATAGTTATGTTTGTGCATATTTAATATTAGAAACACTTTGCTATTTATTAGGACTGATTTTTTTGAATACAGAATATAAAAAAGCAGCATCGTATAGGAGAAACCTTCTAATGACAATAATAAATTTTGCAGAAATCACATTGGGATATGCTGCGATATATTATTGTTCTTTTAAAGAATCAATTATTAAATTAAAAACATCTTATGACGCCATCTATTTCAGTTTTATTTCTGCGACAACTATTGGATATGGCGAAATGTATCCATATTCAGGATTGTCTAAATTCGTTTGCATATCCCAGAGTTTTGTATCATTCCTATTTACTGTTTTTATCATTAGTATTTTCCTTTCAAATCTAAACATTAGTGGTTTTCTAAATGGAGAGAAAAAACTATCGGGAACAAAAAAAGACACAAAATCGAACGGCAAATAATTATATTATCACGAAATAAAAACCCATATCGTGTCGGATTTACACTCCGGCGCGCTTGATTATCAGCATTTTTAATGCGCAAATAATTCTCCCGACAAGCACAGGACAAGCGGTGCCCTATGGTGCGAAATACCACGAATTAAATTCTAATAATAATTTTGGCGCGTTACTAATGTAAAAAACATTATATTTGCACCAAAATTATTTAATATGACTTTGCTGAAATGGATAAGGAATAGAGCAGTACATGGAATGC
>JAEEGL012621898.1_pt1 | contig 14432 bp, 8 predicted proteins | sample 9134231 | NCBI WGS metagenome assembly JAEEGL01 (sample SAMN16246548, study PRJNA631951) | gut metagenome | biome: gut microbiome; feature: rumen; material: fiber-attached | host: Bos | place: Iran: Karaj | collected 2018-10
GGCTCGTGATGTAACTGACAAGTCCTGGCGACAGGACAATCAGCGACAACAATAATAGTTGTGCCAACAGCAACCATACGTGTTTTGCCTGTATTTTCTTCATCGCCTTCAAAGATACGCATTATTATTGAAACAACAAAATCTCTTCCGCAAAATCTCTATGCGGAAGAGAAAATTTACCTAAGTAGTTCAATTAATCGCTATTTTAAGCTGGCAGTCTGCTGTTCCACAATGCGCTCTGATGTGTTTTTGACTGTCAGGTCGAATAACTTCACGTACTTGTCGTACTGCTGTTCGGTGAGAATCTTCTTCACAGTAGCCTTATGGCGTGTCTGGATCTTCTCCCATGCCTCACTACCTTTCGAAGCATCCTCCAACTGATAGAAGGCCTCCATCGAAGTGTTGAACTGTTCCAACGCTGTCTTCATAGGATTCCTCTGGTCTGCTCTCAGTTCCAGATAACTGCTCATACGTTCGAACGTTGTCGAATCATAGTTGTTGTTACTCTGAGCGTTTACACTCATTACCATCATCACCATTGCCACGAGGGCGATCATCATCTTTTTCATATCCTTTGCGTTTTACTTGTTAATAATTTGTTTTCTAACTTTGTTTTTGTCTTTTTGACAATGCAAAGGTACTATGAATCGAAGGATGTTTCCAAATCGCTTTCGACGTTTGGGCACCTGTGTTTCGACGTTTAAGTGGTTGACCTGGGTCACCGAGTGCACAACGGGGTCTCCGGTGTGCACTTAGGACGCTCACTTTTTCACGAACATCTTGCCATTCTCGATGACGATGCCACGGGTGCTGTCGGTGGCGGGGATACCGTCAAGTCGGTACATACGGGGAGAACCATTCTGCTGCACGTCTCTGGCAGCTACCAACACGTCAGTGGCGCCACTCGTTTTTTCCCTGAACTCTGCACGGGCACGGGCCAGCTGTTCGATGAAGCGCTCGTGGTTGCGAATCAACTGATAGAGCACGGAGCCGGCCATGCGTCCTGCATCAACGTCGCTCTGCCAGTGGTAGCCGGCAATGACGCGGCTCTGGCCAAACTCATAGCCGCGTGCCAACAAGGCCTCCATCGCCTCTTTAGACTGGTTGATGTCTGACAGCAGCAGCGCCGATGTCCAGAAAAACACGGTATGGCCAGAGGGATAGGAACCCTCGTAGCGATGCTTCTCTTCTTTCTCGGGCACAAGGGTGCCCTCATTATAATAGGCGTAAGGACGCTGGCGGTTGAATGCGGCTTTGGCATCGGAGTAGATGCTGTCGCACGAGGCACAGACATCCTGTAGGATGGTGTAAATCTCCGGTGTCCCCTCCTTCGTAATCTCCAAGCCAAAGAGAGGGCTGTACGCATCGATGGCGGTTTGCATGCTATACACGGCATCATTGATGGCCTGCGCTGCCCGTGCCTCGTCCTGGCGCATCAGTTTACCCCAGAGGTGCTGCGATTGGTCAGCCACAAAACGGGCTGACTCAAACGCAGGGTATGGTGGCAGAATATTGACCATGTTGGGCAACTCTGCCTTGGTGAAATACGCATGTCCGTTCTTCTCGTCGCCAGACGCAAAAGCGTTGGAGGCCACACAGAGCATCAAGGCTATAAGCAACGACGAGCTGAGTTGTTTCATCTTTTTCATATCATTAATGATTTTAACTATTTACTTCCAATTCTGCTTGATGACGCTATCCACGAGTTTCATGCCGACGGTATCATAGAGCTTAGAGCCACCATAGTTGGGACTCTTGTCCATGCCGGCGAAGTCCATGTAGATAATGCCCACGGAACCGGTATGGCCGGACAGCCAGTCGATGGTCACCTTGTTGGCCTCTACGGCATTCTCGCGATAGCTGTCGGAGAAGGGGCCTCCGAAGTAGGCCGAGGGGTAGTTGATGACCCATGCAGGCGTCGCAGCACCCATGTCGCGCCCTGCAGCAGCTTCCAGCATGCGCAGCACGGCATCGTCCTTGCCGTCACGCGTCTTCTTGCCCCAGTAGTCCTGTACCCAGAGCGGTGTCTCGATGCCGTCAGCGCCCTTGATGTGTCCCTGCTGCTGTTTCTCCAACTCGAGGTCGTAGCCCCAGCCGTAGCAGTAGCCGCCAACAGGCGTCGGGGCGTACTCCCACTTGGAGAGCATCAGCACCTTGCCACGCAGCTCACCCACCGTGAGGCGGGGCTTGAAGTCGGCAAACATACTCTTGAAGTCGCTGCTGGTGACGAGCGCATGGAACTCCTTGCCCCATGCATTCTTGTCGGTAGTGTTACTCAGATCGACCGTCAGGACACAGAACTCCGTGGGGTGTTCCGCCAGCCACTGCTTCAGAATCTGGAAGAAGTCCTTGACCAGCAGTTTCGTACCGGCAATGCCGTGCATGCAGCGCAGCTTGTAGCCACCGGCCTCAATGTTATACTCCGGACGGAGGTCGAACACGCGGACGCCGACCTTCAGCTGTTCGCTGATGGTCAGGTCCTGGGCCTTGGCCGTCATTTCATAAATGGCACCAAACAACTTGCTTTCCCATCCTTCTGCCGTGCAGGCATCGTGACTGCCGGGCAACGAGAGGTCGGCCACCAGGCGACTGTCGGCCAGCTGCTTCATCCACTGGCTGTTATCCACGCCCGTGGGCTTGTAGCTGTCGGCTGTGTAGGTGCCACTGTCAGCACTGCCGTTCTGCTCCGCCATGTTGCTCAGCGTCTCGGCAGTTTCTGCATCAGCCTTCTCCAGTTTCAGTTCCCGACCGTCAACACCCTTTGCCGTAAGGACGTCAGCAGCATAGCTCACGTCCCACGACTGCGGGTAAGACTGGTTCCACTGGTTTTTCAGCGTCAGGCGAACCTTCCCTGCTGCCGTGGAGCTGTAGGTGAAGTCACCATAGCCCAAGAGTCCGTGTACCACGGCAGGAGACGTTTCGTCGTCGTCAAAGAAAAAGCGCTGGAAAGTGCCTGTGCCACGTGCGTCAAAGTGATAGACGTCTATCACAACGATGTAATCGGCACTCTCGCCATTGTTTCTGTTTTCATATACTGCCGTACCCTGGGCTTCGTAAACCGTGTACCAGATACCGGTCAGCTTTTCGGCCAGCGGTCCGGGACCGGAAGCAGGAAACTGGTCGTCTTCATCATCATGGTTGCTGCACGACGTCAGCATATTTGCACCGCCAATCAGGAGGATGGCGGTGAGTATCCAAATCAGTCTTTTCATTTCTTTTCTTACTTTATCACAACCTTGTTTCCATTGTGAATATAGATACCTTTCTGCGTCGGCTTGCCGTTGAGCTGGCATCCGTCGAGGGTGTACCAAGCCTCATCCTCTTTCCAAGGGGCGAGAGGAGTAATTACTCCTGTGGCATCGCTGAAGTCAAGGTTGAATGCCGACAACTGCGGAACGTTGTTCTCGTCACCGACATAGAAGAAGACACGACAGGCTCCTGTCTCTTTACCGGCAGGCACATAGGCCAGCGAGTTCGTAGCTGTGATGGACAGGCAGCGCTTGCTGTCTGCCTCTGTGAACGTCCTGTTGTCGTAGCTGCCAGCGAAGCGGACATGCCCGGCACCCGTCTGACCGTTGTCGAAGTTGTGGTCACCGGCATTGTAGATGATGACACCCTCAAAGACGGGATCCACCAGGTCGGTACCCTCCGGCCACTTCACCACGTAAGGTCTGCCGCACAGCAGCGTTGTCACCGACTTGCCGAAGCGGGCAGTCAGTTCGGTGCCGCTGATGCTGGCATCGGTCAGTTCACGAGCCGTGGCGCCACTCAGCACGCCGTTCGTACCAACCGTCACGTCAAACGGGAGATACAGCGTGTTCCAGCTGTCGTCCTTGTAGAGACAACGGCCCAGTAGACAGACATCGACCGTATGGCCGCCCAGGGTGCTGAGGAGCTTGCTGTTCTCCGAGGAGCCTTCATACAGCGGGACAATCGATGAGTAGTAGGTACCCTGATACTGGATGGCCTTCTCATAGACCGTCATGAAGTTAGACATAACGGAAGAGCCGAAGCCGCTGATGGCATGGTCAAAGACGTAGCCCTTCACACCCTGCTTACTATCGCCCTTCGTCTGTGTGTAGTAGCAGTTGACAATGCTCTGAGGCTCACTGTACGTGAAGTTACCAATGTTGCTCCACTCTATCTCCGCAGGCGCAAACATACAGCCCTTGAAGTTAGCCAGGCAATTTTTTTCGCTACCAATACGTGCCTTGCCGAGGAATCCGCCGCAGTCTTTTGTATTGGTGCCTAACAGCTTGCCGTCAAACAGGCAGTTGGTGAAGTTCACCGTGTATGTGTAACCCGACTTGTAACCCACGAAACCGCCGTGGTTGGCAGTGCCGTTAACCGACGAGTGGATATTGACGCCGCTATGGCAGGCATGGATATCAGCCGAGTTCGTCAGCTGACCGATGAGACCGCCGGCATACTGACCGCTGGTATAGATGTCGCCCGACACGGTGAGCAACTTGATGCTGTTTCCGTCATAGTAACGGAAAGGAGCACAGAAATTCCCGGTGAAGGGCTTTGCCTCCGTACCAATGGTAAATATCAGCTCGTGGCCGTCGCCATTGAACGAGCCTTTGAAGCTGTAATCGTCTGTTCCCACCATCGTGGAGACACGGATGTCCTTGGTCAGCCGGAAGTACTTACCCATATAGCGATTGCCATTGCTGACATTATCTGACAACAGGTTCCAGTCATCGGTGCTCCTGATGAGGTAGGGTGACTGTTCGGTTCCCTCACCACTCAAGTTGTAGGCGAAGCGATGCGTTACGGAGAGCTCGTTGCCAAAATCCATACGAACGGAGGTCACTACGGTTTCACCTTTCGCGTTGACGAGAGCAGGAACATAGAGACAGTTGGTAAACGCCCCTACCAGTCCGGAGGACTCACGCAGCTCGTTGTTTTCCAAGACAAGTGTACGCTCACGGTCCTTTTCCTCTACGCCGAGTATGTCGAACGTGCTGCACAGCTCGTAGTACTGGTTCTGGACACTCAGTTCCTCGTTCTTGATATAGATACCGGTGAAATCGGGATTCTCCACGTCAGCACCGCTGTCCCACTTCACGAAGTAGGGCTCGCCGGCCACCATGTAGTCTGTGACGGGCTGGAACGTCATCTGGAGCTGGCCGTCAACGATGTTGGCAGCCGAGAGGCCATAGACCTTGGCTCCCGCAAAGGGTGAGTCGGCAATCTTCACGGAGAACGGCAGACTGACGGGATGCAGCTGGCCGTCCTTCTTCAAGGTCATATTCTGCATGGTAACGCTCACTAGACGATCGTTGTACATCTCCAGCGTCTCACTGTTGTCTGCCAGGGCGTCAATCACGATAGACGGTACGTTATAGTACTCCAATTGCTGTTTATCGGTAAACTCATAGGTAAGGCCTTCGGCTTTCTTGTAGCTGACCTTTGCCTGATAGACATCTATACCCATCTCGTTTCCGGTGGGTACTATGCACTCCTCGGGGACCTTCTGACAAGCAATACTGCTGAATGTCCGCGTGTCTTCCGGGACTAACGGATTGGTGATTTTCAGCGTGGCGGTCTTGATGTCGGCACTCCAAGACCACTCTGGAACATATTCGTAACGGTAGCGGGCATAGTAATCCTTTGCATCACTGGAGGTGACAAAAGCAAAACGTGCCAGACATGCATCGTAGTCACGCTTCTCAATGTCGGAAGACTCAGTGGCGCCTTTCTCCATCCAGCCCTCGAAGGTCATGCCCTTGAGGCTGCCTGGAGATACCAGCAAAATGGTTTGGCCTCTTAAAGCCTTCCGGGTCTCGGTCTTGTTGTAGGTCTTTCCATCGGTTGAGGTATGGAGTGTGATGCTCCAGCTGTCAGTTTCATCATTATACTTCTTGCCACACTTGCAGTCGTGGGGATTGTCAAGGCTGCCGAAGTCATGACGTTCCCGTAAGTTATGACTGTTGCAATACTTACAGATGGCATCATGATACTCTTCATCGAAATAGGTATAGACGATATCAGGGTGAGTACAATCCTCTATCAACACGACATTACGCCAGCGACAGGCAGGCTTACGCTCTGCAGCAGTAAACTTCTGCTCATCCCACGACCCTATCTCCGACTCTTTGTTGCCTGCTTTTACCCAACAGTAATCGGAAAGAACCAGGTGACCGGCAAAGTAATCAGCGTCCTTTTTCCCGAAGCCTTTTCCGTGGCCGAGGGCACTTCCACCCGTGGGATCTGAGGCATCACAGTCGCTGCCGGCAATGGCCTTCAACGAACCTTTCTTGAAAATAAAGCGACCGTACTCGTAATCCTGGTTGTATTGTCCTGTCAAATAAGACCTTCCATAGCCACGGATACCGCCACCAAGTCCGGCAGCACCGCCACGACCTTCAGCCCTGACGGTTGCTCCGTCAACGATGATGTCGCCATGGTGTTCATAAGTAAGGATATAGAACGTCACACCTGCGCCATCCTCACCGCCACCGATGCCGGCACCATCCTTACCGCCAATAGCATTGATTGTTCCTCCGTAGAAAAATGCTTCTACAGGACCTATTCCATTACAGCCGCCACCAATACCGGCAGCCCGATCGCCGCCGTTAGCATTCACCGTGCCGCCATACACATGTATCATGCCTCCAGACCATTGTTTTTCGGGAGTAGTATTACCGCCTCCGATACCGGCTCCACGGTAGCCTCCCGTAGCGGTAAGCGTACCGCCATAGATATCAACGGTACCGCCACGTCCACCACTGTAATGGTAGTTAGGTAAGATATCGGCATGGCTTCCTCCACCGCCGACACCTGCAGCAAGCTCGCCGCCCTTGGCAGTAACGACGCCAGCGTACTGACGATAATTGCCGCCATCGACGCCATCAACCGATCCGTCACCAGCACCGCCGCCAATACCGGCACCCAGTTCACCACCTTCAGCATAGACAATACCGCCAGACACCTCGGTGGTTCCTTCAAAATTATCGCCAACTTTAGAATCAACATGCCAGCCACTGCCGATTCCTGCTCCGGCATAGCCACCGTGGATATTAAGGTCACCACCCTGTATATAGGTTTCTCCATACCCCGCATCACGGCCTGAGCCAATGCCGGCGGCTCCCTTGTAGCTATTGGTCACCACCATCTTGCCCTGGTTGTCGCCGTCGCTCTGGCTGTGGATGTACAGCTTTGAATTGTTGTATTTAGTCACCAGGATACCACCCGTGCAGGTCAGCTTACAGCCGTCCATGAGGATGAGGTGTACCTCGCCGAAAATATTGAGCGTCTTACGCATCACGTCACCCTTTACGGCGTAGTAGGTTTTCTTGGTCTTGTCGCCAAGACCCTCCCAGGTGTCGTTATGCCCCTGAAGGAGGATGCAGTCCTGCGTTTCTGACGTAGTGGTTAGTGTTTTGGTCGAGCCATTCCATGAACGTGAGTTGAATGTCACGTTCTCTGCCAAAGCCTGTCCTGCACAAACCAACAACAGGATAAGCATCGACAACAGTCTTAATTGTCTATTCATTTTCTTTTGAAGATTTTATTAGTGAATGCTAAGTTACTTTATCACAACCTTGTTACCATTGTGAATATATATGCCCTTCTGCATCGGCTTGCCGCTGAGCTGGCGGCCGTCGAGGGTGAAGTAAGCCTCACCCCCATCCCCTCTACAAGGGGCGAGGGGAGTAATTACTCCTGTGGCATCGCTGAAGTCAAGGTTGAATGCCGTCAACTGCGGAACGTTGTTCTCGTCACCGACACAGAAGAAGGCACGGCAGGCACCTGAACCCTTGTCGACAGGCACATAGGCCAGCGAGTTGTCGGCTGTAATGGACAGCCAGCACTGGCTGTCTGAGGCGGTGAACGTCCTGTTGTCGTAGCTGCCTACGAAACGGACACGCTCAGCACCCGTCTGACCATTGTCGAAGCTGTGGTCACCGGCATTGTAGATGGTGACACGCTCAAAGACGGGATCCACCTGGTCGGTACCGTCCGGCCACATCACCACGTAGGGTCTGCCGCACTTGATGGTCGTCACTGTATTGCCGAAGCGGGCAGTCAGTTCGGTGCCGCTGATGCTGGCATCGGTCAGCTCACGAACCGTGGCGCCATTCAGCACGCTGTTCTCATCAACCGTCACGTCGAACGGGAGGTACAGCGTGTTCCAGCCGTTGTCCTTGTAGAGACGACGGTCCAGCAGACAGACATCGACCGTATAGCCGCGCAGGGTGCTGACGAGCTGGCTGTTCTCCTTGGAGTCATTATACAGCGGCACAATCGAAGAGTAATACTTGCCCTGATACTCGATGGCTTTCTCATAGACCGTCATGAAGTTGGACATAGAATAGCTGCCGAAACCGCTGATGGCACGGTTATAGATGTAACCTTTCATACCCTGCTTATCGTCCTTCGTCTTCGTGTAGTAGCAGTTGACCATGCTCTGAGCCTGGTTGTGCAAGAAGTTACCTGTGTTGCTCCATACAATCTCCTCCGGTGCAAACATACAGTTCTTGAAGTTGGCCAGACAACCGACTTCCGTGCTAATCGTGTGTGCGTAACCTAAGAATCCGCCGCAGTCGGACGTCTGCTCACCCAAGAGTTTTCCGTTGAACAGGCAGTTGGAGAAGTTCACCGTGTTATTGTAACCCGTCTTGTAGGCCACGAAGCCGCTATGGTGGGCAACGCCATTGACCGACGAGTGTATATTGACGCCGCTGTGGCAGGAATAGATTTCTGCCGAGGAATTCAGCTGACCGATGAGACCGGCAGCATATTTGCCGCTGGTATAGATATCGCCTGTCACGGTGAGCGACTTGATGCTGTTTCCGTCATAGAAGCGGAAGGGGGCGCAGTAGTCCTCGGTGAAGGGCTCTGCCTCCGTACCTATATTAAATATAAGCTGGTTGCCGTCGCCGTTGAACGAGCCTTTGAAGTCGCGTTTGGGTGTACCCACCATCGTGGAGACGCGGATGTCCTTGGTCAGCTGGAAGTACTCTCCGGAGAAGGTATTACCTTCACTGACTTGCTCTGACAAGAGGTTCCAGTCGTCGGTACTGCTGATGCGATAAGGAACCTCCCGGGTTCCCTCGCCCTTGATGTAAAAACTCTTGGAAATAAAGGTTCCGTTGATATTCAGGATAACCTTGTAGATCTTCTTCAAAGCAGGAATCCAGAAGTAGGCGCTGTAGGCATCGTATGTCTTGGCTGCCTGACTCACCGTCTCCTGGTCAATCACGAACTTCTGCTCCCGTTCCTGGGCGGTGATGGCAACGGCTTTGAAACTTCCGTGGAGCTCAATGAGGGGCTCATCATCAGGGGTTTCAGCTTCGGGGAACACCATCGTCTGGTTCTTATTGCCTTTGTCGATGACGACCCCGATAAATGTCGGAGAGGTGACGTTAGCACCCGTGGTATTCCACTTGACAAAGTAAGGCTGGCCAGCCTTTATCTTGCCAGAAGAGGCGAAATTGAGCGACAGCTCACCTGTGATGGTATTGTAGTTCGACTGCTTGGCATCGAGTTCCATCACGGTAGCACCCTCCAATGGAGTACCCTCCAGCTGCTCCAGCTCGAAAGGCAGGCACAAAGCATGCCACCTGCCGTCTTTGGCAAGCGTAAGATTCTTGAACGTGATGTCACCGTAATAGTCGTTATAGTCGTCGAGACTGCTGTCTTCACTATCTACAGAGAGTCGCGCAGTGAAATAGCCGCCGCGCATACCCTTCTTGGGAGTCGCCATATCGCCATTACGGTCAGCATCGTTATACTTAACGCTTCCTTTCAGCGCTAAGCAGTTTCCAAACATACCTGAGGTGGTGTTTTTGCCATCATCGTCACGGATAGTCCATGTCTGGTTACAATAGATGGTCGTCAGGGCTTTACACCCATAGAACATACTTTCGGCACTCTTAACCTTGCTGACGTCGAACGTATTGACATCCAACGTGACCAATTTCTCGCACGTGTCGAACATATAGTTCAAAGTGGTGACCTCACTGGTATTGAGATTGCCGATTCCCTTGACCTCCACCAGATTGGAGAAGTGATAGAACCATCCCAGACAGCTCTTGGGTTTGAAGCCCTTGAAACCCTCAGTGAACTCCACGGTCGTGGCATTGGCCCTCACCGACTCGGTGCCAGCCTGCCAACCTAAATCGGCAGACTCGGCATACAGCCCTGTAGGCACCGTATAGACATTGGTAACGGTCTGTCCATGATAGGTGCTTCCTGCCGACACCGACTCAGCGTAGTCAAAGTAGAGAGTGCTGTTTCCGCTACACCAGATGGCCTGTGCAATATTGGCAGCCCTTGTTCCCTGACAAGCAAGGAACAAGGGCACCAAAAGAATCAACCATTTCTTCATTACCAAGTAATGTCCTGAACCAGACGAATAGAGAAGTTTACGTATATCGACGTATTATTGATTACCGCCAAGTTGCCGGTTTCATTGTCCAGCTTCAGATAATGATGTGCCAGGTAATCCACTCCTGTTCCATCAGCATTTCCCTTGATCGCCCAGAAATGAGTGTTAATGCCATTTTCGAGGAGTTTGTCACCGTCCATATAGCCTGACCACGTGGCATTGAAACCAACGAATCCACCTTTAGCCATCTTTCTGGCAGGAGCCGGAACATTCTGGGCTTTCAGCTGTGCCACCAACTGTTCAAACATTCCCCTTGTAGGCAACTTCCAACCAGAAGGAATCTTGTTCCTGTATTGTTCTTCGTTCATGAATCTGTGATTGTAATACACCTCGTTATTACTCTTATGCGTCACGCCATCAATTTCGAAGCTGAAGTTCTCACGGGTCCAGATGTGGTTGAACAGTTTGACAACCGGATACTTATGATCCATCTCGACATTACCATTGCTGTTAATACCCTTAGCCTCGACGAAGAAACCGTTAATTTCCGTCTCGCGTGGGTCACCACCCTCGATGGTTGCATCGTCAATGCCTTTGTGCAGGAAGCTGTAGCCCAGGACATACAGCTCATTCTGAAGACCGGCATTCTTCTCACGGGAAAGGGCGATGATTTCGGGTTCAGCCTTGGCATTGCTCCAGCAGACACGACAAGGACGTGCTCCATTGTTACCGGCGAAATAGCCGAGGTTATACTTGGGTTTACCATTCACGATAGGATAGAACACAATAGAGGCGGCATCGGGATTGAGCTGCGGGATATACTCCTTGCAGACCTGTGCAATGACACTGCCATCCTTTACCCTAATATACTTCACAAGCGTTCCGTTCTCATCGTCTGCTTTGGTAAAGATTTCGGAAACGTTGGAAATTTTGCCCATGGCACCGATAACGAAGTTGTTCTCACCGGAATAGTCACGCTCGTAGGCACCACCCTTGACGTATGTCTCAATGGCCTTGGCACGCTCCGGGTCATTAGAAACGAGATCCCAGATGGGGAATGTCTTTTCCACATTCACCACGACGGTGTTCTTAATGTCGTCCAACGTAGCGGCCCATGCATCAAGATCCTGCTTGGTACCTTTTTGAGCCACGTTTCTCAGCGTCTCCATAGTACCACCCATGGCAGACACTTTCGTATTGACAGCCGATTTGTTCTTTTCGAACGACTGCTTATACTTATTATCTACAGTACCCTCAGCACTGAAGGAGAGTCCTTCGTAGCTTAACTTGGCGTATGCCGTCAAGTCATACTCACCACTGACCTTGCTAATATCAACAGTTGAGGTATAGCGTACACGTCCGCCAAGACGTGCCTGATAGACAAAGTGTGTACCGTAGTCGCTGATCAGGTTATAGAGTCCCTTGTTTCCCTTGTAGCGCTCGGTTTCTCCCTGCACGGCCATCTTGAAGGTCGGCGAGAGGTGCTGTACCGTTGTTTCGCGGTCAACCTCCAGCGTCACACTGGTACGTGAGATGTTGGTCACGAACATGGCATACTCGTATTCGCTGCTTTTCCTGTAAGTAGCATCAAAGGCAGCACCGACCTCTCCCTTGAAACCGCAGATGCCACCACTGGCTACTGCTGTGGCAGAGAGCTCGTTGGAAATCTCGGTCAGGCTGTGACCAGTATAAAGCTTGGTGTCGATATCAGCCATGATGCCGTTCGTCTTGCGTTTGTGGTTTTCGTCCACGAACTTCGGGTCAATAATGGGAGCAGCAGAGAGCGCATTGGCATGGTCGAGAATGAAGTTATAGCCGTATCCCACACCATAGATGCGGTTGCCGTCCTTCAAGTCCTGAGGTCCTTCGGCATCGTCGCCAGTATGGAAAAGACCGTCCCACTCATTGAAGGCATCAACCATGACACTGCTGGCATTGCCAAATGTCTGCTTCTGGTCGTTCAGCACAACAGCGACAAGCTTGCCATCGGTAAAGTTGACGACACGCTGGTCGGGGAACTCCCTGGCAACTACCTCATCGAAATGGATGGAAACGCTGCCGTCATTGCTGACACTATAGTCAAACTCACCTTCCTGGACGCCGCCCCACTCCTCTACAGGGTAAGCACCGTCGTTCATATAGTAGCGTGACCACTGGCCCTCGCCGTTCTCACCGAAGCTATAACGCTCAATGACATGGATATAGTCCACATTGCCTTCCTCACTCTTCAGGGTGCCAGCAGCATCGTATTCCACATACCACTCGCCCTTCAACTGAGCCTTCACTGCCTCAGCAGCAGAGTTATCCTCATCATCACTGCACGAAGAAAGTGTCACTACACCGCAAATCATCAGGATGGCGGCAAACATCCACTGTAACTTACTTTTCATCATCTTGTTCGTTTTCATCTTACTAATCATCTTTTTGTTAACTATTACTTATATTATTTACTATTCTCCTTTTATCCATTCAGAGCAAAGCTGAACGGTTCAGGCCGTGCTGCATGGCACGGTCTATGATTTTCTGATTGCGACGTACCTCACGTACGATGACGTCGTTCTTTTGTCTCAGTTCATCATTCTTCTGCGTAATACGCCAAATGAGGAAACTCACAATGGCCAGAAGCACCACAATGATGCTCGCCAGTAGATAGATAATTGTTGTTGTACCCATATTATTTACTATACTTCGATTATACTTCGTTTGAAATTTGGGTGCAAAAGTAACACTTATCCAAAAACCATACAATAGTCCGGACAAATTGCAGTACGAAAAAAGACAAATTGAGGGGTAAAAAGACCGTTCTACAGGGTCAAAAAGACAAAATGCAGGTTCAATCATACAAAATGCACACTAAGAAACGATGCATTTCATCCACCTCAGACAACAGTTTTGGATGATGGTGATTTCAGCACCCTTGTCCTTGCTGTTCGCGGAACTCCGTAGGCGAGAGACCGTAGGCTGTCTTGAACGCCCGTCCGAAATGGTTGGCGCTGGAAAAGCCACTGGCAGCCGACACCTGGGCGACGGGGAGCGACGGCTGTTCAACCAACAGGCGGGCAGCATAGTCCAGTCGGCAGGCGGTAATGAATGCGGCCAGCGAAGCGAAGTTGCTGCCATGCGTAAAAGCAGAGCCTATGCGTTCTTTCGACAAGTGGAAGCGGTCAATGACATGCTGACGGTCGAAAGCTGCATCCAGAAACAACTGTTCATCGATGATGACCTTACTGATTTGCCGGAAGAGCGCAGGAGCATCCAGGGTGTCAAGATTCAGGAGAGCATCAGCCGTATCGTGCGCAGTGGTGTTGACGACAGGCTGTTCCGGATGGTTGATGGCATGGTATTTCTCCTTGTATTCCTTCAGCTCAGCTATCTCGCTGACAAGGTCATTGTTCGTCTGCTGGATGATTCTGTTTCGTCGATAGAGAAGAATGCCTGTTACCAGCACGGCCAGCAGAACAACTGTCTCGGTAAGGACGAAAACCATGGGTACAGAACCGCTTAGCTTTACGTTTTCTCCTGCACAGCTCACCATGCACAACGTCACTGGTAATATATAGGAAAGATGCAACTTACTCATCATCTATATCTGTGTTATCGCTGCAAAGATATTCACTTTTTGGCGAAGAAACGAAGAATTAAAAGCTTTTAACAAGTAAAAAATGCAGGACCTCCCTACGAAGTAACTGGTCGAAAAAAACGCAGGAAGTCGTCGAAAGTTTCTTGGAGCATGTAGTTTTTTACCTTACCTTTGCGACAAAGAAATAAAAAAAGCGCAAGAAAATGAAGCATCTCAGAAACATTCTGGCAGTTCTGACCATCATGATGGCCCTGCCCGCAACCGCACAGACAACAATTGTAAAAGGTGTCCTGATGGACTCCCTGACTCAGGAAAGCATCCCCTACGCCACCGTCCGCGTGTTCAAGAAGAACAAGACCGACAAGCCCGTCGCCATGTCACTGACCGACAACGACGGTCGCTTCAGCCAGGAAGTAAAGGGCAGCGGCCAGTTTACGCTGACCGTCAACAGCGTTGGTCTGCGTCCTGTCACCCGTACGTTCACCATAGCCAGCAACCCACAGACAAACAGCA
>JAEEGL012679736.1_pt1 | contig 14432 bp, 10 predicted proteins | sample 9134231 | NCBI WGS metagenome assembly JAEEGL01 (sample SAMN16246548, study PRJNA631951) | gut metagenome | biome: gut microbiome; feature: rumen; material: fiber-attached | host: Bos | place: Iran: Karaj | collected 2018-10
AGCCCGGCATCTCCTGCAGGGCGGCGGCCATCTCCTCGACGAGGTCTTCCTTGGTCTTCCCCCGCTTCCAGGTGGAATAAGGCTTCAGGCCGATGCAGCATTCGATGTGCGAGGAGGTGAACGCCTCCGCGCCTTCATCGTCGCGGCCCACCTGGGTCATGACGTAAGTCACTTCGTCGAACTGCTTCATCCGGGCTCGCAGGTCACTGGCCATCTGCGTGGACTTCTCCAGCGAGATGCCCGGCGGGGTCTGGACCTGGATCCAGATGCCGCCTTCATCCAGGTTCGGCAGGAAGTCCTTGCCCACGGTCACGCTCAGCACCCCCACGGCCACGAGCACGACGGCAATCAGGATGAACACCCCGCGGGGGCGGTCCATCACCCGGTTCGTGCTGTGTTTGTAGCGCTCGGTCAGGCGCTCCAGCGTCTTGTTGTGATAGACCTTCTGGGGCTTGCGGTAGAGCGAATAGGCCAGGCCCGGAATCAGGATCAGGGCCACGGACAGGGCGCCCAGCAGGGCGTAGCCGACCGTGAAGGCCATCGGGGTGAAGAGTTTCTTCTCGATGCGCTCGAAGGTGAACAGCGGCATATACGCCACGATGATGATGAGCGTGGAGAAGAAGATGGGCTTCGCCACGTCCGCGATGCACTGGATGACCTTCTTGCTGTCCAGCGGCCTGTCCGGCGCCTCCTCGCGCAGCTTCAGCAGCATCTCCGTCATCACGATGGCGCCGTCCACCAGGATACCGAAGTCGATGGCGCCGATCGACAGCAGGTTGGCAGGGATCTTCGTCAGGTGCATCAGGATGAAGGCGAAGAGCAGCGCGATGGGAATCGTCGCGGCGACGATCAGCGCGCTGAGCGGACTGCCCAGGAAGATCAGCAGGATGCCGATGACCAGCAGCATGCCGAACAGGAGCGTGTGCTCCACGGTATGCAGCGTCGTGCCCACCAGTTCCGTCCGGTCCATGAACGGGCGGATCTTCACACCTGCCGGCAGAATGTCGCCGTTGAGCTCGTCCACGGCCGCATGGACCCGCTCCAGCACCTGGGAAGGATTCTGGTAGCGGAGCATCTGCACGATGCCTTCCACGCCGTCCTCGATGGAGAGGTTGTCATCCACGAAGCCCAGCACGCCCTTGCGCTCCAGGTTGCCGTACTTGAGTTCGCCCAGGTCGGACAGATACACCGGGCGGCCGTCTACGGTCTTCACGACGATACGGCCCAGGTCCTCCAGCGTCTCCACAAGGCCCACGCTGCGCACCACGTAGCTCACGTCGCCGCTGGCGAGCATGCTGCCGCCGCTGTTGGCGTTGTTTTCCTCCATCGCCGCCTGCACGTCGTCCAGCGACAGGCCATATTTTAGCAGCTTGTCCGGATCGATCTCCAGCTGGTACTGCGTGGTCAGGCCGCCATAGTTGCTGACGGCGGCCACGCCCGGAATCTGCTGGAGGCGCGGGATGATGACCCATTGGTTCAGGTCCGTCAGCTCGCGCAGCGTATGGTTCTCGCTCTCCAGGACATATCGGTAAATCTCCCCCGTCGGGGAAGTCAGCGGGTTCAGCTCCGGCACGGCGTCGAACGGCAAGTCCACGTCGGCGATGCGCTCGGTCACGCGCTGCCGTGCCCAGTAGTCTTCCGTGCCGTCGTCGAAGACGAGCACGATGATGGACAGGCCGAAGGTATTCTTGCTGCGCATCATGTTCAGCGACGGCAGGCCGCTGAGCGCCCGCTCCAGCGGGATGGTGATCTGCTGCTCGATCTCCTCGGCGGCAAGCCCCGGCACCTGCGTGACCACCTGCACGGTCACGTCGGCGATGTCAGGATATGCGTCCAGCGACAGGCGCGTCCAGCAGAACACGCCGAACGCGGAAATGACCAGGAAGGCCACGGCGACCAGCCAGCGGCGCCGGAGGGCAAGTTCTATCAGCTTGTGCATACGCTACTCGCTCAAATAGATCCCCCCGTCGGCGATGATCCGCTCCCCTTCCGACAGGCCGGAGAGCACGCAGACCATCCCCTCACCCGCACTCTCCACCCGGACCGGGCGGCGCTCGAAGTGCAGCGGCGACTGCTCCACATAGACATAGCGGGTCTGCTCGCCCTGGAACACCGCCTTGGCCGGAATCAGCAGCGCGGATGCCTGCGGCGAATGGAATTCCACCGACACGAACATCCCGGGGCGCAGCAGCCGGTCGGCGTTGGCGCACTCGACCATGACCTCCGTCGAACGGGTCTCCTCGTCGAGGATCTCGCCCACATACACGATCCGGCCCTCGACCGGGCTGTCCGGCGCCGCATCCAGCAGCACGTCCGCCCGGCTCCCGACCTTGCCGACCCGGCCGATCTGCCCCTCGCGGACCTGGGCGGACACCCAGACGCGGGACAGCTCGGCGATAGTCGCCACCGGATCCGCATCTTCCTTGAGATACTGCCCGGGCGTGAGCTGACAGGCCACCACGCGCCCGGAAATGGGCGCCGTGACCGTGATGGGCGCGCCCGGCTGCAGGCGGTCCAGGTCCACGTGGAAGACCGACAGCGCCAGCCGGGACATCTGGTAGGCGTTGCGGGCGTTGGCCGCCTCGGCGCGCGCCTCCTCGATCTCGCGTTCCGACAGGAATCCCGCCTCGAACATCGCCTCGCGGCGCTTCAGGCTGGCGGCGGCATTCTGGTCCGCGACCTGGTTCTCGAAGTATTCCCGGACGGCTTCGTAGAAGTCCGGAGAGCTCATCTCGAAAATGGGCTGTCCGGCGCGCACCTGGTCGCCCAGGCGCACGAGGGCGCGGGTGATGCGTCCGGCAAAGGGCACGGCCACCTCGGCCATGCGGCCCGCCATGGGCCTGACGCTGCCCACCGTCCGGAAGGAGGCGTCGTAGGAGCCGGCGGACACGGGTTCGACCACGAGTTCGCGGGCTGTCGGGGAGGATGCGACCACGCTCACCTCGTCTCCGGAGAAGTGGAAATCCTTCTCCTGAGTGGCGGCGGTATTCTGCTTGCATCCGACAAACACCGGCAGCAACGCTGCCAGCGTAAATATGATCTTTTTCATGAAGGTTTTGGGGTTTGTAGTGGGACTGACGGGAATCAGAGGGGAAGATCACTACAAACCCGGAGGCGCACGCAGCGAACGCGCGACGACCTGCGGGCGCTGCACGGGCAGGACATCCGGCACGAAGAAGACCTCCTGCAGGACGTCGATGCGCACCGGCAGGATGTCCGACAGGACGGCATCGTCCGTGAAGACCATCTCGTTGGCCTCCTGGATCATGCGCAGCTGCCCGGGGGTGTGTCCGCCGTCGCCCTGTGAAGCGTCGGCCGTCCGGCCGAAGAGGTGCGAGTGGACGATTACCTGGTCCCCGATCACATGCGTATGCCAGCACATCGTCGAACTGACATAGCTGAACGCAAGCAGCGCGGTACACACTGCCAGCACAACGTTCTTGAACCGGATGGACATCGTCATAAACCGGACACAAAGATAAAAGAATTCTCATAGAAATCCTTGTCTTATCCTATCAAAAAAATGCACCGGCCGTGTTCACGAACACCCCGCGCCAGGTATACCCCGCCGCACCGTTCTCGTTGGCGATATACGGGCCCCATTCGTCCCGTTGCGGGACAACGCGCCCGTAATCGAAACTCGATGTTCCTACAAGGCCGGTCCCCCACTTGGATTCGAAGTAGTCCATGGCTCCCTGGGTCCAGGCGCTTGCGGATGCGTAGCTGCCTTCCAAATAGTGCACGTCGAAACTGTTGAGTTGCGGGAAAGTCAACACCCCGGATCCGGTCGCTTCCAGATAGTATCCCGTACCGCCCTTTTTGTAGAGGCGCGTGCAACTCATGTGGCTATACCATTCCTGCGTGTTCAGGAAAGACAGCAGCTGCCGCCGTCCGGCAGCCGTCATCCGGGCGCCCATCCGCATCAGGTACTTCTGCGTCTTCCTCGGCAGATAGAACACGCTGGCATACTGGGAACTCGTTGCGCCAACGAAATAACCGAACATGGACACATAGTTCAGTGTCAGCGAGTTATCCTCCGTCACCATCTGCCGGTGGTCCCATTTGTTCTCGTATTTGAACGAGACGGTCTGCACGCCGTAAGGGAGCAGCAGCCCGCCGGGCACCGGCTCGCCCCGGGTGGATTGCATGACCTGGTGCGTCTCGTCGTACAGCCAGCGAACTATGCCGCCTGAACCCTGGTCGGGCGTATCCTCCACCAGCTCCAGCACAGGTCCGTACTGAAGCCCGGACGGTGTGGTGAATGTGGTCTCCGGCCCAGAACGGGCCATGCTCACCCGGGACCAGTCATAACCGCGTCCGCGGTACTTCACCCAAATGGAGAAGGACTCGTCCTCAGTGAACTGGTCAATCGGGGCCGACGCCGTGCCCAGCTGGAAATAACTGACCGAGAAACGAGCCTGTGCGGGATCCAGGGTGAAATTGCTCCGGCCGTCTGCATTGAATCCCTCTACCGTCAGCCGCGAAAAGTGGATGGTGCGCGACAGGACGACACCGGAGTTCAGGTCCGGCTGCAGTTTGAAGAGCCCGGTGGCGTCGTTCGTGTAGACCCGGACCCGCTTTCCGGTATTCCACAGGCCCGTCGATGCATTGAAGGTCTTGTCCTCCAGGTTTCCGGAAGCATTGCTCGTCACCTTCACGCACATCGTGCTGTTCTCGCAGTCATAGGCGATGCCGGAGAGGAAATACTGCGCGTCGGTGCTTTCCGGGACCACTCGGAAGGCAAGCAAGGAAGCATACAGGGTCGCGTCGAAACTCGCCGTCGGCAGGAAATCCGCACCGTCGAAGGTCTTGTAGCCGACCCGCGGGACAGCCACCTCGTTGCCGTCCAGCGGCAGATAGGTCGCAGCGTTGTAGTCCGACGGCTTGAAAACCTGCGGTTCGCTGATCCGCACGTCCACCTCGAAGGTGTCGTTGAGGTAATCCTCCGAGAACAGCAGGATTTTCCCGTTGCGGGAAGCCCATCCCCCGTGACAAGCCAGGAAGCGGTTCGGGTAGAAGGCATATACGTCCAGGCTGCCGTCGCTGATCCGCTGGCCTGGATAGTCCGCCGGCTTGCAGCTGACACGCCCCGTCGCATCCACCACCGCCGTCGGGAAGGCGCCACTTCCGTTGTCCGCCTTCCACTGGCGGTTGGCCGTGTGCGCCGCCCCGGAGGCAGCGTTTCCGCAGGGGTCCTGGTCCGCTGCATAGCAGACCGTGCCGCCCAGGAAACCGCCCACCGACACGGACCGTTTCTGCCCCAGGTAGAACTCGTCCGTCAGGCTTTTTCCGTCCGCCACGGCCACCGTGATGTTGTCGCAAAGCCTGATTTTGAAACTTGCCGCCGTCCCGTTCGGCAGCAGCGTCAGGGACAGGATCCGCTCCTCTCCCCGGTGGCTGTCGAACAAGGCGGCGTCCACGACGGACAGGCTCAGGCGCCCCGTGGACTTGTCCCAGGACGGCCGGATACCGCGCGCGGACAACCAGGCGCCGTCCACAGTCGAAGTGGACATCCAATCTGCATACCAGGAGCAGTCGGCCAGGCTCGACGGGACATACGATGCCGACGGGGCGGCATCCTTCCCCAGCAGGGCATTGGACGCTCCCAGGCTCCCGGACGGGCTCATATAGAGATAGAACGCGCCTTCGCGGTTCTTGCGGACCGCCACCGTCCGTTCGTTCTCCAGACGGTCGCTGAACCCCGCATCCGCCGTCAGGCAGAAGAGCCGTGTGTCCGTCCAGCCGTCCAGCTGCACCTTCCAGTCCGGCTGGAACAGGCTCCCAACCCGGAACGTCAGGCGGATGTCGTATTCCCGTCCACGTTCCAGATCGAAATTGGTGCAGTTGTCCGCGCCGACGTAGAAGCGATAGGTGACATCCCCGCCGTAACCGCCGGCGGCAGGATCCAGTGCGCCTTCGAATTCCACATAGGTCACATACGGCTCCGCCGCCGATTTCCCCTGTGCGATCAGTTCCTCTCGCGTCTTCTTCCTGCTGTCCGCATTGCCGGGCAGGAGCGTCCCCTGCATGTTTTCGGGGACATAGAAACTATAAGTCGTCACCGATGCGTTGGTCGCACGCATGTCCGGGTCGTAATCGCTCTCGGAGAGCACGTCAGCCGTTTCCGCCGCCTTCTGGGGAAGCGTGGAGAAAGGCTGGAGCCTGCCGTTTGCCTGCCGCAGATAGAGCTTCCTGTTCACGAAGAAATCCGGGTTTGCCCCGCCCCCGTCGAAGGCGGCATGGTCGATCTTGACGGTCAGTTTGCTGAACAGCCGCTTGCATTTGTCCGAATCCGGAATCCCCTTTCCTGCAGACAGTTGCGCGGTCGTATTGACCGCCTTCCGTACATGCATGTATGGGATTCCGCAGCTTGCCACTTCCGCGAAGCGCTCGCGGCGATAGGTACCGTTCAGATCGCCGCCGTCCAGGCGGTAGACGAATGCTTCAAGGCTCGTCTCGTCCATCGGGAAGTCGTCCCCCAGCGCCTCGACCAGGTGGAAGGCCTTTCCGTCCGACTTGCGGATCGCATTCAGGTTACCCAGGATATAGAAATCGCACTCCCCCAGCGGCACGCGCAGGCTGAGCGGCACGCGCGCCTGGTTCTGCAGCTCCTCCTGGGAATAGAAGCGATAGGAGTCCATCCGGCCCGTCGCCGTCCAGAACACGAGGACCAGGGCGCCAGAGCCCTGCGACTCGACATCCTTGAGCAAGGAGGCCTTGGTCTCTCCTACCACGGGCATCTGCGTCCCGATGCTGATGGGAATCTCCGCGCGGGCCGACTCCACCTCTTCCGGCAAAGTGAAAAAAACAGGGAAAGTATCAGGCTCGCACGCCACGGTCAACCCCAGCGCGGAGAGACCGGCCAGCAGATTAAGTATCTTTCTCTTTTTCATAGTGTTGTTTTATTAAATCTCAATCTCGTGGTAATGGTCGTCCCCCTCCCATTCCTGGACGGTCAGGCGGATGCCCGCCTCGGAGAAACCGACTTTGACTGTGATGTCTTTCAAATCCTCCTGACGCCAGTCATAGCCCTGCTTCTCAAAGGCCTTGCCCAGGTCCAGCACATAGTCCGTCCGCCCTTCCGATTCGTCGTCCGCATTGGGGAGGAAGACCTCCAGGCGCATGTTGTTCGCTTTCTGCCGCGGCAGGACACCATACCATTCCCCGACGGCATTCGGCCCGACGACGCTGCGATAGCTCCCCTCCGCCGGCTCCAGCGTATAGATGTTCATCCCGGAGCAGTCCGCCAGCAGGCGGAAACGCCAGGGGTAGTCCGCCGGCGCCGTCGGCGCATCGTCGAACAGGAACTGGATCAGGCAGTACTGCTTGTGGGGAATGGCATCCAGCACATATGCGTCTTCCTCGGTGGAAAACGAAGTGCCGAACGCCCACAGCAGGTCCGCCTGCCTTCCCGGCGGGACAAACAGGTTGTCTTCAGACAAGCGGCTGTTTTCCACGCCGGACAGCACGGCCGCCCGTGCAAAATCGCGCGGACAGGCCTGTTCGTAACCTTCCCGGAGGTAGGACAGGAAGTTGATCTCGTCCCGGATGAGCAGTTTGTCCGCCGAGAACGACACCGTCCCGTCCTGCAGCCCCTGCTGCGCAAACCGGTCCGTCAGCACCGTCACATAGACCGGACACTCCATCCGGTCCTCCTTGACGCTGCACGAAAGGCAGAGCGCGCCCGCAGCGAGGAGCGGAAGGCCGCGCGCGGCCATGCTAGATCTCCTGGTCATAGCGGTCTCCGGAATCCCAGTCGCTCACCCTCACGACGGCGGTTACATCTTCAAACTTCACCGGGCGGTTGACATCCAGGGTGCCCGGACGGTGAAGGACCAGATTGACGCGATACTGCTTGTTCGCCTCCAGCCCGCCGGCAATGGCCACGGGATAATAGTATTTCTGCCAGTCGTGGCCGTTGTGGACCGAGGCTTCGAGCACCAGCAGGGTGGCGCGGGCGCACCAGGAGGCATCTTCGCTGGCGGCGCAGTTGTTCGGATAGGCATAGAAGGCATGCGGGGTGGTGTCCACGTCGCCGTAGTTCAGCAACTTGGGCGTCACCCGGTCATAGAGGACCCCTTCGGAAAGGTTCGTCTGGGCTTCCATCCGGGCGTACCAGGCTTCTGTCGGGAGCGTGGAGGGCTCGAGGGTCCCCTCGAAATTCACCCGGCCGGGGACATTCAGCAGATAGCAGTCCTCCACCCGGAACACACCGTTCTTCTGGTAGGCAGGCGAACTGAAATCCTGCGTCACCGTCTCCAGGATGACGGAGGCCGCGGCGCGGCGGACCACGATGTCCACATCCTCATGCCCTTCGTGCAGCGTAAGGGTGCCGCTTGTCCCGATCATCAGCAACTTGTCCTTGCGGGCATCCTTCAGGTCATGGGTCAGGGCCAGGAAATCATTTTTGGTCGCGATGGCGTCGGCGCCTGCGGTGTGGTCCTTGGCATCATTGACCACCGCCCAGATCTCCCGCTCCCCCGTCGAGCATTTCAGCGTGATCCCGTTGAAACTGCCCGTGGAGGCGTCCAGCTCCTGGTCGAATCCGGCGGAAGTGGCAATCTCCAGGTTGCCGGCATCCCCGCCGCTCCCGGCGCGGAACACGAAGACCTGGACATTGCGGATCATTTTCTCATTGGAATCCGACTGGGCGGCCACCTTGGTGGCGAGCGTGCTGAAATTCACGGACAGCACGGTCTGGGCGCCGTTTCCGTCCTTCTGTCCGGCGCCCGGTTCCATCTCGCTGCATGCAGCGCACAGCAGGGCGAGCGCCGTCAGGACAATATGTATTCTTCTCATGTTCATGGTTTTCTATTTAATTGATTACTATATGGTTTCCGATACCGGCGTGCCGGTCGTCCACGGAAGGACCTGCACGGTTGCCGTGAGATCTCCCTTCTCGATCTTTGCAAAGGGATTGTCCTCCTTGTTGCCAAGGCCCGTGATGGTCAGGTCCACCTTGTATTCTGTATTGGCCGCCAGGCCCCCTTTCAGCGCGACCGGATAGTAATAATTCCGGTCCTTGATCCGGACCACGGTCATCAGGACCGTCGCCGTGGGGGTGAACGGATCGCTAAAGCCGTTGTTCGGGGTCGTCAGCGCGTTCGGGAAGGCATAGAAGAAGCGGTTCGAGTAGGTTTTCGTCGCGCCGGAGGCAATATCGTCCCCCAGCGTGCAGAAGGTCAGTTCAGCACACTCCGCCGCATTCGAACCGACACCGATCACCTGGGTGCGGACATGCCCCCGGGTGGCGTCCCTGTTCAGGTAGGAAGCAGGATCGGGGCTGGCATTCCCTTTCAGGTTCTGGTTGCCGACCGCGTTGCACAGGAAGACGTGTACGACTTTCACGGTGCCGTAAGGCGCCGGGAGGTTGTTCTTGACACTGCCCAGCGAGATGCGGGCCACTCCTCGCACCAGGTCTACGCTCGCCGAACCGCCGGAAGCGGCACTGACGGCTACGGAAGGCATGCTTCCGCGCATCACCAGCCCCGACGGACGGTTGTCTGAAAGCGAATAGGCGACCCCCTCCAGGTCGGACAGCAGGAAGGTCGCGTTGGCGCGGGCCGCAACCGTCTCGTTCATATTGGCGATGGCATAGACGGTCTTGACGCCCGTCTTGACCGGGAATTTGGCTGTCTTGCGAGCGATCTCGTCCGCCGTGCAGGCATGGACGATATCCAGCATCCCGTCCGCGTCGAAGACATACAGGGACAGGTTGTTGATTGTGTTTTCCGCGTCGGTCCCGGGCGTCGCCTTCGACTCCGGAAGGCCGCAAAGGTTCACGGTCAGTTCAGATTCAGTGCCAGGCGGATCCGCCGCCGGCAGCCGGCTGCATCCGACGGCGAAAAGCGCCGCTGCGGAGAGCAGAATGCATGTTTTCTTCATGTTTGATTCGTTTGATTGTCAATAAATCAGGTCGCCCCAGTCTTCCTCTTCCTCCTGGTTGAGGGCGTATTTGCGGATGAGGGCGGAGATCTCCGGATCGAGGTTGCCGCGGCTCACATAGGAGCGGTCCTGTCCGCAGGCGTCCAGGTAGTGCTGCACGGCCTGCTGGTCGTCGCCCTCGCGGGCGGACAGCAGCGCCAGCATGTAGTTGACCGGCGGCGTGCGCGGCAGGTCCCGCAGGATGGCCTGCGCCGAGGCATTCCGGTCCAGCGCCACATAGGCAACGGCCGTGTTGTAGTCCTGGTAGGGAGTCAGGTACACCAGTGCCGTCTCATAATCGTGGTCCCGGATCGCATCGACACCGCGCATATAGGCGGAATCCAGCTCCGTGGTGTGGACCGTGTCCTTCACCATGCCCTTCCGGTGCAGCGCGAAGGTGAAACGGACTGTCCGCAGGCGCGGATAATACGCATCCGTCAAGTGTTTGTACCAGGGTTCGCTCCGCATCCGCTTCTCCCGCTCATCGGCGTCCTTCAGCTCCTGCAAGCGGAAATAGTCCGCTTTCTGCGCTTCCGTCATCAGGCTGTCCAGCCGCACGAAATCGTCCAGCGCAAGCCAGTTCTCCCCGCCGCTGCGCGACAGGAAACGGATCTCGCGGGAGGCTCTGCCGGACGACCGCATCCGCCCTTCCGAGAAGTCGTCGCCGACGCTGATGAACACGCCGTCCTCCCGCCGGACAGAATCCCGGACATATTGGATATACCGCTCAAAATAGTCTGCGGCGGCGCGCGAGCGCCTGTAAGTCAGGGCGTTGTTGGACGAGAGGGAGCCTTCCGGCGAAGCTGAGGCGGCAATCGTCACGCTGTCCAGCTCGTAGGTCTCGTTGAGCAGCAGGTTGCGCAGGTTCTCCTTGATGTAGGCGATCTCCCGGGCATTGTCGCCCAGTTTTTCGTCTATCTCGTGGCGGCCGGTCCGGAAATCGATGTTGCACGCGGTGTTCGCCTCCAGGTTGCGGGAGATGATCACCGTCTTGTAGCGTTCCGTCCCGTCCACGAAGGCCGAGACCGAGGAGATGTAAAAGGTCAGCGCCTCGGACTGCGGCACCGTGTAGAGCCGGCGGTCCTGCTCGAAGATCTCGCCGCAGAGGCGTATGTCCGCCTTGCGGAGCTTGGGCCGGGTGGCGATGGTCTGGATATAGTTGTAGATGAACTCCCCCGACGTGCCTCGGATGACGGTGTCCAGCCGGATTCCGTCCGTGACGATCGGCGCCTTGATGTACTTGCGGAACATCAGCTCGCGGCTGGCCTTGCGGTGTTCGTTGCGCCGGCGAAGGAACTTGTTGGTGTAGTGCTCGACCGCCTCCTGCTCGGACACGCCGAAATAGCTCTCGAACTGCTCGTCGGAGACGAAGGTGGAATCCGTCTTGAGCGCATAGACCTGGGGAATGTTGCGCTCCAGGAAGATCTCCAGGTTGCGCAGGTCCACGAAGGCCAGCGTGTCGGTGACGATCCGTCCAAGGAACTTCTCATATTGTTCATAACCACGCAGTTGCGCCTTGCGATAATCCGCGCCCGTAATCACTACGTCGTCCAGCCGGAGGCTGTCCTCGAGCACATACAGGTCGGGGTGCAGGCGCAGCTGCCAGCGGGAATCCTGCATCTCCGGGGGCACGACCACCTGGAACTCCAGGTCGATCCGCCCGTGGCGTTCGGCCACGTTGCGGAAACGGGCCGTGACGATCGCGGCATCCAGCCGCTCCGCAGCCACCATCTCCCCCGTCTCATCGTCGCGGATCGCCTGCATCAGGATCATTTCCCGGCCGTTCATGTCCGTCACGCGGAGCGTGTCCCGGCGCGGGATGCCGCCGGTCGGGACCGTGGGCAGTTCCTGCCGTCCGGGCGGAAGCCGCAGCGAGGCGGCCATCTGCCCGCGCTGGACGGAACCCAGCTTGCGCTGCGTGGCGCAGGACGCCGCGGCAAGCAAGAGGATGCATGCTCCCAGACATGCTGTTCTATAATGCTTCTCCATAGCCGTCAGAAGATGAATTCCAGGGCAATCCGCGCTTCATCCGGCAGGAAGAAGGGCTTGGTCCCCTCGTCCAGCCGCTTGCCGCAATAGGGACAGGCATAAGTCACGTACTTGGTCATCCCGCCCCAGAGGCCCAGACCGAAATCGACGTTGAGCCAGCGGTTTACGTGGACGCTGTAGCCCCCGGAAAGGCCCACGCCGAAAGCGTCCCCTTCCTCGGTCTCCTGCGAGAACAGGCCGCCGCGGTTGTATTCGCGGTATTGCAGGCGGCCACCCAGCCACCAGCCGGAGTAGGTATACCACGGCCACCAGCGGGCACCGACATAATAGCACTGCTGGCGCGACTCGAACTGGGTGTCCATCCGGTGGCGCCAGGTCCAGTTGTTGTACTTGGCGCCGGCCTGCAGGGTCCACGCACGGTGCACGGAATATTGGAGATCGGCATTGAGCGTGCCCAGGAACAGGTAATCCGCGAGATTCTGGGACAGGGCCAGCCGGGCCTGGTTCGCCAGCTCCTCCGGGCCGTATGCATCCACAGGCACCGGCTGGGCAAACGCAGGCTGCCGGGAACAGCAGGCCAGCAGCAGGATGAAGGTCCACCCCGCCGCAAGGGAAAGGCGGCGGGAAAGAGTCCGGGACGGGGCCGCAGGAGTGAGGCCGAGGCCGGCCCCGTCCCTTTCTCTCCCGATGCAGGCATCACATTTCATACTGCATCGGTTCTTCGTCGTTGAGAATGGTCAGGCGGTTCGCGAGGATATCCGTCGCGACCCGGTCCACCCCGTCCATCCCCGTATAGTTGCGGTATCGCACGCGCCCCAGGACATGGAGCCGGGTGCCCTTCGCGATCTTCTCGAGGTGCTGGATGTTGCGGCCTTCCCAGGCCACGATATGGTGCCAGCTGGTATCGATTACGGCCGTGCCATCGCGGTCCTTGTAGGCAAAGTTGGTCGCCAGGCTGATCTGGGCCATCCTGTTCTCGTCGTAGGTCTGGAACCGGACGTTGCCGACCACCCCGCGCAATTCGATTTTGTTCAATTGTTCCATAAACTCTTCCTTTTAGATAGTTGGCGGGATCCCGGCCGCGCGGTCCGGTTCCCGATGCAAAGGAAGAGGCTTTTCTCCGGGCAGGCAGCGTCCCGCCGGAGGGGGCAGGCAGATTTTGACGTATTCATGCGGTTTTACGATTTGCCCCTGCCGTTTTATTAAAACATGCAGGGGCCGGCGATACTTTTTTTTATGCCTCAATTTTATTTTGATGCCGATAAAAACATCGGAGTCTGATGAAAACCGCAAAAAGTGAATTGCGTTTTTATGCAAGCCTTGGACTTCCCGCAGAAAGGGCTAAAATTTGGAAAAAAAGAAAAAGATGAGATACAAGACCCGCCATGAATCGGAGACGACGTGCCTGGAATGCGGCACGGCCGTCTATGGAAGAAAGGACAAGCATTTCTGCAGCCCGAGCTGCAAGAACCGCTACCACAACCGCCTGCAGCGCCAGCGCAGGGACGTCCGCATAGAAACGATTACAGCGCTCTCCAGGAACTATGAAATCCTGGAGGCGCTGCTCAAAGAAAAGACGACGTCGATGTCGCTGTCGGACCTGGTGCAGATGGGCTTCAACCCCGAGTACGTGACCGGCCACCGCAAGGGGCTCTACCGGCACGAGGAGTTCGCCTGTTTCGACATCCGCTACTACCGCTCCAGCACGAAGATCTTTAACGTGCGGCGGATAGCTTCCGACGGATGTTGATCTGGCCCATCTCGAGGCCCCACTTGCCGTCGGTGATGATGGGCACCTGCTTGCCGCGGGCGTTCTTCACATAGAGGAAGTCGTCCACGAAGGTGTGCGTGTGGCCGCCGATCACGAGGTCCACCCAGCGGGTCTCGGGGACGATCTCCTGGTCCTTGTCGTAGCCGGCGTGGGACAGGAGGATGACCAGGTCGCACTTCTCGGTGTCGTGGAGATAGTCCGCCCAACGGTTGGTCACCTCCACGTCGTCGAACTGCTGCATGCGGGAGGCGACGGACTTGCTGACGTTGGTGGCCAGCTCCGCCTCGAGGCCGATGACCCCGACCTTGAGGCCGCCGCGCTCGAAGATGGCATAGGGCTTGACGTACTCGCCCAGCTCGAAGGGCGACAGGTCGAGGTTGGCGCAGACCACCTTGGTGCCGGTGAAGGACTTGATGCGCGCGGTCAGGGCCTCGATGTCGTTGTCGAACTCATGGTTGCCGAGCGTCGTGCAGTCGTAGGCGATGTCGTTGATCACCATCGGCTCCATGGCGCCGTTGAGCTCGGTGAAATAGGGCGAGCCCTGGCTGAAGTCGCCGGCGTGGAGCAGCAGGAGGCGCTCCGGTCCGACGGCCGCGCGCACGGAATCCACGAACGCGGCGCGCTCGATGGCACCGCCGTGGCCGTCGTCGGCGCCGCCGCGAAGGGGCTCGAAGTGGCTGTGGGTGTCGTTGGTATGCAGGATCACCAGCTTGGGCTGCTGGCAGGCGCAGACGGCCATCAGGGCCGC
>JAEEGL012749165.1_pt1 | contig 14432 bp, 11 predicted proteins | sample 9134231 | NCBI WGS metagenome assembly JAEEGL01 (sample SAMN16246548, study PRJNA631951) | gut metagenome | biome: gut microbiome; feature: rumen; material: fiber-attached | host: Bos | place: Iran: Karaj | collected 2018-10
CGAGTTCTACTTCGCACGCCCATATCACTCTTGGGAGCGGGGTGCAAACGAAAACACGAACGGGCTGATACGCCAGTACATTCCGAAAGGCACGGATTTCAGCGAGCTGACAGATGAGAAGCTTGCCGAGATAGAATGGAAACTGAACCACAGGCCCCGTAAGTCACTGGGTTACAGGACACCGTTGGAATACTGTAAACAATTATTTAACTTTGACTTTTGAAGTGTGTTGCACTTCTAAATTGAATTCACCAATTAATTGAACGATATGTTCTCAGGAAATCATAGCACTTGCGAGACTTTATACATAACACTAAAACACACGAAATTATGAAAAAAGTATTGTCCTTATTACTCGCCATTGCACTTGTTATAGCACTGGCTATTCCTGTTTCAGCAAGAAAAAAGCCCCAACAGACAGAGTTTTATTATGGCTTCATTACTGATTGTGGAACCGAAGTTGTCGGTGTTTTTGATCATCAACTCTCTATTGAAGAGGAACTCTTTTGGTTTGATTATGTTTGTATAATGTTATGCCCTTAAGCAATCGCTAACTTCTGCTCATTTATTTCTACCTATTGATTATTATTGAGTTTCATTAACGCAAAGTTTCGCAAGTGTTTTTTTGTTTGTTTATTATGGGCTCTTGAATCGGTATTTTGTGTTTGTTGTATGGTTTATCTATTCTTAAATTGTTTCTATTTTGCTATCAATTTATTACACATATGAAAAGAATTACTTTAATCATATTATCTTTGTTTTCAGCCTTAATGGTGGTGAAAGCACAAGATTGTTTTCGGTTTACCTACCTGCTCCAACAAAAAAGGGATGTCAATGAGTTGACTTTTCACACTAGCGAAATGAAACTTGACTATGACGGAAAGTCTGCGTTCTTTTACAATGAAATTTCTTTCCTGAAAGACTCCCTTGATGTTTATGCCTTTGACAAAGCCGGTGATATTGCAAATGAAGACGCATATGCACAAAGATTCCGACTACCAGGTAATGCTATTAATGACAAATCATGGATAGATTTTAAAAACAGATCTTTTACACAGTATTATTTTGATCTGACAACCTTCTATGGCACAATGCCAATGGAGTTACCACAATGGGGTCTAACGGATAAGGTTGAGGATAAATCCGGTTATTCCTGTAAAATAGCCAATGGCACTTTCCTGGGGCGTGAGTGGACAATTTGGTATACTGAAGAGGTTCCCATTAATGTTGGCCCGTGGTTTCTCTGGGGGGCCCCTGGATTGATTGTAAACGCAAAAGATTCAGAGGATTTAGTAGAGTTTATGCTGGTTAGCGTTGAAAGCATAGACTATAGTCGACTGGATAAAGATAACTCCTACAGGAAAGTAAGAGAATCTAAGCCGAAAGCAAGAGTATATTCATTGTCTATGAAAGAAATGGAAACAATGTTCACAAAATACAAACGTGACATGGATTATTTTTCCAAAATAAATGGTGTAATTAATATATATAGCAAAAACCGGGACGGAAGTCTCAGTAAGGAGATAGGAAGGCCTTATATACCATTGATTCCTGATGAGTACTGGCAAAAGAAATAGTGCAGTTTTCCGTAGGTGGGTTTTAGTGTCCTTATTGGCTCTATATGCCGTGCCGATAGCGAGCATGGCCCAAACCACTATATCTGGGCGCATCATTGGCGCAAAAGACGATACACCTATACCGGGGGCTTTCGTTTATGTATACGAAGGGTCTTCGATGGTTGGATATGCCCTTTCAGATGAAAACGGAGCATTTGTGGTTGACATCCCAAGAAGTAAGTCTGCCGACAAAATAACCGCTACTTGCCTTGGTTATAGGACAGAAACACTTATACTTGAGGGGCATGTTCCCCCCTATGTTCTTGTTATGACCGAGCAAGCTATAAGCATACGGGAATCCAAGGTTACCTCGTCAGCCATCGAAGAGAAAGGTGACACACTAGTGTTTACTGCCAGAGCATTTGCTGATGGCAGCGAAAGAGTTCTGGGGGATCTTTTGGAAAAGATTCCCGGCCTGAGTGTTACCAAGTCCGGAGGCATCCGGTATGACGGCGACTATATAAATAAATTCTATGTAGAGGGACTTGATCTTATGGGGAGTCGTTATGGTTTAGTTACTAAAAACCTCTCACCAGAAATGGTATCACGAATAGAAGTTTATAAGAACCATCAGCCGATGAAGGCACTTGTAGGAATATCTGAGACAGATAAAAGCGCCGTCAACATAATACTGAAAGACAGTGCCAAAAACACATGGATGATGACCGGAGATGCTTTGGCTGGTGTTCCTCCTTTCCCTCTCTTCGATACAAAACTTCTTGTTACTCGTTTTTCAAAACAAGGGCAGGACTTTTATTTGGCAAAAGGTAACAATATAGGAGAGGATATTCTCCAGGAATTGTGGCAGCAACAGTATTTCGGCCGCACAGGGGCTTTTCTTATTTCTAATGATGATCTTGATGTTGATTTCCAAACTAGACTGAACCCGTCGAGAGAGAGTCTCCCGCTTCCTCAATCATATTGGTATGATAATCTTTCAGGCATCGGCTCCTTTAACCATTTAACACGAATCGACGAGGACAAACAATTGAGGATATCGGCACAATTGGCAGCGGAAGAATATAACGAATCTTCTCTTTCTTCCGAGATTATTAATTTTGGCTCCGGACAATCAATGAGTATTATTGAAGACTTTTCATCTGAGGATATAAAGTACTTTGCCTCCGGGAAAATCTCATACGAAAACAATTCAACAAGGAGATTCGTCAGAAATGATTTGTCATTTTCCGGACAAATCAGAAAGAATAGTGGAGCTATTAATGGGGGAAACAATAATGGGACTGAGCTTTACAATCTACCCTCATTAAAAGTATCAAATGACCTTGATATCACCTTCAGATCATCTTCCCGCCGAGCGATTACATTTGAAAGTATAACTAAATATGTAAGAAACAATCATTCGGGGGACTATCTGACGGATGCTTTCAACGCTCACCAGCTTTTCGAACAGAATGAATTTATTTCGGAAAATGGTATTTCTTACGGACTCTCAGCTTTTGGAATCAGATTCAGTTTCGATTGCGGTGTGGATTTGGAGTATCAGGGATTAACGTCTGAATTAACAGGGCTTGATGATTCAAGAATCAAAAGCAGGGCTTCTCTTGGATTGTTCTCGATTTCGCCAAAAGCCAATACTGAACTCCAGCTCTTTGTTGGAAAGTCTGATATCAGATTATCATTGCCCGTTAAAATGAATGTCGTATCTGGCAAAGGATTATCTAGAACCGTCATCTATCCATCGTTCTCTCCCTCCACCACAATTGAGAGAAATATCACCCCGTCCTTGAAAGCAGATGCCCGTATATCTTTCGACGCCAGAAAATCGGATATTGAAAACTTTCTTCCTTGTGCAGTCATGAGCAATTACAGGGGCGTTTCATACGCAGACAGCCTTTCAAGTCGAAGTAGTTTTCTTTCAATTCTGTCTCTGAAATATTCAGACAACATCTCTATGTTTTATGCGAGTCTGTCCAGTTCTGTTTATTTGAACAGAGCGGAAAGAACATCTTCCAGTCAATACTCCGAACTTGTTACTATAACTAGCTATAAAGACCTGGAGGCCAGAAGCAACAACTATGGAGTAAGTGGGTCGATCAGCAAGTTTTTTGGGACAAAAACTTTTGTCGCTGAATTAATTGGCGGATGGGAAAGATCCAACAATGACTTGTATCTTCAGTCTCTATTTAAATCTTATTGTACAGATTCATTCAACACAGCCCTCAATATTCGTTTAAGTCCTACTCCTTGGTTCTCCATGGAGGCAAATACCGAATGGAAGAATGCAAAGATCAGTGGATCGACGTCATCCGAAAGTAATTCCATAATAGCTTCCGGAACACTCTCGCTTACTCCATATAAGCCTTTATCCATCATAACATCAGCTAATTATCGTTACGAAAGCATTCCCAACATGTCCATATCGAACAATCCTTTGCTTATATTATCCGTTTCTTGGCAGTTTAAAAGGATGTCATTAGTTGCAGAGTGCCGTAATATCTTGGGCTGTTCAGAGTTTACACGGAAGTATGTAAATGAGTATCAAACCGTTTCTACCACTACCAAACTCAAAGGAAGGCAATATCTCTTCGGGATAAGGATGTCATTGTAGATATGGGAAAAAGGCCTTGAGACGACTACAACGTACCTGTATGAAATTGAAGTGAGACGGGCAGGGTGCCCGGGCAAACCCGTGGCCGCCCGTGGCCTCGTGAACGGGAGGGGGCCGCGCCGTCAGGCGTGGGAGGGATGAAGCGAAGCGGAAGGTTTGCCGGGCACCCTGCCCGCGAACGATCGTAAGCCTCCGACCTGGTAGCGACCTAGCACGTTATGGTTTCGGAGCATTACCACCCAGATATAGATGTAGTGAGCCCCGGCTTCGGACGATAGTGTCCCAAGTCGGGGCTCTTCGGGGGCATTTCGGGGCAAGTAGCCCAAGTTTGGGGCTACCCGCCCGAAGATTGTGCAAAGGTCTCTTTCCAGTACTTTGGCAGTAGCTCCTGGACATCCTTCTTTCCGGATTCGTAGGCTGGAAGGCGGCATAGGACATCTTCCAGCCACATTCGCGGATCAACGTCAGCACTTTTGCAGCAGCAGATGAGCGAGTACACGACGGCCGTCCTGTAAGCGGCGGCCTTGTTCCCGCAGAACAGATAGTTCTTCCGACCGATGGCCAGAGGCCGTATCGTATTGTCAATGGGATTGTTGTCGATCATGTAATGCCCGTCCGTCACGTAGATTGCGAGCCGGGGAAGCAACGAGTATGTGTAGGCTATGGCCTTGCCCATTCGGCTTGAGTTCAATACTTTCCTGTCCGTGTCAACCAGCCACCTCTCGAACTCGAGGATTATCGGATAGGACTCCGCCTTGCGTTTCTCACAGCGTTGCTCAGGCAAGAGGCCCAGTTCATCAGCCTCGCTCTCCACCTTATACAGCCTCTTGATATAGACGATGGCCTCCGTCGCGAGTCTCCGGTTCTCCTCCAGGGCATCCACGAACTTCCTGCGGACATGGGCCCAGCAGGCAAGGACCCTGATACCCATCTGCTCGAACTGATTGTATGCCTCATAGCCGTCGCACTGCATCGCGCCACGGTAGCTGCACAGCAGCCACCTGGCGGTCTCCCTGCTCCGAGAGCCGTTGTCATAATGGAAGAAGTTCATTCCTGACCCCATGTCCAGCACGTCCCACATGTATCCCTTCACGGCACGGTGCTTCTCGTTGTCTATTACCGGTACCGTGCTCTCGTCAACCTGGATGTAACCGCTCGCCATCACCTTCTCACGCAACCTGTCGTATAGGATCTTGAGCTTTTCGCATACGGCGGCGAACCAGTCGTTGATCGTGGAGTCGCTGATGGTCACTCCCATCTCCCTGTACTTCTGGATGACACGGTAGAAAGGAAGGTGGTAGTAGTACTTCTGGATGATGATGTCCGTCAGAAGCGAAGCCGAGGCCATGCTCTTGTAGACGGGATACTCCGGCAGGGGGGCAATCTCGAACGCCGGACGCTCGGGATCCGCTATCTGCAGGCCGGACTTGAGCACATACTTGTGGCGGACGGTGCGCTCGACATACATCCGGGAGGGTACGAGGACGAGCTTGTCACTGACTTCAGGCGCCAGTTCGCTATAGTCTTCCATGTTCAGGCCTTCGGGATAGACATGCACCTCCTTCACTTCCAGTTTTGATGTGTCGATGGGCTTGCGGGCCTTGCGCTCATGCTCCGTTACCCTGATGCTCTTGTCGGCAACATCGAGTTCCTTGGCAGCCTCGGCATTCAGCCTGGCCCTTTCCTCCGGAGACATCTTGTCGCCGAACAGGGTCGGCTCATCGAGTGCGGACGGGTCTAGCGACAGGCGCTTCTCGCTCATCCTGCCGAAGACCTTTTTCCGGAGCCAGAGGAGCTCGTTTTCCAGGCGAAGGATCTGGTCCTCCTTCTGGGCGATAGCCCTTTCCTTTTCTGCGATGGACTTGTCCTTTTCCGCGATGATTTTTTCACGGGACGCGAGTTCCTTTTCAAGGGTCTTGACCCTCTTCAAAAGTGCTTTCTGTTCCTCGGCTATCATCGCTTTTTCGTCATCCTTTCTAGATATAAAGTTACGGAAAAAGTGCGATATACGCAAGTCTATGGCCGTTTTTCCTCAAAGAAAAGTGAAGGTTGGACAAGCGGTTTGAGGGCTCTTAGACGGCGCAGTCTCTGCCCAGGATTCTCGACGATTCCTTCGACCATGCAGACCAGATCCGACCATTCAATCAAGTTCACCATCTGGGATATGTCAATGTCCTTGGGGAAACTCATCCTGCCTATGTCCAGTATCTTCGAGTAGATGACCAGACCGCCCGGCTCCATATGCAGGAGTTTGATCCGGTTCCGGTCCCGATTGATGAAGATGTATACGTCCCCGGTGACCAGGTCACGCCCCATCTTGTTCTGGACGAGCCCGCTCAGGGTGAAAAAGCTCTTGCGCATATCCGTCGGCTCGCTGAACAGATAGAAGCGCATGCTGTCGTTAAGGCTGAACATAACCGTTGGCCGCAAGGATTATTTCCTTCAACACGGATGCACTCATCTCTCCCTGGATACGCATCAGGGTACCTCCCGGGGTTTGCAGCTCGACGCTTAGGCTGCTGGCCTCGAAGGATTGCCGGACAGGGGCTTTTTTATGATGGCTCCTGCTCTTTGCCAGCTGCTCATCCAGGCGGATAAAGTCTCCTGGAGAGGCGCGTAAGCGGTCTTCGCGGTTGTAATACCACTTCGCATCGTGGAACTTCCAGTACGGAATGCTCAACTCCTCCAGCCTGGCTTTGTACGTGACATTATGCTCTTCGCAATAAGCCACCACTGCGGTGACCTCTTCTCGTGACAACATGGATTCTCGTTTTGAACACAAAAATAGCCGATCTTAAGACCGGCTGAAAGACGTACTTGTTCGGAGGCTTACGATGAAGCCGCTGTAATCCTTTCTCTTTTGACCAGAAAGAGAGATCATACTCTTGGCGGTTTCCGCCATTTTTCGTACCTTTGAAATCGGGCTTGGGCAAGTTTCCGAAGATCTCACTGAAGAGAATCCAAGTCCGTTTTAGTACCGGCTACGTGGAAGTTATTACCGAAAAACTTGAACCACATTTGTACCACGTGTGTTTCCCACGGATCTTGTTTCTGGCCGTTTCTTCTCCTTAACTAATTGATTTATAATTAATTGAATTTTGAATCATAGAATTGTCCTTGCAGAACTCCCAAAAGATGTTTTTCAGTCGTTTTTAAGGCATGTTTTGCGGACTTCACTTCTTCTCTTTGTAGCGTTAATTTCAACATTCCGTTCCATATTTGGTCGAATTAAAACCAAATAATATGAAACGGAAACAATCTTTGATTGGCGGACTGGACAGGATACTGTCTGTCCGTGAAGCATCCGATCTGCTGTCAATACCAGTAGACGGGTTGCTGAAGTTCTATGCTGGCCAGCGTGAAATATCGCTGAGTAATCTCTTGAAACGGATCTGCCGATCCAATCCCATCTACCACTTCCCCATTATCGGCGAACCGACCTATACCCTTAAGGGGGTCATGGACGCAACAGGGAAAGGCCGTTCATGGTCGTTATTCTTCCTTGAGAGGAACTGTGTCCGAACCTGGTGTCTGGGTGTCCACTACCTCTACTCCAAGGCTGATGTCGATAACGCTTGGAGAAAAGAATCTATTATGTGGGAAGAATGGATTCCACTCCTCCAGGTTCCAGGTGTTGGTCATCGAGGCCACCGAAGGCCAGTCCAACGGTGTGACCCGCGCCCACGTCAAGGCCTCCGGCATCAAGCTCGTGGACGAGCCCACCGCCGAGGCCATCGACATCCGTGCGGACTACGTGGCCAAGTACGGTGCTCCCAGCGCTGCGGCCCCGAAGATCTTCTTCCGCTACTACTACGTCAACTCCAGCACCGGCGAGAAGTCCGGCACCATGCTGGCAGAAGTCAAGTGGGCCGCTGCCGCAGCCGGTGGCGAGCCCTAGTCCCGCCCTCCCCGGTCCACCCAGCTTTACCTAAACTGCCAGCCCTCAGCAGTCGTGAGACTCCGGAGGGCTTTCTCTGCACCCTTTCTTATTTCCAACTATCTATTAATAAGCGCATTATCGCATTGCTCACATCAATCGCATCTCATTATTATCGGTTCTCTTTCTGTACACGCTATCTTACCAATTGCATGTCTCGATCCCAGTCTTATCGTGAAATCCGAGTGTTGAAAATATGATATTAATTCACTACTTTTGTAATCTTAGAAAATGTTGCTTATGGAACCGCCCATTAATACTGCTGTAAAAGATGTTTTGCAAAAATCACTGGCTGATTTAGAGGCAGCGTTGAATAGTGATGTTTTGAATTATTATGGTCCAATCATTGATGGCAACGAAAATGAATTTCTGGACATAGTTGAAGATTTAGCAAAAGATTCGGCTAAACATGAGCAGCTTGCAATTATCTTGACGACTACCGGAGGAAGCCCTATGGCCGTGGAACGTTATGTTAATATCGTTCGAAAGCAGTATAAGAAAGTGATCTTCATCGTACCCGATTATGCATACAGTGCTGGAACGATTTTTTGTATGAGCGGCGATGACATCTGGATGGATTATTTTTCTGTGTTAGGACCTATTGACCCTCAGGTTCAGAATAAAGAGGGAAAGTTCGTGCCGGCATTAGGTTACTTAGATAAAGTCAATGAGCTACTTCAGAAGGCGAAAAAGAATGAGCTTACGAATGCGGAGTTTCTCATTCTGAAAGATTTCGACCTGGCTGAGCTTCGATTTTATGAACAAGCAAAGGAATTGACTATTGATCTATTGATTAAATGGCTGGTCCACTACAAGTTTAAGAATTGGGTTACTCATAATTCAACCGGAAATCCGGTCACTCAGCAAGAGAAAGAGAAGAGAGCGAAGGAGATTGCCGCCGAGTTAGGGAATAACAACAAATGGAAGTCTCATGGCAGACCCATTAACATTGAAGAGCTCAATGAGCTTAAGCTAAAAATTGAAGACTATAGCGATAAAAATGAGATTCGTACCCCTATTCGCAGTTACTATCGCTTAGTCCAGAATTATGCTAAGGCATACAAATTGCAGATTTTCATTCAAACCAGGAAGTTCTTATAATCATGGATTCTATAGATAAAAGTGTTTCTGAGGCTTTGAAACACGCCGAGAAAACAACTGACAAAGATATCATTTCCTCATTGGAAAAATCAGTTTCTGATTTCCACGAAATGGTCAATCAAGGCATTGCCCAGCCTCGAGGGTACCGCCTCCAGACCATTGACTCTAGTTCCTCTTCGGTCATCTTGTTTAATGTTTGAACTTTTCGCCTGGATTTTTCCAGGCTTTTTATTTCACGCAAATTATAAAGAATACTAATCTCCGGCCCTCCAAGATAATGATACTCCGGAGGGCTTTCTCTGTACCCTTCCCGAAAAAGCTAGTATCATTGCAGTGATTTCAAAGACAGCGAATTATGACAGAAAGTAACTACTGGGTAGAGAACTATGTATCCTCTAGAAATGCCGGAGTGCATCAAGCTAAAATTTCGAAATTGAAGTATCCGAATCCGTCGATTTCAATCCTTCAATAGACGTGTATGTGGCCTGGGGTGATAAGATGTCCATTCAAGTTCCCAAGTCGAAGAAATACCACAAAATAAAACGGATTCAGGAAGCCGATTTCCTGCAGTACTACAATCAGACGCTTTACAGATTGGACCATCTGGATACATCAGGTGGAGAGTACTATATCAATATCGACGATTATGCCAAATACTATGAACTTGAAGCTTTCCTAGAAGGCCCTCACATCAATATGTCATTGCGAATTAACCACGGCTTTGATATGTTCGATTGCAAGATGGGTGTATCCCATTCGTTCACTTATAGGCCTGGGATTCGCAGGAAATATGTACAACTGCCCGAAACCTCATTCCGTCAGGTCTTCAACCTTATGTTGGAGTTTTGCCACGAACGGGACGCATACGTGCAGTTTCAAGACACTCTCTTCGCTCAGGCGCAAGTTCTCATTTGTAGCGGCAAGCCCATCTGCGGTCTGGTCATCGACGCGAACAAATGTTTCGACAAAGCTAAAGTCGAAATGCTGGAGCGCAAAAAGAATATCGAACTGCGCCTGGTCAGCGTTGACGAGCCTCCCCAGAAACGTCGCGAGCTCCGCGCCGAGATGAAAGGCATCGACTTCTGCATCTCAGTCCTTGATGCCAATAGATAGCATATCAGTAATCCAACTTGGCAATAGTTGCCTGGTCGTCCATTTCTTTTGCCATTTGCTGATACTGATCAGCTAAACTGCTAAAAACCTTTGCCACATGAGGATATAGTGGCAAGCATTGTGATTTCAGATCTTCGAAATATGCAGCATTATCTCTTTCTATATCACCACCATCATAACCACCGCGAGTAGTAAAGCCACGTTTGTTAAACATTCCTGTGCTATAATTCCTAAATAGCACCTCCGAGTTCAATTCTTCCATTATGGCGAATAACTCTTTTGGCGGCCAGTTAGGGTGATCTTTGCTTTCCGGATATTTGGCAAACACTTCACCAAGTTCCACATAAACAAACTTTTCGCGATCAACATCTTTAGCCAACCGCAATGCTATATCTATCCAGTTTCTTAATTCATTGCTATCGATAACGCCATTTATATCCATCCCTGGTATCAGACGCCATTCCCGGAAAAGATAAAATGCCCTGATTGCATTATTCTCATCCACCTGCTTGGAATCTTCTTTCCCATCAGGTTCATCCTCTTTTTCATTCTCCGGCCTAAACAAATATGTCAATAGCTCAACGAAGAATTCCGGTTCTTTTTGTAGTTTCTCAAACAGCAGACGAACTATGTCTTTAGATGATGAATGCCTTAACAACGGCACGAAGAACCATTCCAGAGCTATCAGTTTGTCTTTATCAGCATCATCTCTTTGGTGAAGCTCCTCCAAATAACTCTCGAAAGCCAAGACGTCTATTGGGCCATTTATATCCATTGAACACTGTATCGACCCCATCAACAAATCTTGTAATAGTTCGGTTGGCATATCCTTAACCATATGCCAAGAGCCCGTTAGTGCATCTAGTGAGCGACCAACGGAAACCATTTTATTAAGTACATAAGAGCTGTTTTCATCATAATGACCAAATGAGCCATAAGAATACTTAGTCCAGTATTCTTTCTGAACCGATTCCGTTGTAGTTTCCACGAAAGCGAACAGCTGAGGTGAAGGGAAAAGATAGTGCAATACAGTCGCCATTTCCGTGTCGGTGAGACGATGTTTTAAGCCCTCAAGGTATTCTATAGTCTCTTCTTCTCCTCTCGCGCCTTCCATACCTTGTAAATAGCCACAAACATACTTATCATCTTCAGGGTCCAACAAAAGATTTAATACCAACTCGTTTAAACCTTCTGTTGTATAGAAATGACCTAATGTCTGCCCAAACTCGTGTGGCTCTTTAATCATCTTTCTAATCAACACCACATCCTGTATAGGCATGCACTTTATCCAACCAGCTACTGCGTTTTCTCGTTGACTAATGCGCACCTTCATCTCTGCCAGGTAATCCCCCTCATCATCCACTATTTCTGGAAGTCTTGGCGCTAACTCATCAAAAAGCCATTTGTCCTTTTCCACAGGATTATTTGGTGTGAGAGCATTATAAGCAGAGCGGATATCCTCTAACTCCGATTCATTCAGATAACCGGGACTACCCTCTTTCCGGTTCTTCTGAAACCAGAGCGCCTCACGTAATTTTTTCCTTGTTTCCGGAAGTGGACTTTTAGCTAAAAGAATGATGTCCTTGATCCAAGATATTAGTTTGCTTCTTATTCCCAATGGTATTGGCAGAAGATCATCTATGAGCTCCGCCATTTGGGTATCACTGCCATCATAACAGGTTTTTAACTCGTCGCATACAAACTCCGCATGTTTCCATATCTCAGCGTATGTCGCGCCACTGGGGATAATTAAATCATATCCACGCCATTTAAGTTGGTGGGTCCCTGATGTATAACCACTGTTTTTTGGAAGTAATGCTATCAGAAAATCCCACATCTTGGAATACCCTCTTTTCCCCAACTCGTGTAATATGGAAAGCCGATCCTCAAACGATGCCGTAGTATGAGGTTTCCAAGGCAAAAAGATATCAACTAAACTGCTAAAGGGGCGATTCGCAAGTTTCCCTCCAGGATCCTTTTCAGATAGCTTCAATAAAATATCCGCAACCTCAAAAATACTATCGGGCAACCATGCTAAACTCTCTAAAGCCCAGAGGAGATATGGATATTTACTATCTGGAGCAAAAAAGCCATCTTCTTCATAGAATAGCGACATAATAGGCGCATCCTTCTGAGTTAGTGACTTGTTTATCTCGTTTGTGAAAATAGAAGGAGATGCTTCTGCTATCAGTGGTAGCTGTTTTGCAATTATGCTCCATCTGGCGGCATCAGCATTTGCAATTAAGTTTTGAATTATTCTGTCAGTATAGCTCTGGCATGAAGACTCTGGCACAATCAATTGATTCCCGTGCCAAGACAGAATAATCAGAGAATTAAGAATACCTTGGCGTAATTGGTCTGAATAGAGTTTCTCTTCCCCTGTTAATACTATGTTTGCAAGCGAGGCTAAACAATCAAGTTGTTCTTTCTTTATGATGAACGATAAGTCAGACCAGAGCGATAATGGTGATGTAATACGCCAGAGAGCACCAACATTCATTACTGGAGGCACGGGCATATGAGACCAACGGATAATGGATGACATATAGTCATCATAGGGCATCCCGGCCAAGAATGAAATAACTTCTTTATCTCCTTCATAGTTATCATTCCATCTCTCAACAATCAGCGCAGTCGCTATCTCTTTGATAGTCACATCGTTTAACCAGATTGCCCGTAATGAAGGAAAACCGAGAGCTTTTTTTATCATTGTTAGATTACAAGAGCAATCTTTGATGATCCGTCTTGCTTTTTCTTCTTCAATTCCACTGTCAATCAGAGACTGTTCTAGTCCGAATCGATCGGCACTTGGTAATTCAACAACTGATGCATTGAACTCATCCCCAGGTCCTAAGGGAACAAGAACACTTTTTCCAAATGTTAAGGCCCGCGAAAGGATGGTTGCATCTTCAAATGTTGGGACAAGATTAATCATCGGTGCCTGTTTTCCCATAAGTCTGAACCCCGTCTCATCTTCAACCACTATTGTTTTGGAGTAAAACTCCTTCTGCTGATTTTCTGGGAACAGTTTACCCGCTGCTAGGATAAATCCAATCGCTTCTTCTTTAGAGGCTGCCCTGTAAGCCATTAGAGTCGGCTGATTCAGCCTCCCCCTAAGATCTTGGGCAATCTTTTCACGACCAGTAGTATAAAAAGAAGGTCGCAGTTTAACATCCCGCCATGTTAGTAGTTCTTCAAGGCGTTCTTCGCCCATAATTAAATGATCAGGCTGAATCCCCACATGTGGGGCAAACCACAACTCTACTGATGGTACAGAAATGATCCATTGTGCAATAACAGTAGAGTCATATACACGAACATCTTTCCATATCCCATCCTTCTTTTTACTTTCCACCCATTCGTCTTTTTTCTCCCAGACGTGCGGCGTCATAAATATGAATGTGATCTCCGCTTTATTGATACTTGAGTCTGAACTTCGTTTTGAATAATCAGCTTCTGCTTTAGGCTGAACCTTTTTGTTCGTTCCAAACTCAAGAAGACTCTTCCCTTGTGGTATATACTCTGTCTGTTGAGTCGCATCTACCTCTCCGTCCCAACCACCAAGATTAACAGCGCTCCCGAAAGGAATATTGCACTTTTCCAAGTAAGGAGTAACTGAAGCAGATACTAAACGATGTATGAGCTCAGGGAAATCACCCTGCGCTGATTGCATATCAGCCCATAGCTCTAAATGTGCTCGATCGATCATATTATCGTATATATATGCAACAACTTGATTTCTTAGTGATTATCTCCGACTCGTCAAGTTGTGCCCTGGTTGCATTTATTGGTATAGCTTTCTAAGGAGGGAATAATATAGAGTCATCGATCTCCTAGAGCTCTGAATCGTTCTTGAAGCTCGATGATGCGTTTGAGAAGATCATCAAAGAAAAGGTGCTCTCCGTATACGAAATGCTCCAGCATCTCGCCATAGTCGGCTTCCCATTGTTTGATACATCTCTCAGGAGGGAGGAATTCTATGAATTCAGGGTAATCCTTGTCGTAGTCGGCGTAGCCCACATGATAGAACTTCCGACGATGCTCAACAATCTTGCGGTAGAGTTCCATATCCGAGAGGGCCGTCTTTCCGAAGTCC
>JAEEGL013074416.1_pt1 | contig 14432 bp, 11 predicted proteins | sample 9134231 | NCBI WGS metagenome assembly JAEEGL01 (sample SAMN16246548, study PRJNA631951) | gut metagenome | biome: gut microbiome; feature: rumen; material: fiber-attached | host: Bos | place: Iran: Karaj | collected 2018-10
ATCTTGTGCTATTAAGTCTTCTATTCCTTCTATTCCTAATAATTTACCCATTAACTTCGCATTCTTCTGTCTTACTTCTTCTTTGCTTACAGGTCTGTATTTCTCTTTATAATTGCCTACTATATAAAAATCTGCCGTACCGTCTGATTTCATCTGTAATGCAATTATGTTTCCTATGTTCTGTCTTAAATATTCTTGCGTGTATTTCGTTCTGTCTACAGCTCCCAATTTCTCCCTTATTACTTCCGGTATATCTTCAAATCTGTCACTCGTTATTACATATCCCAATATAGGTACATCTTTTATGAATCCTATCCTTTGCGGATTTGCTCTCGCTACTCTTGTTGCTATATCCAATTGACTACCTTTATTTGCTATAGGCATAATTGTTATTAAATCTTGCATTCTTGAGAAAAGATCCGAAACAACAAATAATGCTTGACCTGCAACACTTGTCTTATTAAGAAGATCTATAGTTTTTTCTATCCTTGATAAATCTTCCAAACCTGTCAATCTCATTTTCATTATTAATTCAGGTGTTATTTTATCTTTATATTCTTCTCCTACTATTTCTTTTAAAACATCTGCAACATTTTGTTCTATATTACCAACAAAATCAGAATCTAATACTTGTGCATATTGTAATTTCTTTATAAGAACAGCTATTTGCTCTTCATTTGTCATGTCATCTCTCATTTCCAAAGACAAATCTTTATTGTTTAACAAATCAAATATCATTTGACGAGATTGCGGAGATAAAGATGCAATCAGGTTTGCTATTGTTTGGAATCCGATTTGACTTTGTTCTCTTGCTATTTGATAATATGTCTCTTCTGCTAATTTTACTCCATCTGTTACATTAGGAGTTATAACAATATAATTTACTCCTTGATTCTTAAGTATTTCCGTTACCGTTTGTGAATGGAAACCACCGGTTATTACAACATCTACTTCCTTCATCTCTCTCATATTTGCAATTATTTTATTTACATCATCTCTGCCTTCTTCTTTTCCTTCTATTTTATTTAACTTATCATCCTTATGAAACATATTGTTTGTAAAATATATATTTCTGTCGTTGTTTATATCATAGAATTTGTCTGCTTCTACTAAATATTCATCTAACAAACTTAAAACTTTATTGTCTACATATTTGTTCCATAATTTTTTGTATGTCTCTATATTATTCTTATAATATTTATAATCGTCAGATGTTATTTTACTTGTTACATAATCTCTTAAATACTTGTTAAAATTTGAAAGAAAAACAACTTCTCTTTGTGCTTTTGTTTCAGAAAAGTTTATATTTATTTCTTGAGTTATTTTTTCTTCTTCACTGATTAAATCCAAAGGATTTATTTTTTGACTCATTTCGATATATCTGAAATATTTATCCAATTCTGCAAAATTTACCGATAAATCTAAATTCAAATTTCTGCTGATTTTTATTATATAGCCATACAATTTATCAAGTTTTGAGAAATTGTCAGTACTGTCTACTAACATTTGATATGCATTATAAGATAAACTTTCGTTCAACAATAACACCAAATTTTGTAATTCGGTTGTTATAGCATTATAATTTAAAGTTTTTTGCAAATCCAATAACATTATATAAGCAAAAGTATTTTCATATTTACTTATATCTATTCCTAATCTATCTACATGTTTTAACAATAACGCATAATATTTTTGCGGAGAAATGTCCCCTGCTTTATATTTTTGAGATAATTCTTCAATTTTATACTGTCTTTTTGTATAGTATTTTTCTTTTACTTTACATACTTCTTTGTCTATAGCCTGTAAAATTAAATTTATTTGTTTTTGATTTTCTATTATTTCACCAAATCTCTTTAAATTTTCTAAATAAGGTCCTTTTTCTTCCAAACCGTTAATTATATTTGTTTTTCCGCTAACTGCACTATAATATTCCGCACCTGTTAATCTTCCCGTCTCTATCATTTTATTTAACAATTCCATTGTCTCGGTTTTATCCATGTTTTCAGTTAACCATTTAGTACTTACCTGACCATAAGCACCTTCCAAATATACTTTCTTTACACCGTAACTTTTATCAAAAGTTTCTATAATATTAGCTATGTTTTTCTGTACTTTCGGATGACAATGCAAATCTTGTATATTTATTATTACTCTGTCTGTCCCGGCAAAATGTGCACTCGTTATTTGGCCGTAACTGTAAGGCAACATAAAATCTTTAAATATTTGTTTATACTCTTTAGTTGCCTGTTCATTTGTCATTGCATTAGCCGCAGTAGGGCCTATAACAAATGATATCAACAAGCAAAATGCAGTTAGGATACTTATGCTCTTTTTTAATTTTATTAATATTTTCATATTTCCCTCCAATAAAAAAAGCTTGTATTGTTTTTATACAATACAAGCCCTTTCTATATTTTTTTTATTATAATTTATTGATATAGATCTTGGTAAAACATTAAACAATATTTTTAATATTAATAACAGAAAAATAAGTCGCCAAAATGGTATTTTTAACGGATAATCCAATATCGTTTTTGAACATTCATATGTGTATACAGTAATTGTACTTGTAAAATTACTGAATTCAAAATTAAATAAAGATGTAATTGCGGTATTTGATAATAAAACGACATTATTTTGATTATTATTCTCTTCTTTTTTGTTTGTTTTATTATCCTGTTTATTGTTCTGCATTTTCTGTGCAAACATTTTTTCCACAATATCCATAGAAAAATTCTTGGCAGAAAAGAATTGAGCAACAATACCAAAATTGATAACCTTGTTATCCTTAACATTTGTTAACATTAAAGATAATATGTTAAAAAACAGAAAGAAAGTTACAAGTATTGATACCAATTTTAATTTAAAAAACACTTTCATATATTAATTATAATCTATATATGCTGATTTTTCAATAAAAAAGTTGTAAAAAACTTGTAAAAATTATTCTTCTGTAATTTCTTGTTGTAAATTCGATTTGTTTGGTTCTATCAGAACAATAAATTCTCCTAATATTTCTCTGTTTATCATTTCATCCGAAACTTCTTTTATTGTTCCTCTAATAAACTCTTCGAATTTTTTCGTAAGTTCCCGTGCTAAAACTATTTGAGTTTGTTCACCGAAAACATTTTTACAAGTTTCTAATGTTTTTAAAATTCTGTGTGGAGATTCATAAAAAACTATTGTTTTTTGAAGTAATTTTGCTTGTTCCAACTCTTTTTTCATTTTTCCTGTTTTTTTCTTTAAAAAGCCTAAGAAAACAAAAGAATCTGTCGTAAGACCGGAACCGACTAAAGCAGTTATTAAAGCACATGCTCCCGGTAAAGGTACGACTTGAATATTTTTATCTATAGCTTCTTTTATAAGATAATATCCGGGATCGGATATTGCAGGTGTCCCGCAATCGGATACAAGTGCAATATTTTTCCCGTTTTCAAGCATAGATATTATTTGTGGTATTCTCTTTAATTGATTTTGAGTATAAAAACTTATTAAAGGTTTTGATATTTTTAAATGAGATAATAATTTTACAGTTTGTCTGGTATCTTCACAAATTATGGTGTCAACTTCCTGCAAAATTCTTATTGCTCTTAATGTTATATCTTCTAAATTTCCTATCGGAGTTGGAACAACAAATAAAGTAGCTTTGTTCATAATTAATTTAAAATTTTTTCTTCTTTTAAAATTTCAATAAAAGTATCAACTATTTTTGGATCAAATTGTTTACCTGCACCGTTATACAACTCTTCAACAGCCTTATCTATAGGTAGAGCTTTCCTATATGGACGATTTGATGTCATAGCGTCATAAGCATCTATTACGGCAACTATTCTTGCTCCCAACGGGATTTCTTCTTTAGCTAATCCTTCCGGATATCCGGAACCGTCATACCATTCCTGATGATATAATACCATAGGTGCAACGGGAGCTAAAAATTTTACCGGAGCTAAAATTTTATAACCTATAGTAGGGTGTGTCCTTAATATTTTGGATTCTTTTTCTGTTAATTTCTCTTTTTTTAATAATATATTATCTGCTATACCTATTTTACCTATATCATGCATAAGAGCTGCATATTCTATGTTTCTTACTATGGTATATGGTAGATTCATTTTTATGGCTATCTCTTTTGCATACTTTCTTGCTCTATCAGCATGATCATAAGTATATGCATCCTTTGCATCTATTGCTCTTGCCAATGTTTGTACCATTTCAAAATAAAAAGATTGTAAATTGTTGAATAACTCTATATTATCCAATCTCATTGCAGCCTGATCAGCTAATATCGTAATCAACTTTAAATCTCTGTCATTAAATTGTTTTTTGTTTTTAGGAGAATTTATATTCAATACACCTATAACTTTGGTTTTTATTTTTAAAGGAACAGATATAAAAGATTTTGAAACATATCTTTCTTCGTCATTTGGCCTTAAAAACCTGACATCGGTTTCTATATTTTCAACAAATATATATTTACCGGTACTTGCTACTCTTCCGGCAATACCTTCACCTATTTTCATTTTTGTTTCTTTTATTACTTTTTCCGATAATCCTTTTGAAGAAATAATATATAATTCATTATCCGAATTAATTAACATTAATGATGCTAAATCGGAATGAATAATTGAACATGCCGTATCAACAACTGTTTGAGATACTTCTTCTTTAGATAAAAGTCCTGTTGCTGTAACTCCAAACTCATGGATACTTGCCAACATCATTATCAAATTATCTATATCCATTGTATTTAATTGGAGCTTTTCTTCAACAGAATTTATTTTATATCTTAACTTGTTAACTTTATATTGCAATTTTCTGTTTCTCAAAAACAGATATGTTAACAATACCAAAGCAACAATAAAACTAATGGTTATTAAAATATTTGTTGTCGTTAATAACATTTTATTTATTTATATATACCTTGTAATCAATATCAGAAAAGATATTATTAGTATATTCTAGGTTAGAAAGGAAGCTTTCGTCAATAGAATTATTTTTTATTTGACCATATAAAGTGGTAAAATTATATATATGTTCTTTTGTTCTCTTTTCTGCATATTCTACCATTGTTCCGGTAGTCATTATAAATGCCCAATCAGAAGACTGTGCCAATAACAACTCTCTTGCAGCCTGATTTAAAGCTCTTAATTTTATTCCTTCTGCATTTTGATTAGTTGTTGCAATTTCCACCATTCTGTCTGCTGCCATATTCAGATGTTTATATATCCAATCATTTTTAGGATTTAACCATACTTTATAATATCCTTCATCTCCCCATGATGAAGGAGACGGTTGACAAACTTGATTTATAGGAAATTTATCTAAATACTGCACAGGTGTAATAGGTTTAAAAGAAGCATTTTTTTCTTGCATAGTTCTAAATATATGATTTATAAAGTTAGGACCTTCAAACCACCAATGTCCGAAAAGTTCGGCATCATACATTGATACCACCAAAGGCTCCTTCTGCATAATACCTTGCAAATGCTCTATTTGTTTTGTTCTGTTGAACACAAAATTTTCAGCATGCATTTTAGCTTTATTATTTGCCCATTCAGGATTATACGGTTGTTTTTCATTTAAAGGCACTTTTCCTGTTATTCTGCAATACTTTACACCTATATTTCTTCTTACTCCATCGGAATGTAAATATGGTCTTATATAATCATAATCCAAATCATATGCCAAATCTCTGTAAAACTCTCTGTAATCTACATCTCCCGGATAACCGCATTCCGCACTCCATACTTGATGAGCCGTTTCCATATCCCTGCTAAATGCAGCTACTCCGTTTTTGCAATATATCGGAGCAAAAACGCCATATTTCGGTCTTGGTGTTGCATATAGTATTCCATGGGATTCCATAAAGAAAAATCTTATTTGCGCTTCTTTCAAAAACTTTTCTACACCATAACTATAAGCACATTCTGCAAGCCATATTCCGTTAGGATTTCTTCCAAAATGTTTTTTGTAATCCTTTACTGCAACTTGTATTTGTGCTCTTTGTGCCGTTTCATTAGTCATTAACGGCAAAAAACCATGGGTGGCACAACAAGTAATAATTTCAAGTTTCCCCGCATCTTGAAGATTTTTAAAACCTGTTAAAATGTTTCCGTGATATTTTTCCCAAATTGTTCGGCAAGCTTTAAAGTTTCGTTCATACATCAATGCTACCGAATGAAATTCAGGCAAGTTTATTGTTCTTAAAACTTCCTTTTCGGCTAATTCTATAAGTTTATTTAATTTTGCATAGTATCTTGATTGTAACAGAGGATCTGCCAACATATTTGCAAGAGATGGTGTAATTGTCATTGTTACGGCAAAATTAATATTATCTCTTACAAAACTTTCAAAAACGGATAGAAGAGGAATGTATGTTTCTGTTATAGCTTCATATAACCAATCTTCTTCCAAAAAATCCGGATAGTTTGGATGACGAACGAAAGGCAAATGAGCATGTAATTGAAGACACCAATATCCTTTATTATTCATTAATATTCCGAACTGCTATATTTTTTTTATTTAGTATCTTTTGTTACTTCAAAAGTGATAGATTTTTTCATTGTTCCGTCACTTGAAACAGCTTCTATTGTATATTTGTCTTCACCATTCGGTAAATAAAATCTAACAGAAAAAGAACCGTCTGCAGACAATCTTATAGGTTGTCCTTTTAATGTTAAACTTGCATCAGGTTCAGTTGCTCCGTTAATTATTATTTCTGTATCTGCTCTTAACCAAAAACTTTTTTCTTTGTTTTTAATGTCATTGTTTTCCGGTGTATATGACGGGTGAGTCTTAAAAGAACTTGAACTGCTACTGATATGAGAATGGGAACTTGGTAAAGAAATAGAAACTATTTCTTCCCATCTTTCTCTCATAAGCTTTGCTATATCAAAAGAACTCATTCCAACTTTATTTACGCCGGAAATTTTCAACAATTTTTCAAACTCTATTTGTAATAATGCCCATTGCTCATCGGTAATATTGGATACACCATATCTGGGCATACTAACTTTATTAGATCTTGCTATGGTAATAAAATTACCATCCTTGGTTAAATAACCTAAATCCGCACACCAACATCTGTTAAATTCTCCTACATTGATATACCAACTGTCAGACTGAGGTGTAACAAAAACATCAAAATATCTGTTGGCATTACTGCCGTCAAAACTTATATCCGTAGTATCATAAACTCTTATAACCAACTTGGAATCTGTGAATACAGACTCACCGTATTGTTGTTTTAATTTATTAGTATAATCCGCCGAAATAGACCAATATGCAAAAATACAAATAGGGTCTCTTGGTAAAATTGTAATTTTTGTATCACCATAATCCAATGGTAAACCGGTCTTATTTACGGGCTTTTCTTGAGCCTCAATTTTTGAACTTAAATTTTCGGACATAATTACACCTTCTTTTAGAGTTATATGATTATATTTGATATATTTTATAAATAATATATAAAATAGTCAACTGTTTTTAATGTATAAATATCTTTAAAGTTTATTAAATTTTAACTATAATATGTTTTTATGAATATCTTAAGAAATATAAATTCAAAAATTGTTAATTGGCAAATGAAAAAAGGGCACTCTTACTTATTTGGAAACCCCTATTTCATGGTATTGGATACTACATCTTTCTGCAATTTGGAATGTGTTTGGTGTCCAACGGGACAACACAGAAATTCAAGAACATCTTGTATTATGCCTAAAGATAAAGCTTTAAAAATAATCAATAAATTCGGAAAATATTTAAAAGGTATTTTGCTTTTTAACTGGGGTGAACCGCTACTAAACCCGTATATAACAGATATAATAAAAGCTGTAAAAAAATATGATATATATTGTTCTTTATCAAGCAATTTGAATATAGATTTGAACGAACAATCAGCAACAGATATTCTTTGTTCAGGGTTAGACTATTTTATTTGTTCTATAGACGGAATAACACAAAAATCATATGAAACTTACAGAAGAAAAGGTAATTTTGATAAAGCTTTTAACAATTTAAAATTATTAATACAAACAAAGAAAAAATTAAACTTGAAAGTACCTGTTATCGAATGGCAATTTCTTGTTTTTAAACACAACGAACACGAAATAGAAAAAGCCAATGCAATTGCAAAAGAAATAGGTGTAGATAAAATTAATTTTGCAAAACCATGGTGCCCGCAGGATTGGGTTTCTACAATAGACAAATACAGCAACTATAATTTGCAAAACAACAAAAAAGAATACAAACCTATAGACAAATATTGTAATTGGCTATGGAATGCAATAGTAATAAATGCAAACGGTTCTGTTTCTCCTTGTTGTTCTGTAGAAAATGAATCTGAAGATTTTGGCAATATATTTGATACACCGTTTAGAAAATTATGGAATAATGAAAATTTTAAACAAGCAAGAAAATTTAATATTACAAGAAAGAAAACAAATTTTTCTAACAGATGTACTGTATGTGAACATATAGGAACAGTAAATCATAGGTGCAAATAAAATGGAAAAGAATTTAGAACTAAATACTCCGAAATCATTAAGAATCCATATAGGAATTTTCGGAAGAACAAATGTAGGAAAATCAACACTTGTTAATTATATTTCAGGACAAGATACATCAATAGTTTCTTCTGTAGCAGGAACCACAACGGATTCCGTTTACAAATCTATGGAATTTTCCCCTTTAGGTCCTGTAACTCTTATTGATACCGCCGGTATCGATGATATATCAATTTTATCAAAAGAAAGAATTGAGCGAACAACAAAAATTTTTGATTTAACAGATGTTGCAATTATTGTTTTAGAGCCAAACATTTTTACTGATTTTGAACAAGACATTATAAAAGAGCTTACAGATAAAAAAACTCCGTTTTTATTTATTATAAACAATTACAAAAAAGAAAAGCTTAATGATAAATTTTTACAACAATTATCAAATTATAAATTTATTGAAACCGAATTATTGCAGGAAACAAATTATCGAGAACAATTTTTATCGGTATTAAAACAAATTTTTTTATCTGTAATTCCGGAAGACGTTTTAAATCTGCAACCGCTCACACAAAATATTATAAAAAGTTTTCAAACCGTTGTGCTGGTTGTTCCTTTAGATTTAGGTGCACCTAAAGGAAGACTTATTTTACCGCAAGTTCAAATGATAAGAGCATGTCTTGATATAAATGCTATTGTTATAATCGCAAAAGAAACAGAGCTCAAACAAACGTTAGAAAAGCTAAAAGATAAGCCTGATATCGTAATTTGTGACAGTCAGGTTGTAAAAAAAGTTTTAGATATTATTCCAAAAGATGTGGCATTTACAACTTTTTCAATAATTTTTTCATCTAACAAATCAGATTTTAAAACAATGCTTGAAGGTATAAAAGCAATAAAAAATTTAAAACCGGAAAATAAAATTCTTATAGCAGAAGCATGTTCTCATCATGCAAGTAAAGATGACATCGGCAGAGTAAAGATTCCTAAACTGTTAAGTAACTATTTAGGTTTTAATATAAAGTTTGATATTTCTTCCGGTATAGATTATCCTAAAAATCTTGAACAATACTCATTGATTATACATTGCGGCGGGTGTATGATTAATAAAAAGCAAATGATATCCAGATTAAATTATGCCGCAGAAAAAAAAGTTCCGATAACAAACTATGGAATGGTAATATCTTTTGTTAATAACACTCTCGACAGAGTAATAGAACCTTTTATTAAAAGCTTATAAAGAATTAATTACGGAAGTTGAAACTTTTTGCAATAAATCGAAATATGATTGATTTTCGGTTTTTCCAAATCCCCTTGCCTCGGTTGAAACACTGTTTATTTGAGTATTGTTTGATGATGAAACTAAATCCGCGACTATGTTTGCTTTAGATATAAACAGTAATGTATCATCACTTTGTAACTTTTTAAGTTCTGTTTTTGCTATTTCTACAAAATTAAAATTTAAATTTAAAATATAATCAGCATTATTATTTACTATAACAAAACCATTTTGTACTAAAGACGTGGAAAGAATTTTTGCAAGTTCATTTTTGTTTTTATTTGATGATATATTTAAAGATATTTTTTTCTTATTCCCTAAAAAATTCAACTCATCACTAACCGTTTTAAATGAATAGTTTTTAAGAAAATCTTCCTCTAAATTAAAAGTTTTTTGTAAATTCAAATCCAATTTATAATTTGATTTTTTTAAGTAAGATACTTTATTAAAAGAATAATCTATTTTACCTTCTTCATTTGCAGGAATTGTTTCTATTGAAAATCCATTTAATGATTTCAATGTAAATATATATTTTGAACAAACTTCTTTTGTTTTATCGAAATAAGCAACTATATCAGTTTTTATTCCGCTATGCTCATCAGATATACTAAAAGAATTTTTAAAACTTATATCATCAAGTACATCATTAATTAAAGCCACTATTTCCTGCTCCAATGGTTGATTAACGCCATAAACATATATTATTCTCAATGCTTCCATTAGTTCCGGTAAAGCTTGCAAGACATTATTACATACTATAAGTTGCTTTGCTTTTGCATACCTGTTAACAACATTTTGTTTTAACTGAGCATATTCATTAGCAAGTCTTGCTTTTTCTTCATCGTAATCTTTTTTATTATATTCAACCAAAGCATGGACACTATAGTGATATTTACCGTTTTCCTCATATTTTTCATAATAAATATCTTTTATTTTAGTATCTAAAAGTCTTACTGCTCTGGTTTTTGTTTTTGTCTTTTCGTCCAAAAATATTCCCGTATCCGAAATAATATGTTGTGTATTTACAGACATTGTTAAATCTAAACTTTGAGTAACTTGAGTTAAAGCATCATTTATTGCGAGTTGTCTTGCTTTATCAAAAGAGGATTGTGTTGAAGCTCCTGAAAAATATAACTTCTTTTTATCTTCAAAGTTTTTACCTATCCAATCCGGTGTTTTCTTTGAAGACTTTTCAATAAGTTTAGCTTGTAATACCGAAATATTACAAGCTAAACTCAAAACTACAAATAAAGTTGTTATGAACTTAAATCTAAACATTTATTAATTCGCGTTTTCGGAAGTCTTGTTATAAAATCTGCTCTCTGCTTCTTGTAGTAACTGTTTTGCACTTTTATTTTGTTCTACTTGTTTAGATGTATCGTCAAAAGCTCTTTTTACCAAATCTTTATAGGTTGCTTCAGGTAAAGAAACCAAAGAATATGTTCTGTAATAAACTTTACTTTCGTCACCTTTTTGTTCTTGAATTTTTTCTGTGTATGTTTCTTCTACAACTACACCCGAAATATTTAATTTATTAACATTCGACATAAATACATCTTTCAAATAACCGCCGGTATTATCTTCATACATACCGGTTTCCAAACTTCTTCCGAATTCCACACCGATTGTATTTTTTACTTGTTCTGCAACTTTTGTTTGTGCTGCTGCGAAAGAAGCTCTTTTTGAAGCCTCTAAATTGTTAAAACCCTCGGCAACAGAAACATAAAACATTTTACCTTTTTCAGTATAATGTTCTTCACCACTTTTTACCCATTTAGGCTGACCGCCGTCAGGTATTGTTTCAATAACAGCTATTTTAACTTGATCTTTACTTGAAATTTGTCCTTTTTTACTTGCACAACTGCAAACCAAACCTAAAAGCAAAAAACTAAAAGAAACAGCTAAAAATTTCTTCATTTTTATCTCCCAACAAAACTAAACTATTAGAAATAAAATCTTACACCGGCTTCAGGTATCCAGTCACCAAATGTGTTAAATTGACTATTACTGTTACCATTTGCACTTGCTGAACCATAACGAAGTCCGATTTCAGTAAGAACTGATAAGCATGGAATAACGAAATATTCTATACCTACACCACCTTCAGCCATAAATATTGATGCGGAATCAGTCATTGGTCTTTTAGGATCATAATTTCCAAAACCTAAACCGGCTAATAAATATAATTTAATCTTGTCTCTATTTATAAAACTATATAAAAACTTTCCGGAAAACAAAACTGCTGATTCTGCATCTCCGCTTGAAAATCCCAAACCGAGATCGATACCTATTTCTTCACTAATCCAATATCTTGCAGCTATTTGATCTAAAGTAACATTTACTACTCTTGCGCCCATGCGAGAATAACCTATACCGAATTGTCCACTTGAAGAACTTGAACTTTTTGTCGTTTTTGAAGAACTTCCTGAACTGCTACCGCTTCCACCTCTTGCTGCAAATGATACACTTACACAAAGCATCAAAGACAATACTACTGCTGACAACTTTTTCATTTCCTACTTCCCCCTTTTTTTTATTTTTACTACAAAATTATGTTGCTTATTATCATTGTGCATTTCGTCTAAAGTTCACCCTTAATATCCATTTGTTCTATTTCTATTGAAGCTATTTTGCCGTATAAACTGCCTTGCTCGGCAGCTTTTTTATACCATTCAAGAGCTTTTGTGTAATTTTTCTTTACATATTCCCCTTCATAATACATATCACCGAGTTTTTCCTGAGCATACAATCTTCCGTCTTCTGCACCTATTAAGAATAAATCAAAAGCTTTTTTATAATCTTTTTTAACGAAAATACCGAAATAATACATTGAAGCCAAAACTTCTTGCGCTTTCTTATTTCCGTTATCAGCATACTTATTTAATAATTCTGCTGCCTTATTATAGTCCCTATCTGTTCCTTTACCGCCGAACATCATCCAAACCATTTCAAGTTGAGCATCAATATTATTATTTTCAGCTGCCTGAGAATAATATTTAAAAGCTTCCTTATAATCTTGCTGAACTTTATTATTACCATCATAATAGATTTTTGCAAGTTTCATTTGTGCTGAAACATCGTTATTCTCTGCATATTTTTTTAATTTATCTATCTCACTTCCGCAACCAACTAAAACAAACAATCCAACCAAAACAATTAACAAATTAATTTTTTTCATAAATGTCCCTTTTTTATATGTTTAATATTTCAATCATTTTATAAAATTACTATATATTTTACAATAAATCACTCGGGTCAAGTTCTATGTTAATAAACGTTTCAAAAGGCAATTTTAATGAAGCCGAAATATTTTCTAAAACTTCTTTTAACTGCTTTCTGTTGCCTTTTAATATTATTTGCCATCTGTAAGTTCCGTTTAACTTTGATATATATGATTGAGCCGGTCCAAGAACAGATACAGAATAGTTTAATTTATTAATTTCTTCTTCTATGAATTTATAAACTTTTTCCGTAAACTCAAGCGACTTTTTGTTATCCTTGTTTCTTACTGTTATTTTTGCAATACTGCAAAAAGGCGGATAAGATAAATCTTTTCTAAATTCTATTTCTTGTTTGTAAAAACTTTTATAATCATATTGCTTTGCAAATTCCAAAGCATAATTTTCAGGATGTTTTGTTTGTACCAAAACTTTTCCTTTTATTTCTGCTCTGCCGCATCTGCCTGCAACTTGAGTAATAAGCTGAAAAGTTCTTTCGGAAGATCTAAAATCCGGCAAATATAAAGATGTATCGGCATCTACAACACATACTAAGGAAACTCTTGGAAAATCAAATCCTTTTGTTACCATTTGTGTTCCCAACAAAATAGAATATTCTTCATTTTTTATACCTTCATAAACATCTGTATAAACCTGCTTTGACGTGGCAGTATCTCTATCCAACCTAAAAACTTTTGTATGCGGAAATAATTTATTTAAATCTTCTTCTACTCTTTGTGTTGCCATACCTATAATTCTATATTTGTTATTGCCGCAATTAGGACATTTGTGCGGAAATTTTATCTGTTTACCGCAATAATGGCATTCCAAATGTTCCGGATATTTATGATACACCATAGCAACAGAACAATCAGGACATTGTATTACAGTGTCACACTTTTCACATATTATTGACGGAGAAAAGCCCCTTCTGTTTAAAAATATTATTACTTGTTCTCTTCTTGCCAAAGCTTTTTTTATTGCCTGTAACATAGATTTTGAAAAAACAGAAACTGACGGTTTTACATTATTCAATGAAATCATTTTTATCGCAGGCATATCTTTTTTATCTATTCTGTAAGGCATTTCAAGTAATTTATACTTGTTTTCCGTAGCAGCATAATATGTTTCTATTGATGGTGTTGCCGATCCGAAAACGGTAACGGCATTATTATATTTTGCTCTCCATAAAGCAATTTCTTTTGTATCATAAGAAGGTTTATTATTTTGCTTATACGTGTTTTCATGCTCTTCGTCTATTATTATTAAACCTAAGTTGGTAAACGGTAAAAATATTGCAGATCTTGCACCTACAACAATTTTTATCTCTCCGTTTTGTATAGCATTAAAAATTTTATATTTTTGTATTGTTGTTACTCCGCTGTGCCACAGAGCAACAATATTACCGAATCTTTTATTCAATATAGAAATAAATTGCGG
>JAEEGL014071620.1_pt1 | contig 14432 bp, 15 predicted proteins | sample 9134231 | NCBI WGS metagenome assembly JAEEGL01 (sample SAMN16246548, study PRJNA631951) | gut metagenome | biome: gut microbiome; feature: rumen; material: fiber-attached | host: Bos | place: Iran: Karaj | collected 2018-10
CTGTATATCCTTGGTGACAGTTAGCTTATCATACATAGTGGTGGCACCATTTACCGTGCGGGTCTTTGTAAATGTATAATCGGCTGTATTTTTAAAGGTGATATCACAATCTACACCGTACATTGCACACCCTAGACCAGTTGTATCATCCATCACACCAAAAACCTCGGAACCAATGCTTATATTACACTGATTCTTTCTTAAGTGTGGTGGTAGATACAGCTGACCTTTGATGAGCATATCATATTTAACTGCCACAGTAGCTACTGTATCATAACCTTGTTCATCCTTATCAGAGCCAAACCCTTCAACTATGAAATAACCTATCATTCTAGCCCCCTATATAGTGTAACTCATATCTTGCAGTATTATTAAGCCAGTCTAGCTCATACCACTCTACGACACACTGAATTTCTTTATCATTAGACCGCACCCATACAGCTGAGTGTGAATCAATATTTTGCTCAATATCAGTAGAGACAGATATCACTTTACCCTGATACTGCATGAATTTTAAGCATCTATCAGCGTATGATTTATCATTGCTTCTAAACACTGAATATATCTTTTGTGCTGTGGCATCCAATACACCGGCGGTTATCTGATTTACACCATCAAACCAGTAGACGCCTCTTAAGGGCTCTGTTCCTGAGTCTTGCGTTATTTCTAAATATTCTAGCTCTTGCTGTCCATCAATATATTCAGGGACATTCACACAGGTTAAAACGCCTTGCCGATAGCTCATAATGAACCCTGCACTGGTCTGCAATTCTTTTATACACTGGACAGGATTGCCAAAAGCGCAATAATAGCTAATATCACCATCAGCTTTACATATAATATCAATTCCTGCTTCATGGGCTAAATCCTCAAGAATTGCCTTTAAAGAGGTATCCTGATATGTCCTTGTTAGAACCTTTAGAGCTTGTCTTGGATATATAGAACCTGTGATGGATAGCTGTTCTTCTACTAGGCTTGCGTCTACGACATAATATTTAGTTTTTCCTTGTGGTAAATCAGCTGTAACCACTCCATTCTCTAGTAGGGTGTCCAAAAAGCCGTCTCTACTCACCAAATCCATGTCAGAACCTATGGATAAAGTGAATGTAATGCTATCTGGCTGTGTCACAAACTCATTTAATGACAGTGAATCTTGAATAACAAGCTCTTTATCACCTACACTTAAGACCAACTCAGGTATAGCAAGCACGGGGTCAAGCTCTAAAGCTCGCTCTCTAACTACCTCTTTAACGCATTTCACACCACTAAACACCATATCTACATCAATAACACCCGTTTTTGTGGTATCGGTGATGTAGGTCTTGTTAATATTTGTCGGTGTGAACTCCAGCTCTGGGTAAATCGGATATCCACCGATATAAAACACCCCAGATATAGACTTTCTATCAGTGACCACATCTCTTATAGTGCTATAGATGGTGTCGGCCTCCATGCCCAACTGCTTCAATATCGTGTAATTTACCTGAATTTTAACCGATATTTCCGCCGGTTCATAGCCTCTGGATGACACATACCCACCCACGTGAGTTACTATACGCGCCCTTTTCTGCCATGAAATGGATTGTACACACATGAGAGGAACGCTAAACGCTCCACAAGTGAGATTTAACATGTCTTAACTCCATGGGGCACTTATAATACTTATTGAATTGCTCTGATAAGGTTTTGTTATAAAAAGCTCATCCACTATCATCTGGTCTGGAATATCCAACACCTCGCCGCCCTTAAACATAAGGACATCGCTAAACTGTCTGTTTACCTCAAGAAGCTGAGGGTAAAGCATTTCGTTCTGGAATACCTTATAGGATATCCCATCCCAACAATCTCCTTGAATGCACGTATATTTCATAACTATCTCCCTAGCCGTCTGCTAATGTAGGCATTGTGGTTTACAGCTGTTGTGAAATCACGGGATTTTACGGCTTGTGATAAGCTCAGTGTGGTGGTTTCTGACCCGGAGAGGTTGAAATATTGGGTCAGATTCTGTGTAAGCTCTCGCCCTCTAGCCTGTCTGGATGGGTCTAGTGGTATAACCATCTCCGGCCCAGCTTCACCTACGATAGATGGCACCGCTGCTAGACCGCCATTTGCTCGCATAGGCCCTGTGAATGTCTGCATCTGCACCATCCCGTTACCCAAATCTTTTTCTACAACGCCTTGTCCTTGTAATCCATTTGGGTTATCGTCCAGTAGCTTTGTGATGAAAGTGAGCGCCTTGCTAATGAAATCCATGAGAGGCGGGGTCACTTTCTCAAAGAATTTCAAAGCTGCATCGAACATTTTTTCAAGTTCCTCTGGCTTTACTTTTTCGATTACAGGTGCAATAGCAGACAATACTTTTACTAAGATTTTATTTTTAGTCTCTTCAAGCTCACGTAGCTTTCTAGCTGTCATCTCAGCGTCTGTCTCTGCGGGCTTTGAATAATCCGTTATTCTGCTTTGTGTAGCCATACTTCCAAAGTCAAGGTTACCTATGGAATTTAACACTTGCGTTTTATTCGTTGCACCATACGCCGTCCGCGCCCACTGACCATTCTCTTGCCATTTCTTGGCTAACTCAAAAACATCCATATCGCTATTTTTCTGAGTCCTGACAAAAGACCGAAAAGCCCTCTGTAGCTCCTCATCTGAATCGAAAGCCCCGCTATTCTGTAAAGCAAGGTATAGCGTCTCCAAATCAGCCTGAGACGTATTAGAGAAAGAGCTTTGTCTTAAGTTAGCTATATACGAAGAACTCTGTGCCATTTGCTCTGTAGAGGCACCTGTAAGGCTCTGCATAGCACGTCGGCGGTTAAAGAGTGCAGTGAAATCCTTTGATCCAACCGCACCGGTGTTTTGCTGTCTAAAGAGTGCAGCCATACCCGGCATCTTAACCTCGGCTGTAGCCGCCTCAATAACATCCTCACTCTTTGCATTGCCTAGCACAGAATGAACGCGGTTTATGGCATCCACAATGGTCGAAATGTCGGCTCCGGTAGCTGCATACACCTCACCTAAAACCTGGCTCTTTTCATCCGTAGAGAGGCTGCCTTTAATCCGGTTTACCTCTCTTTCACGGTCTACCTGAGCACCTGCACTCGCTATAGCCGCCCCACCAAGTGCTAAAGCACCACCTATAACAGCCCCTCCGGCTACCTTAGCTATCTGTAAGCTCGCCTTACCCGCTTTTTCAGCTGCCTTTTTAATAAGGTTATATCTCCCCTCGGTGGTCTTTAGGGCATCGATAAACTTAAACTGGGCTCGAATTTTCTCATTTACAGCTTTTAAATCAGCTTTAACGAGCTGTCCAAGCGTCTTATGGCTCTTTACCTCAGCCTGTCTGAGCTTAGCTTCTTTTTGTGATATGGTAAGCGTTGCCCGTGTAGCGCTGTTAAGCTCTAACGCTTTCTCTAACTCTTCGTCTGTGAAATTTAATACATCCTTTTTGAGCTTTGATATCTCTTTCTCTAACTCTTTAGCTTTAGCCCGCTCTTCCTTCGTATCACCCAACTTAGTAAGCTCAGTAGATAACTCAGCTATACGCGCCCTTTGTTCTTTCCCTTGCTCTGATAATGAATAGTTTATAAGTGCAAACTGTTTCTCAAGCTGTTGAACGGCTCTAGTGGCGGCTTTCCCATACGCCTCAACTTCTTTTGTAGAATCCTCTTCAGATGAAGCGATTTCATTCATCTTATCAGCTAGAGCCTTAGCCTGTGCATTGGCAGATTCAAGCCCCTTTGCCAGTTCATCTGATTTAGCTGTGTCCGAGATAGACTTTAAAGAACGCTCAATTTGGTCTACAGCTTTGAGGGTTGCATCAGTTTTCTCAATATTCAGCTCTATAACAAATTCACTTCTACGAGGATTTTTAGCCATAATTCACCTCACTTATTCATAGCTCTCAGTGAGTTTCTGCCGTTGATGATGAGCGGCATGAAGTCTTGCAGGTATGTGATGGGTGCTTCTAACAGCTCAAGTAATGAAGTATGAAAAACCTCAGATATACAGCCAATGTCGGCAAATAATCTAAGCCAGAAATTATGTGCTTGTGTACGGTCTACTCCACACCCCATGTAAAAAAACTGGCTATTTCCTCCATCTCTAAAAGGTCTGGCAATGATAGACTTTCTATATCATCAAAGCATATACCTTTAGTCCCTTTTAAAGCTGCAACCCACCCAGTAGCCATTCTAAACTCACTGGATGTTCTTTTACTGAGGGTAGAAGAATCAATACTTGCACGTTCCCCTTTCAATTTAGCCTCAAGCCTTATAATCTGTCTGTAATCTACAGCCTTAAGTGAGTCAAAATCGAAGGATAAAACCTCTATTTTCTCACCTGACAAAGCTGTAATAGGTGTTTTTAACTTCAACTCTTTAGCCATGATATTCTCCCTTATAAATTACTAATAGATAAAATTAAACCCCTCTATGGTAGATATTATCATAGAGGGGCTATGGTGCCAGTAAGGGAGCTAAAACTGGCGACCAATACTAGAGTAGCTTATTCACCTCTTCGCGATAATTTACTCCGTTAATCTTCAAAATACCAAGTGTTTTGTCAACATTTCTGAGTTCTTCGCCATCACAGACGAGTCTGTATTTCAGGGTGGCAATATTCATAGTAGCTTGTGTTCCCTCACCGACTTGAACGGTAGAGCCAAAATCCTCACTAGGAATACCAGCAATAAAAGCAGTGAATCCGACTACTTTAAATGTCCCATCCTCTTTTTTCATCTGTTGTGCCCATTTGCACAGATATTCTTGTACACCATATCCATGAAGCTCGCTTTGGATAATGGACGGCTCACCAGTAATACCCGTAACCATGGGATTTACACGGCTTTGGTCAACCACATCAGTGTCTCCCATCATCTGCTGTGAGAATGTGGGGAATGTAATTTGTGGTAGAGAGATGGATCCGGTATCAGCAATAAGTGGGAACTGGTCAGGAACGCCGTCATGGCATTTGTACACTGTAACTCCCTTTACAACGCCTAAAGCATCTACATTCTTATACATATCTTACCTCCCTATTAAGCCGCTTCAGCGTAAACAGCAAGACCAGCCTGTGAATAAGCCACTTTAGCAAGCATGTATTTACTAGGAATCGTTGGGGTTGTAGCCAAAGACCAAGTGAAATATCCCTGTGCAACCTGATCAACAGGATTCTCTACAGCCTTAAATTCACATACAGGGTCACCAATGAGACCACCACGGGCTACGAGTGTGTACATATAGGTGAGTTCTTCATCGATAACAGAATCACGCATACTCAGTGTCATTGGGTCATCTATAGAAAATCTATACTTCATCTGGAACCGATTGATAATCATCTGAAGCATACGGACAGAATTGTCAAATCTCGCACGCTCATCTACTACTGTCCCACCACTAAATGCAGAGGTGTGATCCCCCCATGTGCAGAACTGGCCAGAATAGTTAATCCATGAACAAATACCATCAGCACTGAGCTGTGTACCAGTGGCTTGTGGAATGATGATATCTTGCTTCTTTACTGAACGATATGTGACAACAATGCTAAACCCTGTATCTGAAGGCGGTGTGAATCTTAGCCACAACTGTCCTTCTTGATTTACTAGGGTGGCATTAGTGATATGTCCACTCACTTCAACAATACTTACAATACTGTACTCTGCGTCACTATCGTAAGGAATGTACTGTGAATTCACCCTTAGTGGCTGGAGTGCATATTCACCGCCCGGTGTTCCATGCTGCTCATCACACTCAACAGTGACATCCTCAACATGTGCCACACCCTGCATACCACTAACAGGCAGATTTCCACCACAACGAGCCGGTACACCATAAGAAGCATCGGATTTAGCCATAATGCAAGCCTGAACGGCTGCACCTGATACAGCTCTTCCACCAATGAAGGGTGTGCCCCATACGGCCTTTGCTTGCTCATCAACGATATTTTTATCTTCTAAGATAGCATCAGGCTGAGCATATCCACGCTCATTGATGTGGGTTGGATCAAAACCAACATCGTAAACCATAAAAGAATCCCAATGCCCATCAGCTTTTTTACAAAGACCTAAAGCAGCCTGTAAAATAGCTTCGTCTGTAACATTAGGTAAACAAACTAAATTTGTAATAGTAGGATTATCTCTTAGCTGTGCTTCGAGTGCATAAATGCCTGTAAATAACTCAGCATCACCTAAATATTCCTCACTACCCGCATCTTTATCATGTGATACAGGAATCATATACACATGACTTAAACCGACAATATTAAAAGCTGCTATAGCTGCATCAGTAAGATTGTGACCATCACCGATAGCACCACCCAGCTTTTGAGCATAGTCGCTCATAGAAGTAATGAGATGTGCCTTGTGTAGCTCACCACTAGAACAAGTGCCAATGAAATAAATAAAAGTATCTGTACTGACTGGTGTTTGTGCAATAGACTCAACCAGCTCAGCATAGGCTCCATAATTCTCTGTAGCCATACTAACCTCCATAACTAAAGACATCGAATAACATCAGTATCAACCTTATCAAACATTGAGTTCTGAACAATTTCAGACGTAAAGCTAACTGTACACTCACAATATGGGAATTTCTCTAAGTAAGGTGAGGGTGGCTCTAAGGTCACATCACGAATACTTTGCTTGCTATTCCCCATTCTTTTAAGTGTTAGATAGACCTGTTCACCAAGCATTAAACAGGATTTGTACAACTCTGACCTAACATGACTGGATGAGATGTCATCACCTGACCCGTACTCATATAAATCAGGGTTGTCCTGTAGAGGGTATGTCAGCTCTTTATCCTGTAAAGCAGGGTTGCATATACAGACATGTACAATAAAAGAAGCTATGCCATCATCTGATAACTCCATAACCTGTACAAGGACAGATGGAGTATGAATTGGCATATCCTCTGATAAGTCATCATAGGTAAAAGCATACACCTGAGGCTTGGCCTCGTTGTATTCATCAGTTGCATCAGAGTTTTTCCATCGGAGCGTAATTTTACTCATGCTCTTTTGTAACTCTTCTACCACCTCTTCTACCCGCTGAATAATTAGCATGTCTACCTGCCTTTGTGTCTTTCGATGCTAAGCATCCCTAATCCCTTAGTGACATTTGAATCGATGATTTTAAACGAAACACCATCTACAAAAATTATTGCATTTTTAGTAAGACGCTTCGTAAACTCGGTATCCTGTGGGTCTATATAGTAAATCGTTAAGGCATAAGCATTTTGAGGTGATATATCAGCTGTAAAGTCAATCTTATCACCCTGTAGAGATGCATATAACGTGTGCTTTATAGAACCACACTGAATCGTTGTTTCTTTGGTAACATCCCTAAATACATTCATAATATGATTTAAGTCTTTACCACAAATGTCATCAAGGCGCTGCATGGTGAACACTCTCATCTAAGAAAGCCCCCGTTGTAGGGGGGGCTTATCTGTTATTCAGATATTAAGCATGGTCACGGTATGTTATAAAGCTCCAGATTTTCAGTGGAGCAGGAAGGACATTGGATTCACATCTAACCTTCACTTCATTGTCTTTAAAGTCAAAGTAGCGGGAAACAATGTAACGGCCAGTCTTGAAATCACAAACGGATGAATCATCACCACGAAGCATAGCAGCTGGGCTAGGCAGAACAGCACCGGCACAGATTGTATGACCAAAATATGGTGAAAGGACACAAGCAAAAGTATCATCACCAAGATAAGAAACGAGATTGTTATTCTTGTCTTTATACTGACCGTTATAAACAATAATATTAAGTGGGTGACCATTAAAGATGGCTTTTGCAACCCACTCAGCATCCTCAATGGGTTCATTCCAGAGGCCCGCAGTGTTTCCGTTAGCAATAACAGTATATTTAATCTGATTCTCAATCAGACCTTTTGACTGCATATCTGCAAGGAGGTAACCCCATGCTTTATCGTTCATAAGGAGGTCATCAGCTCTACCACCCATTGTACGCAGCTGTTTAATCATTGCACAAACATCTTCGTAAGGTGTAGCGCCGCTTTGGCCCCAATTCTTTGTAGCGGCTGAGGGCACAAATGTCTGTGGATTTGTGCCATTGTGATAAGCTACAGAAACAGTAACCTGTGTGGGGTCACTGGGGGATGTATCACATGTATAACTAATCTCGTTGTTCTTAAGAACTTCAGCACACAGCTTTTCAAGTGAGCGTGAATTGCGCTTTACAAGGCGTCCAGCTTTAATACGAAGTAAAGCATCCATAGCCATTGCCTTGTTGGGATTCAGTACACCCTGCTCACGGCACAGTGACTCAAAGAGCTTACGGTCTCTATCAGAGGTGAGAATACCATCTTCAACAGCTACACGAGGGACATCTACAAGGTTGCTGAAGAAAGAAACAGTGTTACCATCGACGTACCCCTTCTTTACATAGGCTCCTTCCTGAAGATCACCTTCATCGAAGTCTAAAAGGATTTTATCACGTGCATCAGTCTCATCGATAGCAGCGGTAGGGAAATAACGCTCCTGTAAAAGGCGCGGCATTTCATTTTCAAGAAGGATGGTGCGACCCTGTGAAATACAATCGTATACAGTAATGGTTCCCGGCATAATAACAACTCCTTACATAAATAAGTTAAAAAAGCATCAAATAAAAGGCATTAAATAAAGGCATTAAACGACTAATAATTAGTCCTGATCGATATACTTTTTAAAGCTACCATACGTAGCTTTACATTTCTCTAAATCTTCTTTCGGGTCTGTAGCGTCCTGTTCTTTGGCTGAGATAGGTTCAACCTTTTCACATGCAGGGGCACAAACCGCAGAGATTCTGTCAAAAATGGCTTTTAGACGGGCGTTTTCTTTTCGCTGGTCATCGCCACAGGCCGCTTTTGCTTCCTCGATTCTCTTCATTCTTTCATCAAGTTCAGCAATGCGCTTTACCATAGCGTCAAGTGTGCCGATAATATCAGGCTGTTCTTCTTTCTTTTCTTCTTCAGCTGCTTTTTCTACTTGCTCCTCAACTTCCTGAATCTCTTCTTTGATTTCCTGTACTTCTTCAACTACAGAATCCTCTTTTTTGACCTCATCCATCTTTAAACCTCCATTATGCTTTAAAATGTACTTCGCCGCAATCTGCGACTCAATCATAGAATCATCAACATCAAAAATAGCATCAACTAAACCTACAGCTAAAGCCTCTGAAGCGGTAAACCATCTATCCTCACGAAGGTCTTTTTCTGAGTATTCTGGTAGCCTCTTACGGATAACCTCAAGCTGTGCTTGGTTCGCAATCTCTATACCCTTATCGTGTTTACGGCTTTCATCAGTGTCTACCACCCATGCACTGTGAATCATAATAGAACTGGTAGAACCCATCTCTATACGGTCACATGCTAAAGCAATATCAGCGGCACTAGACGCAGCCAAACCCCAAACCTTAGCTGTAAAGGTTGTCCCAAATTTCTGGGCTACCTGAATCATCTGAATAACAGCTATACTAGGGAATATCTCTCCACCATAGGAAACAATATCCAATGTCACATTTGAACCGTCAGGCACTACACGAAGGAATGTAGCTACATCCCTTACAGTATCGCTTGTGATATCTTCAAATAACTGATAGGTGTAATCCATATACTACCCCTCAATAATCTCCCTTTATTTAGGTTGATATTATCAGTAAATAAGTATGAATCAAACTAAATTCTATCCACTTCTACAGTCTCATTCGGTACTTCAACCTTCCCAGAGGCTTTATGGCCAAAAATATTCATCGCAGCCTCATCCCTGTCGATTAGACCCATCTCAATAGCTAGCTTGTATGACTCAAGCTCTACCTTAGCATCAAGAATAATAGCTTGTGGCTGCTTCCACTGGCTCTCTAGTGATAAAGCTGTAGCAACAAACAATGGGTCATCTACCAAACCCTCCAATTTTTCCCTACAGAAAATCTGGAATATGGGTTTAATGAACTTCTTTATGAAATATGACCGGTAATTCTTATATACCTCAGCGGCTTGCTGAACAGCGGCTTTACAGCTGCTATACGACCCATCATAAGTAGCTTCAAGCGCCTTGAGTGGAATACCCACACCCTGAGCAATATCTTTATCAGTAGCTCCAATAAAAGAGCCATAATTCTGATTTGGATGTGTAGACTGTAAAAACTTAATCTCTTCACCGTCTGCAAGGTGTACAACCTGTCCAGCGCTTACAGCTTTCGGTCTTGGAAATACCTTATCATACCACGCATTTGTATCACACGCCTCTTTATACTGGGTATCCAACTGCATAACAGGCGTCTCAGGCGGTGTGTCTTTCGTAGCAGGTGCTACAGGTATTGGCTTGTCTAAATCTCTCTGTGGTAAAGCCTCAGTCTCATCGAATGTTGGATTCTGACTTGATATAAAGCCAAATACAGCGGCTTGAAGTGCTGCTGCCTGTAACTCTGCTTGTGTATAGTTCCGTCTACTGTGAAGTGTTTCTAATAAACCTGCTAGAATAGGAACACCCCTATACTGGTCTGGTCTTAAACGCTTAAAGATGTGCAATACAAGTGGTTCACCATCCTCTAAAAAGGCGGGTATACGCTCAATCTGTCCCTCTTGAACGAGTAAGGGGGCGTCTATATAATCCGTTAAGACCCAATAAGCACAGGTGAGACCGTCTGAATCTAACTCGACACCATCAATAATCCTGTTCCCTGTCTCAGGGTTATAGCAGACAATACCCACACCCTCTTTAGTGCTGTAATAATAGGGGGTCTGTACACGGTCTGACTCGATAGCTCTCCATGAAGAGATACCGTTTCTTATACGTCGAATAAAGAAAATATCACCACTGAGCATCCAGTTACGACAAGCCAGCTCTTGCATCATGGCAAAATCCATGTCACCTTGAGCATCCAAGCTGTTTGTATGACTTGCTAGAGCAAACTCACGGGAAATATAAGACACCATATCTGAGTATCTGTAATCTCTCAGAATGGTTGTTTCTTCAGGTGGCTGATAGGATATACCACTACCAACAATACCCGCAGTAAAACGGTCAATTACAGCACTTGCACTTGGTGATGATATAACAAGCTGTCTGGACATGGAGACAAGAGCCTGTCTCCATTCAAGGTCAACAGATGGTGTGGATGAGATGGAGTTGAACCCAGCCATAGACTGAGAGCCAACAAAAGCACCATACCCTATATTAGTAAATGGGAAACTCCAAGCAAACATTAGAACCTCCACCAACCGATATTTTGCGGGTTCATGTAAACACACGTGCTTGTGTGTCTGGCCGGTCTGCCTGATAGGATAGCCGCTATTTCATCTAACTCTAACATGGCATCCTTAATCCACTTAGCTAGCTTGTCTAAATCTGGTCTTGAACGGGATACACTCCATGAGCCGAGATTATATGATGAGATATCCCCAGACATCAAACCTGATAAAGCATTCTGAGCCTCTTCAATCGTCTGAATCAAAAAGGCTTGACGTTTCATCAGGATTTCTCTCTTCGTGGTGTACACAAAGCTCTGCGGTTCTTCAGGCATATAAACCTCCTACAGATCACCAATGAGGTGGCACCTTTGCTTTCTTTGGCTTTGGTTCTTCCTGTGGTTTCGGCTCTTCTTTTATCTCTGGTTTTTTCTCATTTTTAACGGGCTTACTCTCTTCGACTTTCACTTCTTCGATTTCAGCTTTCTTTCTTCTAGGCATATTAACACTCCATAGAGATAACACGTCTTAAATGTAGATATTTAACGGGATAAACTACCACGCGGGGGCCTTCTTCTTTGGCTGTATGGGCTCTTCGACGTGCTTAATGTATTCATCCTCTTCATTTTCTATATTTTCTTTATTTTCTGTATTTTGAGCATTAGCAAGGTCTTGCAGAGCTTTCATGTACTCTACGTCTTTTCCCGTCCTATAATACTTCGTTTCCCAATACTGGAACGCAGCAAGAGCATATACAAAACAATCCAATGGCTCATTGTGTGTATGTACTTTCGCCCGCCATTTACCCTCAATCTTTCTCTCAGATAGCAAGCCCTTAAAATACTCTACATCGAATCCATGACCTTTTAGGTAGAATAGTCTTTGCTCACCACTCATAGTAAGGATGACCAAATTTTGTAAATAATCTTTACCGGCATTAACGCCTAAGAATAGGAGCTTTGTAGAGGCTTTTATACCGCCGCCCATCTTAACCTTTTTAAGCTGTCCAATGAGTGGGTCTTGAGCGTTCACCTTATCTGTAGAGAACCCTTTAATAGGCATCATACGCGGCTCACTGTATGTACATCGGTACACATCGTTTGTATGATGACCACCGGAATCGATAAATAGCATTGAGGGATAGAGCTTTAAACCATCTATCCTCGTATACTGGGTGTTCAGCAGCTCCCTTAGTGCCTCCCAAACCTCATTTTTAGACGGGCTACCGACAAGCATCTTATACGATAGGCCGTAGATGTCTTTTGAGTCGGCTGTAAAAGCTGCTGTGAAAGCGTAGAGACAAGAATCATGTGTGTCTACACCTATAGTTATACCTATCACCTCTTTTGGTAGGCAGTCTGGCTCATGCCATGAGCTACACCGTCTGGCAAGCTCAATAGTGTCTACCTCCACCTCATCTTTTGGTGTGTACGTCTCGCCCAGAACTGTATTTCTAAAGGATTTATAAGAGTCTTCACCTAAAGCTAAAGCAGCTAGTTCTTGTGATTTTAAAGAAGACCAATTAACAAAAGAGTGACAAAGTGGGGCTGTAATGACATAACTACGGCGTATCCTACCATAACCATCTTTTAATGGGTTTGGGTTAGAAGGGTCACTATAGCAGTGCTTTAAATCGATTACTTCTTTTTCGGTGTAAACCTGCCCGCAATGGGGGCAAGCTATGGTAGGTGTCTCACCTGTAAAATCAATGTCATCATATTTCACCTCCATCCATTTACCACATTCACAAATAACTCCCCATATCTGTGCTGTACCAAGACGCCAATTAGCCGTTATGTTCCCCTCTTCAGTAGTAGGTGTGGAGGTCATCACCACCATAGATGAGCGGTAACGCTTCGTTCTTTGTGTGAACAGAGTGATAGGGTCTCCCTCATCATTAACAGATGATGGGAAAGCATCAGTTTCATCTAAAAGGACATAACGTGCGGGTGTCGATTTAGAGTCTGAAGCTGACTTGGCACTAGCAATAAAAAGATTTGCACCAGATTTTAAACCAATATTAGCTACAGAATTACTCCTATCGGGGTTTTTATTCCTACCGTTATTTGAAAATATTCCACAAACATCTCGTATAAAGGGCCTTACACGATTACTGGACATTTTAATACCTTGTTTTTGGCTGTCCAATACTAGAAGAATAGTTCCGACACGATACTCTATAGACCACCCTATAAAATTTAGTAGCGATTCCGATTTGCCCGTCTGCGATGGGGTTCTTATAACTACACAGCTTGTGCCTGACAGGTCAGACATATAGTGACATGGTTCTTTAAAGTAAGGTACAGGGTCATAACTGTACATACGTGACGTTGGCTTAAAATACCTTCGTGTCTCTGCCCATTCTACCACATCACATAAAGGTTTTCTCTGGAGACAAGGGATGGTGTAGAACCTTGAATCATCCTTCATTTCTTACTCCTCTTAACCTTTGTTGCATTTTTTTGAGACTCTACTTTAGCTTCAGTAGCAAGGGCCTTAGCCTCAGCTGTAGACTCTATGGCGAGATATAGCCTTTTTTGTGATAATCTCTGTATCTGGTCATCAATAAAGGACTGTACAGCCCTGTATTGGTCTGGTTTACACTCAGGTATGATAGATTGGATGTGGTCTGGTAGAGAGATTAACATCTCTACAAAATCTGTTAAAAACTCGTCAAAAGAGCTTAACGCAGAGTCTATCCTACAGATATTCTGTAATTTCTCTTGAAAAGCTATGTATTCCTTGTTTACCGCCAGCTCTAACTGGTGCATCTTTGCTATAGCTGTTCGGCGGTCTATCTCCGCCTCAGCTAGAGACTCATCCTCCGTGATAAGACTCTCTAAACTTATTTTCTTCTTCGTCATCCTCTACCTCCGATAGCAGATCCGAATAGCTAAAGGTGGCAGGGCGCTCGGATACGCCTTTTCGGGGATCAACCTAGCCACAGCTCAGGTAGATAGATGGCCTTAATTTTTTACTCGCCGGTCACAATCGCATCTAATCGCTCCCATCCAATAGAGGGATTAACTGACCGGTCGTCTATGTACAAATCACAGTAAGGCTTTCTGACAATAGCGTTAGGCTTTATGCCGTACCTTTCAAACCATGAATAAATCGCTGGAAAGTCCGCTTCTGGTCTGGATGTCCATATCGTGATAACATGACCGTCACGCATCCACTTTCTTAAAACGTCTATCGCCCCGGTCTTCGGCTCACCCCAAAGCTGAACTGTGTTATCGA
>JAEEGL014167469.1_pt1 | contig 14431 bp, 6 predicted proteins | sample 9134231 | NCBI WGS metagenome assembly JAEEGL01 (sample SAMN16246548, study PRJNA631951) | gut metagenome | biome: gut microbiome; feature: rumen; material: fiber-attached | host: Bos | place: Iran: Karaj | collected 2018-10
AATATTTTTTAATTAATATATTATAATTATATTTATATCCTTTTATGGATATAGAGATTGGATAATCCCTATTTTATGAAATAACAATTAATTTTTTAAATAATTTAATCTATTTTTAATTTATTATAACAATATTTAATTTTATCTAATATTATTTTTTTTATCAATTTTATTTATATTTATTTTTTTAGATATTTTTTTATCTTCATAAGTCTCTTTCACTATCATCATCTTCTGATTCATCAGCATCATCACCCTCACTTTCCTCATTTAATGTATTAGTAGATTCACTTAATAAACTTTCATTTACTTTTTGTGTTACTTTATTATGCTCACTTTTAATTATAGAAACAATTCTTTTTGTGAAATCAATGGTATTTTTAAGTTGAATTCCCCAATTTTTAGATAATTCATCCAATTCTTTTTTTATATTATCTTGTAAATAAGAATTTTTTTCTTGAATAGTTTGGAATAAATCTCTATTTTCCATTTCTTTTGATGCATATGGTAAATATCTACATATATATTTAATTAATAGAGAAATAAGCATATCATTTTTTAATTCTCTTTTGTTTTCTTCTTTAATAAATTTATTTATTTCAGTTTTTATTTTCTCTAAATTTCCTGTACAATGAAAACATTGATTGACATATCTATCAGATATATTTTCCCATAATTCTTCTTCTAAAAATTCATACAAGCTAACTAACTTATTTATTGTTATATATTTATAAATACTGAAAAAATGAATAAAATCTTTATTCAAAAATAAATTTGAATGTAATTTAATATCACTTATCGATTGTTTTGATTGATAGTTATTTTGTTTTAATAAATAATTTATAAGTATTTCTAAATTAGGTAAAATAATTCTTTTTATATTTTCAATTCCTATGGCAATTTCTTCTTTTTCATTATCATTTAAATCTTCTCTTTCATATAACTCAGTGAATTTTTTAAATTTTAATGTTTTTTCTTCAACTTCATAAGGATCTAAATAAAATTTATAAGTAATTTGTTCATCTGAAAACAATTTTTTTCCAGTTAAAATAATATTTATTAATTCTTTTTCTATTTTAGATAAATTAAATTTTATATTTGAGTAGTTAGAATAATTAATTTTATTATTATATTTATTAAAAATTGCTTTATTTGAATAAAATGAAAATAATTCATCAAAAGATAAAATAATATTATTTTTAACATTGAATTCAAAAATATCTGCTTTTGTTGCATTTTGTATAATAATTCTTTTTTGTATTTGTTCAATGGCATTTTGAATTAATTTTTATTTGAATTAAATTGATTAATAACTTTCATCAAGAAATCATTTTGAATTTCAATTAAATGACAATAAAACAAATAAATTTGTGTTTTTTGATGTTTATCATTTAAAATAGTTTTAACTGGTTGACTCATAGACATATTATAAGGTGGAATATTTGTAATTTCATCGTAAGCTTCACAAAATTCTTTAAATTTATCATTCAAAGATGTATTTTCTTGCACAGAATTTTCCTCTTTTTTTAAATATTTTTCTATTTTATCTTCTTCAATTTTTTGCCTACTAATTAAATTTTGATTTTCTTCTGCAAATGCATTTATAAAATTATTTATTTTTTCAATATATAATAGTTTATATAAGTCAGAATTTTTTTCCCAACTAATAAAAGTTCTTAAAATTGGCAAAGATTTTGTTTTTTGTAATGAAAGTGCTTTTTTTAATTCATCTATATCAGGATATTTAGTTGCAGTTAATAAATATTTTAAATTTATATCAAATTTATTAGAATTTTTTTTTTCATTATTTTCTTCACTTATAAATAATTTTGTTAATATATTTGTTTCGATATTTTTAAAAGATTCATCTATATTTTTAATTTTCAATGTACTTTCAATAAATTCTTTTAACAAACTCTTTTTTTTAATATAATCATTTTTTTGCAAAAAATTAATATAATAATCTGAAAACATATTAAAATAATAATCAATGTTTATTTTTTTTGTTTCAAAATAGGTTTCTATTGATTTAGTTAAATCTAATATTTTTTTGAAGTCTATTTTATAATTATCTTCTAATATAAAATATTCAATGTTTATTTGGCATAAAAAAATATAATTAATAAATATAGTGGCAAAATTATTATCATTTATTATTTCATTATTTAATAACTTTTCTTCAAAAGAAAAATCTTTTTCTAATAAAGGAAAAATCATAAATTCTTTTAATTCAGATAAACAATATTTCTTATATTTAGAGAATTCATTTTTATTATTGTTTACATTTTCAAATTTTTTTTTTTGATTTTCATCATAAAAAACTATAATTGTAATTTTTAAACCACATTGACATTGTTCTTGATAAGATAAAAATATTTTTCCACATGTACAAATATAAACAGGTGAATCTTCATTTTTATCATTTTTTTCTTCTAAAATTTCATTGGTCTTATAAAAACATTCGATTGGAACAAATGGATTTTCATAATTATTATTATTATAAAATATTTTAAATAAATCAAAGATGCTTTTAGTTAAATTTTTTGAAATATATACATTATTACTATAATATATTTTAATTAAATCAATGACACTTTGAGAAAAAATAAGAGAAGTTAAATTTTCTTTATATCCTGTATAACTTATAATATATAATTTAATCATATTAAAAAATAATTTTAAATTTGATTGTATAATTTCTTTGTTAAAAAATTCTGGAACAGACATTTTTTCAAATATTTTTTTTATTTTATAATTTATTTTTGGTTTAAAATTGAAGCATTCTTTTATTTGATTGATTTTTTCTATTAATTCTGAATTAACTACAATTTTTTTTTCATTCATTTTTTGATTAATTTCATTATAGCAAAAATTAATAATATAAGATAAATCAGTTATTTCTATTTCTCTTAATGAATCAGATAATTCGTTTTTATTAATTATTTCAGTCCATAGATTTAATATTAAATGAGTTGAATTTTCATAATTTTTGATTGAAAATAATTGCACCCTATCATTTTTATCCAAAATAGATAGCTTCCAATTATATTTTTCTTCCTTTAAATAAGTATTTAAAAAATATTCTTTTTTATCATAAAGGAAAAATAATTTAGATATATATAATGAAATTAATTTTCCTAAAACGGAGTTCGAGTTATTAAATAAATATTCATGGATTTTATTTAAATCTCCTAGTTCTTTTTCTTTTAATTGTAATTTAACAAAGTAAGTCAAATAACATCTAATGAATGAAAAATAAAAAATAATTCCAATATTTTTTAATTCCCCATAGCTTTGTTTTTCAATATTTGTTCCACAAATTTTAAAATAATCAAAATTTAATCCTATTAATAATTTTATTGGAGATTTTTGAATAAATTTATTCTTTTGACAATCTTCAAAATAAGAATTAATTCTTAATTCAAAAATATAAATCAAAATTTCTTTTAAAATTTCATTTGTTTCTGCTTCTTGATTAATTATCATTAAAATTTTATTTGTTTTTATACTTTTAATTTCACAAAATTTTTTGAAATATTCTTTTTTTTCATTTTCATCTATTTTTTCTTTAAGTTTTTTTGGTTTAATAGGAAGTAGCAAAAAAATATAATTGAAAAATAAAAAAGAATATTTAATTAAATTAGGATATTTAAATAAAATTTTGACCATTTCTAATTTATAATCTTCATTTTTATAGTATTCCAATAATTTATTTTCAAATATTATCATTGATAATTTATCTGATAAACCATCAATAATATCTAATTGCTCTTTAAATGATTTAATTGCATCATTAATGTTATTATTTAAAAGATATTTATATTCTTCATAAAGTTTTTGAATAAAATTATTTATAATATTTCTATCTATTGATTTTTCTTTTTTTATATGTTCTTTTATAAAATATTCAATTAATTTTACAATAGAATTGATAGAATATTGTTTTTTTAATGAAAGACTTAAAGTTGTGTTGAATTCAGAAAAAATTTGATAAATATTATTAAGATTTGTGCATAATTTATTTATATCATCTATATTACTATAATCGATTATGTTTACATTGATAACTGTTTCACATATTGATTCTGATATTTTATAAAATATTTCATTAACTTTTTCTTTTTGAGATTTTTCTTTTTGTTCTTTTTTTTCATCATTTTTTTCTTCTTCAAATTTGGTAGAATCATATAACGAAATTATATGTTCTAAAATATCTGGTTGATTATTATTTTTATTTTTTTTTACAAAGAATTTGCTTAATAATCCAATAATTTCTAACAATTTAAAAATTTTTTCTTGGTAGCTTCCTGCCCATAAGAAAAAATATAAAAACGTATCTAATAAATTATCTTTTGTATTTTTCTTGTTATATAAAAACAATAAAAATTCTAACTGTTTTTGGTTAATGGTTATATTTTTTTCATCATTATAAAATAATAAATAGAAGAAATCTTGTATTATTTCATTATAATAATCATTAAAAAAATTATCTGATAATAATTCTTCATTCCATAAACAACTTTTCAAATATTGTTTTTTCTCAAAATGAACATCTTCTAAAGTAATTTCTTTTAAATTATTTGTATCCAATTTTTTTTTTATAGATTTTCTGCATTCATTTTCTTTATTTATATATTCATTTTTGCAATTTTTTAACAAGCTATAGAATTTCTGGAATAATAATTTACTTCCAGGAATTTTTAAATCAAGCAAATGATTATTAATATTATTTTCTGTCTTGAGATTTAATAAATTTATATTATCAATAAATAATATAATAGATTTTTTTATTTTTTCAGGAATATCTTTCTCAAAAATAAAAGAAACAAAATAACCACTATTAACTAATTCTTTAATTAATTTTTCTACGTTATCAGAAATTAATTTTTCAATTTTTTCAACAAAAAATCTTATAAAATCATCGTCTTTATATTTTAAATTAGAATAATCAATAAAAAATTGTCTTAAAAGATTATCATAATTTTTTATTAAGTTTTGAATAGCTTTAATTATTGATTCCAAAATACCGTTATATGATAAATTATCCAATTTATCTATAAAAGAAATATTACAATTTTTATTCATTCCTATAATTTGTCTAGAAAATTCTTTTTTAATTATTAAATTTATATCAAATAATTCTTTAGTTAATAATAAGTTTTCATTCGTTTTTTTATATAAATCTATTATTGAAAAATTCTTTTGTTCTGCAATATTATCTATTGTAATTTGTTGATATTCTGAGAGGAAAGAAAAGAAATTAGAATGATATTTTTCAACATTTTGTTTATTTTTTTTAATATGGATTATAAATAAAAATATTTTTTTTTGATTTTCATTTACTTTTTTATGATAATCATCCAATAGAAATTTAATATATTTTAAATATTTTGAATGTTTGTCTTTAAAATGAATAACAAATAAATTGCAATTATTTTTTTCATAATATATTTCAAAAAAGTAATTTAACATACTTTCAGATAATTTTTCATTAAAAATAATTTCTAGTGTATTATCTTTACATATATTTCCAAATATTTTATTTTCAATTTTAACATTATAATTTTCTTTGAATAAATCTTTGAAATATGGAGAGAAAGTATAAATAACTAGTTTATTTTTGTCAACTTTTTCCAGATATTTATAGACATTTGTATGATTATTTTCTTCATATATTTGTATTAAATCTTCTTTTTTTAAATATTTTTTTTCCTGCGAAAAAATCGAAGATAAAATATTTTCTTGGGAAAATGTAGGAATCAATAATTTATAAACTAAATTTATATTTTTTTCAATATTTTCTTCCTTTAATGATATTTCCAATATTAAACTTCTTATTTCCTCGATATTAATATTTACTAAAAGTGGCTTAATTCCTTTTGTTTCAGGAATTGTTGTTAATTCTTTTATTTCTTCAAACAATTCCACTGCAATACGATTTTGCTCATCATTTAATAGATATTGAAAAGAAATTAGATGCTTTTCAAATCTATTTAAAAAAGGGGGATCTTGTTCATTAACATTATTTTTATTTAGTAAAATAATACATCTAAATTTATCATTAACAATATGTCTCTCATTTGTAGTGGAATCCAAAACTATTCTGGCATAAAATGAATTTCCATATTTTTGCAAATTTTGATTAAACAAATCATAAAACTTTGGATATAAAATTTCCATATCCTTCAAAATTATAATTTCACCTTTTTCCATAGATGTTATAATAGACCATGATTTTTGTAAAACATATCCTTCATTTTGATCCTCTGTTAATTTGCTTCCTTGAATAAATCTATAATCTAAATTTAATTTTTTGAGAATAAATTCAACTAAAGTATCATTTTTTGTTTTGTCAGTAATTAATAAAAGATATCTATTATTTTCTTCTTCTAAATTTTTTTGAATACAAGAATAAACATCATATCTATCTATATTTTCTACATTGCTTTGTTGATACTCAGAAAAAATTTGTTTAAATTTCTTAGAAGAATTAAATTTAATAATATTATTATTATCTCCTCTTTCTTCTAGCTCTAATCCACCGAAATTCCTTTCAATACTTTCCATAGCAATGTTTTCTATGGTACGGGAATTTTGTTTATTATTCTTTAACATTCTTGCGGTTATTTTAATTAAATTATAAAAATCTCTTGCCCCATGAAAATCATAAAATATCTGATATTTTTTTAACAAAAATTTTTTATAATCATAATAAGATCTTGCTAAGTTTTCAATAATTTTATCATATGCACTAATATCATCATTAATTCCACTAACAATTGTTATTGCAGTATTTATTAAATCTTCTTCATTAGGTTCCTGAATTGATAAATGTACTCCTCTATTCATCTTAGATGCATCTAAAGACCAATTTGAAATTCCAACAAATCCTATTTCATCATTATTATCGTCTAATTCTGAATGTATAACTTTTAATGGATTGTTTGGAGAAATTTCAGCAAGTCCCATTTCATCAAATAAAATTACCGAAATTATTTTTTTTTTATTTTCTTCATTATTATTAATGTTATCATCATTTTTATTATTATTATCATTTTTATTTTCCTTTTTTTCATCTTTATCATTTCCATCATTTTTTTCATTTTTATTTATTTCATTATTATTTTCATTTTTTTCATTCGTTTTCCTTGAAATATTTTTTGCTCTTTTAAAAATATTTTGAATTTCGGAAGAATTACTTGTCAATGAACCTTGATATGAACTAACATATAATTTTAGATATTTTTTAAATAGTTCACTTTTTGAATATTCTCCTTTCATTGATTGGTATAATAAAGAAAAACTAAGAGTCTTACTACATCCTGCTTTTCCACATATAAAAATAGGTACCTTAACATTCAAACAAACAAATAAAGTAAATAAGTTATCTAACAAAGCTCTATTTTTTGCTATTCCTTTACTTAGCTCCATATTATCTGCAATATAATTTTCTAATTCATAAGGATAATTTAAGAATTTAAATCCTAATATTTCTTCTAATTTTTTTGATAATTCTTCTCTTTTTTCATTCTCTAGTATTCTTATATAATAGCATAAATATAAAGCTAAATTAGCTGTTTTTAGATATAAATCTTTAAAATTTTCTTTTTCATTCAATTTGTATTTTTCTACAGTAATATCAAAAAAAAATTCAAAAAATTTTTTAAATCTTTCGATTTCCCTTAAACTTACAGAGCTTATTTCACTATTTTCTCTGATAAATTTTTGACAATAAAAAACAGCTTTACTTATAATTTCAAATATTTCTTCATAAATTTCTGTATTGTTTTCTTCTTTTTTTTTAATTTCTTTATTTTTGTTAAATGAAGTAAATAAAAATGAATCAACAAAAGAATTAATATATTTTTTTTCTTCTTCTTCTTTAAGATTTCCAAAATCGAATATATAATTAATTAGGGATAAAGGTAATGGATTAACTGTATATATTAAATTCCTAATACGATGTCTTTTTTTATTTGTATAACCAATTTCTTCATTTTTTGATAGCATTAATCTATATGGGTTACAAGCCCCAATCACATAGACATTTTCCCTTAAGGAATATCCAATAAATGAATGAGAAGTAAATAATTCAACTAACAAATTTATACTATTGGTAGTATTAATTTCATCAATAAATAATATTATATTTTCTTTATTATTTTTTGAATTTTCTAAATCTTTTTTTTCTTCTTCTTCTTCTTTAATTAATTCAAATAATTTTATATCATTATCGTTTTTTCTTTCTACTAATAAATTATTAACATGTAAAAATGATAATATATCTTGATAAGATATTCCAGAGTGAATATTAAATTGAATAAGTTTATATCTATCCTCTAAAAAATAAGATAAGGCCTTAATTAAAGAAGTTTTTCCACATCCTGTTTCACCTAATAAAATCAGTGGGACTTTGGCTCTTATTCTTAAATATATTAAAACCATTTTTATATAATTATCACTTGTAAATTCATAATTTTTTAACTTTTCTTCTTTATTTATTTCTTTTATTTTATTTTTTGAAGTAGAGCATATATTATAAAGTTCTCTAATAAAAGATTCTTTTCCTAAGTCATCATATTCAATGATTTCATATAAACAAGGTTGCTTTAAATATTTTACAAAAAGAACTTTTAATTGTTTATATTCATCGCTTTTTTCATCACATGAAGTTATTATTGAGCATGTCGAATCATCTTCATTATCATTTTTTGGATTAAATAAAACTACACTTGGTTTTATTTCTTTATAAGAAATAATTCTTTTTTCGTTTAATTTTTTTATTAATTTTTCTTTATATTCATTTGATAATTTAAATTCCATATTTTTTTGGTTTTCAGCAGCCACTTCTTGATTTTCCAAAATCGATTCATAAGAAATAGAAGAAAATCTTACAACTAAATCTATATAATATTCAATAATTTTTGCTCTTATATTTTTTAAACTTTCAAGTTCTTTGTTTTTTTTAATCTCAGCTTTCAATTTTGTTGGTTTCATTTCTTCACATTGTTCAAAATTATTAATTAAATCATCTATCAAATTAATAAATATTTGTATTTGTCCAAAATTTGGTAATAATTTTGTAGATGAAAAATTCTTAATAAAATAAAGGTCAATCATTTCATTAAATTTTGAATCTTGTAATAAATAATTTATTATTTTCTCAAAAAATGTTTCAAATTCAGTATTATCTATTTCTCCATTTTTTAATTTGTTTAAATATGACAGAATTCTTTGTATTTTTTATAATTATATCCATTTGTTAAAATTTTATATTCATTATAAAAATTAGGATTTGTTTTCAAATCAATTTTATTTCTTTTGAACAAACCTAATATTTTATAACCATTATCAAATTGTTTATAATCAGAAGAAATTTCAATAAAAATATTAATATTTTCATCTAATAAATAATTATAATTTTCATAACATCTTAATATAAGAAATTTAAATAAAAAATTTCTAATTAATAAACAGACGTTTTTATCAGGGTTTTGATATAGCTGAAAAATAATTGATAAATTTTTATCATTGATACGATTTAAATAATATGATATATATGATAAAAATTTTTGACTATATCACCAAGAGAAAATGAACGATAATTTTGTCCTTTTTGTTTAATTGCTTTTTCAATAAGAGTGGTTTTTCCTACCCTTGGAGAATCAGAAGTAAATATTTCTATCGGTATATCTTCTAAATTAAGTTTAACTTTATCTATATTCTGAAAAAGTAGTGAGTAATCAGGGTATCCATGATTTTCTTTTATTTTAATTAATTGTTTAATTATATGAGAAGATTGGTTAATATATAATATTATTATACAAGAATTTATATTATAATTTTTTTTTTCAAGAAATTGATTAAAAGTTTTAAAAAAAAATTTTTCAGTGCTTAATTTCATTTCTTCAGGTCTGACAATAATAAATAAACTATGAGTTGAGCAATTAATTGCTCAAGCACAAAAAGAATAAACTTCTGATTCTGTGCAATTTTCATAGCATAATAATAAATTATAGAAAAAAGGTAGTTTTTTTGAAAAAGCAATCGGAAAGTTTTCATCATTAGAATCAAAATCGGATAAAAAATTTTTAAAAATTTTTAAAATATCTATCTCATAGTCATCTTTTGATGATTTATAAGAAAATAATCCTTTTAAATAGGAATATTTATTATCTATTTGAGTGATTAATAAAAAAAATAGAAAATAATTTGATATTTCATTATTTTCTGTTGAATCTTCAATTTCAATGAAGTTTTGTTTAGAATAATTATTTATACAATTTTCACAATAGTTTTTATTGCAATCTTTGGATTTATATCTTTTTCCAATAATTGGGCAAATTTTACATTTTTCACAAATGACATTATAATGTATTTTGATATTTGAATTAACTTTTTTATCTAATTCATGAATATTTGGAAAATAACTTTCTATAGTTTTTTTATTTAAATCAAAGTCATATAAATCAATATTATTTACAAATTGAAGAGTAGGATTATTATACAAACTCTCAAAATTTTTATTTTTTAATTGTTCATTTAGATTTCTTAATATATTTAAGTCTTTTTCCAATTGAGGAATTTTTACAATTGTTTTATCTATAATTTCTAATGATGATACTTCATATGTTTTTTCAAAATGATTCTTTATATTGCAGTTAAGTTGTTTTAAAATTTCATTTATTAATTCAACTATTTTTTTTACTTTTTTTAAATCATGACTTTTGTTTCCATATGTATAAATGTTTTTTGTCATCATTTTTTTAACTGCCTTTTTAAATTCCTCGAAGTTTTTAGTTTTATTTTCAATTATTATATTTGAAACAAATTGATGTTTGGTAATTTTTTGAACAAGGAAATAATTAAATCTTTCTTCTTCAATAAGTTTTTTTTCAATTTTAATAATTCCATTTTTAAGAAATTTATCAATATTATTTGAATTTTTAACATTTTTTCCCAATTGAACTTTTATATATTCCTCAAATTCAAAAAATTTATTTTCAATATGTATTAAATTTGATATAATTTCTTTGTATAATTTGTTTTTTAAAATATCATTAATATTACTTAAAAATAATTTTAGATCATTTGATTTATTTTTAATTTCTTGAATAAAACAAACTCCATTTATAAGAATTTCAATATCTCTTAATTCTATTGAATTATCATCATTTTCCTCTTCATATAAGCCATCAATTAAATCTCTAACTTCTGATTCTTTCTTAGAATTCAAAAAATTAAATAATTTTTGTTCATTCCTATATAATAAATTCAAAATTTCAATGAGTTCCTTATCTAAAATTTTATTATCAATATTTTTTAATTTTGAAATAATATCTGATATATCAGAAAAATAAAGAATATTATTTAATTGCTCAATAATTTTATCTATTTCTTGAATATAATCTTCAATATTTGGAATTGATAATTTTTTACATATAAAAATAAATCCATTTAATGCATTTATAATTTTTTTTCTATTTTTATAAATAATTAATTTCTCTGTTATTAACTTAATATCTACTTCATTTTGATTAAAAAAATCTTTTAAATATTTTATTTCTTCTATTATATTATTATCTTCAAATTTCGATAAAGGTATTTCAAGAAATGATATTTCTAGTTTTTCTTCATTAAATAAATTTTTACATTTGCTTAAAACTTCTTCTGCTTTCCTATATTTGTCATTCTCATTATTTATATCTATAATATCATTATAGAATATATTAAACAACTTTGATTTTTCATTTTTGTCAAATTTTTGTATTTCTTCATTTAAATCCTGATATATATCAATATCTTTTAAATTTTCCTTCGCTTGTTTATATTTGAATTGTTGTTTTTCATATTTTTCAATTTTTTCTTTTTTTGATTTATTAAAATACTTTTTCAAATATTTTATAATATTATCTAATGAACCATAATATTTTATACATTTTTCAACATATTTTTCAATATTATCTTTTAATTTTTCTGTTTTTGATTTTTCTCCTAAACATATACAATAAATTCTTTTATATAATTTTTGAGCACTTATTAATTCATTTATTTTGTTTACATCAGAAAAATTTATTTCTTTTTCATCTAATTTTTTAAAAAATAAATTACATTTTTGGTTTAATTCTTTCATATATTGAATAGTTATATCATTATTATATTTTCCACTATTAACAAAACATTGTAGATAAATAAATGATTCTTTATCTTCTTTATTAATTATATCTTCAAAATTTAACTCAGGAAATTCACTGTAAATTTTTTTTTCCTTAAATTCTAAAGATTCAATCTCTTCCAAAAATTTAATTTGTTTTTCAGGACTTAATTTGAAGTAAAATTTATTCAAAATAAATTGGTCTAATAATTCTTTTTTTTCAATTGAAATATATTTTTCAACATGTTCATTTATTATTTTTTTGATGAAAAAAAGGATTAAATCATCTCTATCAAAAGCACTACTTCTCCCTAATTTAGAAATAAAATCTTCATAATTATTTTCTGTATTATCTTCTATATGCATTAATGATAATATAATTAATGTCTGAATTACTTTTTGATATTCTTCAGTAAATTTTATTTTATTATTTGTATTATTTAATATAGATAAAAATTTAGAAATTGTCAAATTTGTTATAATAATATCTTTTGAAGAAGAATTCTGAATTTGATTTAAAGGATAAATTATTTTGAAGAATAAATATAATTCATCAAAAGATTTTATGTTATTTAGAATTCCATTAATAAATTTTTCTATTCTATTTTCTTCAAGTTTTTGAAGAAATTTACAATTATTATATTCTTTCAAAGAATCAAAATTCTTTTCCAAATCTTCTAAGTCAATATTTGTGGCTATTTTCAATAATAATTCTTCATCTGAAAAAAAATTACATTTTCCATTATATTCAAGAATATATTTATACATATCTATTCCCTTTAATTCTTGGGATTTAATTTTCATTTTATGCTTAGTTGTGATTTTCAAAGAAATTTCATCAATTATACTGGAATAAAAATTTTGATCAATTGAAATAAATTTTTCTTTGATTTTTTCTAAATTGTCAATATCAAGTTTTTGTTTATATTTATTCAAGTAATCTTCCCATAAACTTAAAATTTCATTTTTTTTTTTAAACATATCCTTAAATTTTTCATATTGGTCAATAAGAAGTATAATATTATTATCTTCAGAATTTTTTATTTTTGGTAAATCATCAAAAGTGATTTTATCTTTATCTTCTATTTTTAGATGATTTGCTTTTTGTGATAAAATATTAAATAAAATTGGAATAGAAAAACAATAATTGCAAAACTTTTTTATATCTTTTGAAGAAATTTTGTCTATAAAATAAGAAAAAAAATTTTTTTTTATTAATATTTTGCTATCATTATCTTGTTGATTTTTATTATAGTTTAATAAAATTTTTAATTCTTCTTTATAATTATTTGTTTTATCATTTAAAATAATATCTATTTGATCTGAGATGGCTGAATAAATAATTATAAATTTTTTCTGATATTGACTTGGAAGATTACTTATTATATCATTATTGATTTTAATAATTTCTTTATTTGAGATATATTTTAATTTTTGAAAATTATCTATAATTTTAGTTAATTCTTCTTTTTTACAATTTGAATTTAATAATTTTAAATATAAATTTAAATCAAAATATTTTTTAAAAAATTTAATTGTATTTGAAATTAATTCATCATTATAATTTTCAAGCTGAGAAAACGCTTCATATTGATTTTGACAAGATGGAATCTTGAATGAATTCTGTATAAATTTTTCTGTATTATAAAAAAATTTAATTTTTTTTTTTTGAATTTTAAATTCTTCTTTACTTTCATAAATTATTTCGCCATCATCTATATATTTAATTTTAAATTTAATTTCATTTTTCAAAAATGAAAATTTATAATTTATATTTAAAATAACATATTTACCAAAATAGTCAATCTCATGAGAAATATCTGAAGAACTAAAGCCAAACATTCCTTTATCTCTAATTTCCTCATCCATATAAAAGCATAAAAATGTTGCTGTTTCTTCATTTTTTTTTCTTTTGTAATAATATTATAATATAATTTTAAATAAATTTAAAATATCTTTTAAAAAAAAATAATTTAAATTAAAAAAAATATTAAGATTTATCATAAAAATATTAATAATTAAATTCAAAATTGATTTAATATTAATAATCATAAAAATCTATATAAAATAAAAATATCAAATATTATTTACAATATCTATGTCATTTTCAACAAGATGCAGTGCTTCTACATGGTAGGTCTCATGAGCCTTCACTTCGACCGTGTAAGTTCACTTTCACTTAAGACGATCAAGGACGTTAAGCTCGTATCAGATCATAAGGCAATCGCAGATGCCATACTAAAAGATCGGCCAGTTTTGGAATAGCTCTTTCGTTGT
>JAEEGL015699928.1_pt1 | contig 14431 bp, 9 predicted proteins | sample 9134231 | NCBI WGS metagenome assembly JAEEGL01 (sample SAMN16246548, study PRJNA631951) | gut metagenome | biome: gut microbiome; feature: rumen; material: fiber-attached | host: Bos | place: Iran: Karaj | collected 2018-10
TCATTTTACATTACTGATGATTTTCAAACTTTCTTCCTGTGGAAGCCATCACAGAAATATTATAGTATCTCATGCCAAAGCTTTTAATTGAACTTCATCAGGTCATGAACCGATAATTAAAAGGTTAGTCTTAGTTTCATTACAAGCCTTAATTATCAATCATACTTCACGCACAAAATTTACCACTCTACCTACACAAACAAAATAATTCTGAACTTCTTTCGCGGGAGTGGAAAGATAAAAACAATCCTTGATTTTTGGATACTTCACTTTTCACTCCATTCAGTAAATTTCCTCAGCCAATCAAGCTGTATAGTTACTATTAAAGATTATTTCATCAAACTTCGTAAACTGCTTATCCCATTTTTGTAAACGAGGAATAATAGAGGTGAATAATTTTTTCTTCCGTCATTTAAATTTTCAAATGTACTCTTCACGATGCGACCAAATATATTGCATAGGGGAGTGTAAGTACAATTTCGTATGTTTACATGTCTGAGGAATTTTTACATTTTTTGCAATAGCGTAACTGGAAATAACCATTTTCTCAGGTCAGAATTTTTTGATTTTCCTGGATAGAATACTCATAATCTCTGGGTAACATACTATCAAATTGCGATAATCAAATATGGACGAAAGAATAGGAACATGCTTTTTTCAGCAGAAAAGAAAAAATCTGCTTAACCATTTTGGTAAAGATTCTACTACTTCAATTTTTTTGAAATTTTCAGTTCCAGGGATCTGAATTTCCAAAGATTTTAAACTTTCATCAGCTATCATCGTAAAAATTTTGATCTCAGCTTTAGGATCATTTCTAAGCTCCTGTTGAAGTAAATCTTTAAAAACTTCTAAAGCTCCACCAGGGAATAATCGACAATGTACAGCTGCAATTTTCATAGTTTATGAATTTATATAATCAAACATAAAGTAAATGTAATTTTACAGTGAATTTTTGCAAGGAAATTTTATGAACTTCTTGAATTTATATCTGTAAAATATAAAATGGAAACAATTTACTTAAAAAACCTTGTGATGAGACGATTCTTATGAAGATATAGTTATTCCGTGCGCTAATAGTTAATTACTATCCTTAAAATTTTTTTATTTCGTTTAATCGATATTACAATGTTAGATAAATATAATCCTAATGATATAGAACCCAAATGGTGAAAACTTTGGGAAGAAAAATGATATTTTAGAGCTACTACAAATCCAGAAAGAAATAACTATGCTATCGTTATTCCTCCTCCAAACGTAACTGGAATTCTTCACATGTGACATATTCTAGATGAGTCTATTCAAGATGTACTTGTTAGATGGAAAAGAATGTCAGGATACAATACTCTTTGGATGCCTGGTACAGATCATGCAGGTATCGCTACTCAGAATAAAGTAGAAAGAGCTTTGGCAGAAGAATGAAAAACAAAAGAAGATTTATGAAGAGAAAAATTCATTGAAAGAACTCGAGAATGGAAAAGAAAGCATTGATGAATTATTACTCAACAACAAAGAAAACTCGGAGCATCACTAGATTGGGAGAAAGAAAGATTTACAATGGATGAATGACTTTCAGCTGCAGTTAGAGAAATTTTTGTTAAGCTTTATAATGATGATTTGATTTATCAAGGTGAATATATGGTAAACCGATGTCCTAGATGTGGTACGGCATTGGCAGATGATGAGGTTGAACATATCGATACTGAATGACATTTTTGGGAGATAGCTTATCCTATCGTTTGAACAGATGAGAGACTGATTCTTGCGACTACGAGACCTGAAACAATGCTAGGAGATACATGAGTAGCAGTTCATCCAGATGATCCAAGATATCAGCATTTAATTGGTAAAAAAGTATTATTGCCATTAGTAAATAAAGAAATCCCTATCGTTGCAGATGAATATGTAGATAGAGAATTCTGAACTTGAGTGGTAAAAATGACTCCAGCTCATGATCCTAACGATTTTGAAGTAGGAAAGAGAACGGGATTAGACATTATTAATATCTTTACTCCAGATGGAAAAATTAACGAAAACTGATGAAAATATCAGTGATTAGATCGTTTTGAAGCAAGAGATAGAATTGTTGAAGATCTAGAAAAATGATGATATTTGGTAAAAGTTAGACCACACAACCATGCAGTTGGTCATTGCTATAGGTGTAATACTATTATTGAGCCTAGAGTTTCTAGACAGTGGTTTGTAAGGATGCAACCTCTTGCAAAACCTGCACTGGAAGCTGTAAAGAGTGGAAAAATAAAGATTCAACCTGAAAGATGGGTTAAAGTATATTATCATTGGCTTGAAAATATTAGAGATTGGTGTATCTCTAGGCAAATTTGGTGGTGACACAGAATTCCTGCATGGTATGGACCTGATGGAAAAGTTTTTGTAGCAAAGTCTGAGGAAGAAGCAAAACAGCAAGCTAAATCTGAATATTGAAAAGATGTTGAATTAACTCAAGAAGAAGATGTATTGGATACTTGGTTTTCTTCAGCTTTATGGCCTTTTTCTACGATGTGATGGCCAGAAAAAACAGAATTACTTGAACATTTCTATCCTACATCTACTCTTGTAACGTGAGCTGATATTATCTTCTTCCGAGTGGCAAGAATGGTAATGATGGGATTGTATGAAATGAAAGAAGTTCCATTTCATGATGTATTCTTCCATGGTATTGTTAGAGATGAATTAGGACGTAAAATGTCTAAATCTTTGGGTAATTCTCCTGATCCACTAAAATTGATAGATGAATATGGAGCTGATGCAATCAGATTTACTATGATTTATAATACTTCAGCAGGGCAGGATGTATACTTCTCAGAGAAATTGATAGAAATGGGAAGAAATTTTGCTAATAAAGTATGGAATGCTACTAATTTTGTACTTATGAATTTGGAAGGTTTCGATCCAAAAACTGTTAAGAAAGAGGATTTGGAGCTTGAATTGGTAGATAAGTGGATTTATTCTAGATTGAATTCTGCTATTAAAGAAACAGAAGATTATCTTCAAAAATATACACTTGATGAAGCAGCTAAGACGGTTTATGAATTCATTAGATGAGATTTTTGTGATTGGTATGTAGAAATGGCAAAAGTTAGATTATATCTCAATGACAATGTTAAGAGTAAGCAAACTGCTCAGTATGTATTACGAGATGTATTAGAACAAGCACTTAGACTTCTCCATCCATTTATGCCATTTATTACTGAAGAATTGTGGCAACACTTAAAGGTTGAATGAGAAACGATTATGCTTCAGCCATTCCCTAAGGCGGATGAAAATCAGATTTCTGAAGAAATTGAAAAATCTATGAATTGGCTACAAGAGGCTATTACGGCATTCAGAAATATTAGAGCTGAAGCTAATATTAATCCTGGTAAAGAAGTGCCTGCATTGATTAGAACAGCAGATGTAGCAGAAATTAAAATATTAGAGGATAATAAATCATTCTTGATGAAATTGGCTAAATTATCTTCGTTAGACTTTGGTGAAAATATTCAAAAACCTGAACTTTCAGGATTTAGAGTGGTTGGTAAATCAGAATTGATTGTTCCTTTATTGGGATTGTTAGATACTGAAGCTGAAAAGAAAAAGATTCTGGATCAAATCGCTAAACTAGAAAATGGATTAGCATCATGTGAAAGAAAATTAAATGATGAAGTATTTATGTCCAAGGCTCCAGCTCAAATCATAGAAAGAGAGAGAAATAATAAAGCTGATTATGAACAAAAAATTGAGAAGTTGAAGCAGAATTTATCATTGCTTGAAGGGAATTAGAATTGAATTATTAAAATAAAAGATGGACTCAGTGATGGGTTCATTTTTTTTATGTCTAATTAAGTAATGACTTGTTTCCAAATGTCAAATGTATATGCAGCATATTATTGCTATTTGTTTTAGAAAGGAAATATTTTTTAATTCATGTATTTATAGTATTATTTTATTTGTGATAGAAACTTTTGTTAAATTTATGACATCTAAACTGAAATCTATACTTAATGTAAAATTTTTTTTACACAATTTTGATATAAATTATTGACATTTATAATGATTATCGTATAGTATGGTTGTCGATGAAAAATAATGAAACTTTATTTATATTATTATCAATTATTAAATATGAAAAACTGTCTAGATTCAAATATCAAGCATAAAAATTAATATTCTTTTATTTGTATATAATTAATTATTCCAATTTTATAATTTAAGTTAATAAAAATGGGTTTAAAAAGTAAATTAAACACATTAGTAGTAAGTTGATGACTGATCTTGTGATGACAATGAGATGTTTCATCACAAACACAGATACCGTCTGGATTTTATTCAACAATAAGTGATAGAAAGGTAGAGTTGGTAACTAATTTCTCACAAGAACAAAATTTAGATTCCTTATATAATGTTACACAAAGGATAGAACAGTTGTTGTTCGATTGAAATGATATATTAATATATTATTGATATGAATGATATATTGAAAAATTAAAAAAGTTGGAACAAGAATATAGAGAAGAAGTGAAAAAAATAAAATTAAATAAAACTATATTTAGATGTTCAGAAAAAGAATTTGATCAAAAAATTGAAAATATTAAGAAGAAAATAATTGGCAACCCAGATAACTATGGGAAATTTGATAGTAAATGAAATTTTATAATATATGAGTGAAGTTATGAAAAATTATTGAAAGAAGAATTCCCTGAATTTTATAATTTTTATAATGTTTATAATGTTGATATGGAATATTTATATTTTCAGCGATGGAATAAAAAAATGGCCAAATACAATTTTAAATCAGCAAATTATCATCATTCTTGAATAAAAATAGAATTAACACAAGAGTTTATTTTAGAGATATCTTTTGCAGTTTTAATTGGTTTCGTTATGTGATTTATAATGCCTTTAATTATTAATGAATAAAAAAAATGAAAGGATTAAAAGAGGTTTGAAGAGCTTTGTTATTTAGCTGAGTTATTGCATTAGCCTGACAGAATACAATGGCTCAATGAAATACAGAATTATGCAATTTCTGATGAGAAAAGAAAGAATTAACATTAAAAATGTCTAATGAAGTTTTTAATAGTATTAATATTTCAAAAATCATAAATGAAGAATTTGATAAATTTAAAAAATGAGAATGAAAAGAAATTATAAAGTTTTATGGTGGGAAAACCAATTTAGAAAACAAAATAAAAGATGGAATAAATTCTATTTCTACTGGTTCTATTGATGTATGAAAGATAAAGAATATATTGGAAAAAATTAGAAAAAATTTAGATAAGTATTATTGTAAAATGGAGACCTTTAGTTGTGAATATGGAATAGAAGTTTCCTTTAAAGATCCCAATAAAAAATCTATTACAAAACTTGTTCGTGATGTGATGTGAAATAATAAAGAAGAATGGCAAATAAATTTAATTTCCCATGAAATCATACAAAGTTTACCATGAGTTGTATCACAATACAACTTTGATAATATAGAATTTGATTATGATCAATTAAGTGTTTGAATACGCGATAATATTGTATTAAAATGGGATTGTAATGCGATTTGATCACAGGTTGTGAAATGAAAAATAGAAAAAATTTCATTAGAAATTGTAAATGTAATTAAAAAGAACCCAGGTGATTATTGATATTTTCTACCTAATTGAAATTATGTGATGAATAACGATAAACTTCAAAATCTAGTTTCAGAAAAAATAAAAAAAGAATTTAAAGAATATTTTAAAAGTCGTGTAAGTAATAATAAACCAAGTGGACTAGAGAAAATGATTATGATTATTTTTTGACTCTTAAGTGAGGTCTGCTGAGTGTTCTTAAGTGTTATTAAAAAAAACGCCCTATAAGTTTAGGGTTGTTTTTCGTTTAAAAATGTTAAACACTCTTCACAGCTTCTGCAACTGTATCAGCTACTCACTGGTCAAAAGCCGAAGGAATTATATGCTCGCGGTCAGGATTCTTTACAAAGTTTGCCAGGGCTTTAGCAGCAGCTATTTTGTGTTCATCTGTAATTTGAGGAATTCTTGCATCCAAAGCACCACGGAAAATTCCAGGGAATGCTAAAACATTATTTACTTGATTTGGAAAATCGCTTCTTCATGTAGCCACAATGAAAGCTCAAGCCTCTTTTGCTTCATCTGGCATAATTTCAGGAGTTGGATTCGCAAGTGCAAAAATGATTGGATCTGGATTCATTGATTGGATGTGCTCTTTGTGTAATAATCCAGGTTTGCTTACTCAAATGAAAATATCTGCTCATTTGATTGCATCGTCCAAGGTTCATGAAATTTGCTGTATATTCCAAGGTGCGATTTCTTGTTTATATTTATTTAAATCTGATCTTCATTCGTGGATTATTCATTTACTATCAAGGAAAATTATATTTTTAGCTCAGGCTTTTTTCAAAAGTTTACCGATTGCAATGGCAGCTGCTCATGCACCAGAGAATACGATTTTTTGAGTAGATAAATCGGCATTTTTTAATTTTAGAGCGTTAGTTAGTCATGCTAAAACTACAACTGCAGTTCCATGTTGGTCATCGTGAAATACTGGAATATTCAACCTTTTTTTCAATTCTTCTTCGATGTAAAAACAATTTGGAGCAGCGATATCTTCCAAATTTATTCATCCGAAAGTCGGAGCGATTGCTTCTACTATTTTGATAATTTCATCAGGATTTTGAGTATTTAGTACGATAGGAATCGCATCGATATTTCCATATTTTTTGAAAAGAATGGCTTTTCATTCCATTACTGGAAGTCAGGCTTCTGGTCAAATATTTCCTAGTCCCAAAACAGCAGAACCATCAGAAACAATTGCGACTGAATTGTTTTTCCAAGTGTAGTCATATGCCAAATCTTTATTCTGAGCAATCTCCAAGCATGGAGCAGCTACTCAAGGTGTATAGTATGTAGCTAGGTCATCTTTTGTTTCCAAAGGTACTTTTGGTAGGGTAGTCAGTTTTCAGCGATATTTTTTGTGCTGATTTAAGGCTTCTTGTGCATAATCCATTTTGTTCAAATAATTATAAAAATCTGATATTAGAATAGACTTATGTTTTGTTTTTGCAATATCATTATAATTTGTATAATCATTCTACTTTATCAATCATTTCATTCCAACTGAACTTTCTTTCAGCAATTTTTTCAAAATTTCAATTTCTGATTTTTTGGATTGATTCACAGATTCATTTTGTACTTGGAGGTGACATTAAAATTACATTTCCACTTACGACTTCAGGAATTGCCGCAAGATTTGAAGTTATTAGATTTTTTCACATTGCACAAGCTTCAGAATGCACTGAGCCAAATCCTTCAGCCAGGGATGGAGCTATAATTACATTTGCACATGCCACAAAAATTCTCAAATCTTCTCTAGAAAATCATCTAAAAATCTGAATCCTATTCTCAGCTTTTAAATCCTTTGATATGGAATTGATTTGCTCAATTATGAATTCATTCCTTTTGGATGGAATGATATTAAAAAGTAATTTTGAATCAGGATTCTCTTCCAAAATCTGTGGAATAGCTTTTACCAACAAATCAATTCATTTGGTTTTTCATGCATGTCAGTAATACGAAATGAGATATGAATCATTCCATCAATATTTATTCTTCCATTCATCTATTTCAGATTTTTTTACTTTCTTTATATCCCAAAAATCGTTATCCACACCGTTATAAATTAGATGTAATTTTTTATCGCTGATTCATCAATTGATACGTAAAGAATTTAAGGTATAGAGAGATACACAATGGTAAATGTTGTGTGGAAAATTTATCATTAACCATTCAAATAGTTCGAAAATCCAGCGAGAATATCGTGGTTTCAATTCTTTTCGTAATTTACCAAAAATTTCATGAATAGTTGCTACAGACTTTTTATGAAAAAGTTTAGCTAAAACGCTGGCTGGAATTGTGGAAGTATAACTAGAACTATGAATTATTTGTATATTCTTATTTTTTCTCAAAACTTCACAAGCTTTAAAAAATCATTTGAAAAAGAATCATTTTCTTCATTTTCAAATTCTATATATTGTTAAATTTCAGATTTTTTCATATTCTTTCAAATTATCTTGGAAACAAGAAGTTATTAGTGTAATTTTATATCATCTCTCTAGTAATCAATTTATCAAATGTTCAAAAACATTCTCAATTCATCATCTGTGAGGGGAGTAGTAATCGAGTAAAAATAAAACTTCCATATTTTGAGAAGATGTTTGTAAATATTTTTTTGATTATAAGATTTTGTGAAATTGTTGCAATTAATTTTGAGTTGAATATGGAAATTAATCCAAATTTTTGGACATGTATGTTCATTTTAGGTCAAATCATTGTTTTTTGTAATACTCTCTTACTCATATACCAGAAATGATTGAAAGCTGATTATATCCAAATAATATAGAAAGTTTTTCTGCGAATGATAATAATTTTTTTCATAGTCAAGTATGCTGAGTTCAACTGTCAGATTTTTCTCAAATTTTTTGTAATTCTCCATACACGTGGAGCTCTCTAATTATAGCAGTTCATTCTTCGAGTCATTGAATTCAAACTATGCTATCATCATTTGGTAATAATAAACGAGTAAATCCATATAAATATCATAGTTCATCTTCAAATGATATGAAACATTCTTGACCTGCTGAAGATTTATACCAACGTAAAATTAAATTTAAAGAGTCTGATTTCTTTTTTTCGATTCTATTTCTAATTTCTCTAGATCTAGTATCTAGGCAAACAAAATTACGGAAAGATTTTAAATCTGGATGTGTTCAGATAATTTCTATTAAATTGTCTTTCTGAGGCTTTGCCGAAGAATCTTTTGTGATATACCTAAGATCCTTCACATTCGTTCAGGATGACATATTTGAAAAATATTCTTCTTCACTCTCATATAACTTATAATTTCCATACAAGCGTGAATAAAATTCTTCTACATCAATGTTACCTTTTCAATGAAAAGAATTTTTCATTTCTTTTAATAATGCATCGTGAGCCATCTGTGAAAGATTCGTAATGTTTGATCATGCAACTATTTCAGTAGCAGGAATATCACGAATTAATCTCTTAATTCTAGTATAAGGTGGAATTATATTCAAAAAAGTTTCGCGGATTTCAGACAAAATTTGTTCAGTAGTTATCGGAGTATATTTTCATTCCTTATACAAATTATATAACTCCGTATTTGGGATAACTGAAGTTGGATAAAACTTTATTTCATCGGGTTGAAATGCAGGATTTCAATAAATATCCTTAAAACTCTGAATATCTTTTTCAAAATCTGAACCATAAAGTCATGGCATCAAATGGATTGAAATTTTCAATCAATATTGACGCATAATATATATGGCATCCTTTATTTTTTGTACATCATGTCATCTTTTATTTAGTTTTAAAATTTCATCGTTCGTAGATTGGATTCACATTTCTACTCTAGTTACTCCTAGTTCACGCCAAAATCTGCAATTTTCATGATTAACTAAATCGGGGCGAGTCTCGATTGTTAGTCAGATTATTCTATTTTTGGCTGTTTCATTACGTTTTATTGCTTCTTCTAGACTGTCTGAATATTTAATTTTATCTAAATTTTCTATTTCAAAATGATATTTCGATGGTTGATTGTTATTCTGTGCCAAAGGCGAAGAATCTTGTTTATCACCTAAGATTCTTCACTGCGTTCAGAATGATGAACTTATACCTTGTCTAATCTTCAATTCTGAAAATGTATTACATGCATCATACAACTGCTTAACGAAATCGATTTTATAGTCTCTAGGATAGGCATCCCAGCTTCATCCCAAAATTATCATCTCAATTTTATCAGTTTGGTGCCCTGTGGTTGTGAGAGATTGTAAACGATTATAAGTCTGTTTCATTGGATCAAACTGATTGAGTCGGGCACGCATAGCTCCAGGTTCAGATTTTATATAACTTTTTGGCATTCAGGGATCGTTTGGACAAAAAATACATTGTCCAGGGCATGGCCAAGGTTTAGTCAAAACTTGAACAGGTACAATTCATGAAAGGGAACGAATTGCTCTTTTACGAAGTAACGTTTCAAAAGTCTGATTTTTTTCTAATTTTCACTCTTTCACGGCAGTGAAATATGATTGTAGAATTTGTGACTTGGATGGTAAATCTTTCATTTTTTTCTCTTTTGCAAAAGCACGCTGCATATCTTTTACTTCATCTGCAGTTATATTTGGAATTTTATCATGTATAGCTTTCACAAGTGGAAAAAAATCCATATCATTTTAGTTCATTATAAACTATGGTATAATATGGATTCACTCATTAGATTCAATTTGAATGTCAAATTGCCATTCTGAGTGCAGCTTGTTCAGATAACACAAACACAATTTACTTTAAATTTGTCTTGCTTTTTGCTATCAGAAAAACACACTAAACAGAAGAAAAACTTTTATTGAATGAATACGAAAATGTTAAGCAATCTAATTCTTATCTTGAGTTTCACACTGGCTACTTTCATTGGTGCAATGATATTATATCCAATATATATTAAGCTATTAAAGAGATTAAAGGCTGGTAAAACTATTCGTAGTAATACTGCTACTTGAGAAAAATCTGAAATATTCGCTAAATTACATGAGCACAAAGCCTGAACTCCGACGATGGGTTGATGACTTTTCTTGGTAATGATGGTGGTTATGATTGCGATTTCACGAGTTTCTCATAAATTATGATGGACCAATTATTACCTATGGAATAGGCAGGAAACATATATTATATTATTCTGATTTTTTAGTATGTGATTAATCTGACTTATAGATGATATACTGAATATCCTTAATGTTTGAAAAGTGAAATGATTAAACATGAGAGCTAAAATGTTTGGTTTGATACTATTTTCAGGATGGATTTCTTATTGGTTTTATCATGTATTAGGAATAGATTATATAAATTTATCTCCAGTATTTTGAATCGTTCACTTATGATGGTGGTTTCCTATACTTACATTTATAGCTACAATATTTATAGTTAATGCTGTAAATATCACTGATGGTTTGGATTGACTGGCATGATGATTAAATATATTCGTACTTATAACATTCGCTGTGGCTCTTTTCATCTCACAAAGATATTTAGCCACTACTGTTTTAGGAATCTGTATATCTACATTGATAGCATTTATGTTTTTCAATATAAATCCTGCAAAAGTATTTATGTGAGATAGCTGAGCATTTGCTTTATGATGAATAATCGCAGCTACTGCATATTTATTGAATATGAAAATCTGAATATTTATTCCAGCTGTGATAGTATTTCTGATTTTTATAGTAGATTTGCTTACTAGTGGATTGCAAATGTTTTGGAAAAAAGTATTCCACCACAAGTTATTCCCAATTGCACCGTTCCATCATTATTTGGAATATAAATGAATAAAGGAATATACGATAGTAATGTATATGTGGTTGATTCAAACTATCTTAACAGTAATTGCTATTATAGTAATATTCTGGCAATTCTTGTAAAATTGGGCTAAAGAAAATACAAATTAAAACAAAAAAATAATAAAATCAGATTTCCTTTTAAGTCTTTTCTACAATAATATGAAAAAATTATCGTCTCGATGGTCTAGTATTAGTTCAAAATCATTGAAATATTGGATAATTTTGCTTTGTAAAATTTTTGTGATTTGACTCTTGTTACAATTTTTTATGCAAACTTTTGTGACATTTGAACTTTGATGGGATGGAAAATTCTGGACATTGTTTTGGATGTGGAAAGAGTTTATACTTCTGATTTTTGTAGTAATTCTGTTATGGTATATATTTGCCAATTTGAAATGATGGATAGAAAATATTAAGAATAGAGAAAATATAGAAAATGTGACATGGAAAATCTTGCTGAAAAATATTCAGTCAAAGTTTATAGTTCAGTTTGTTTTTGTATTCCTTGTTTCAATTATTATTTTCTTTCTATTGGCAGTCCTATTTCAACATGTTTGAATCAAAGCATTTATTATGAGTGCAAAATATGATTTAATCTGATTCTTTATCTTTGGAATAGGAGTTTGTTTGTCGTTGTTATTCTTTGTGGAAGATGATGAAGATTTATTGAAATTATATAATAAATTGATTGTTTGGTCTTTACGATTAGGACTTTTCTGGTGGTTTATTATACGATTAATGCCAAATATTTTGAAATATGTATGATATAATCCAAATATTTATGAATGAACTGTATGACAAAATCCACCAGCTGCATATTATACCAAGATAGTACCATTTTATGAAGGTAGTTATGTGAGAAATAGTTTCTTATTTGAAAGACCAATTAGTTTCGGTTTTTGGTTAATAGCATTCTTTCCTATTTTTGTATTATGTTTCCTAAGAAATAAAAGCTGGAAGAAACAGATATTACCAGTAATAGCTTTCTGACTTTTAATTCTTTCTACTTGGTCACGTGCATGAATAGCAGTTTGGGCTCTAGAAGTAGTTATTCTGTTCTTTGTGTTATATCGAAAAGCTGTAAAGAAATATTTTGTTCGGTTAGTAATTCTTGCAATATTGTGACTATGCTGACTAGCATATTTATCGAGATGAATAATGGTGAGAGAGCATTCAAATACCGGTCATTTGGAATTGATGAAATCATGATGGAATATTGCGAAAGATAACCTATTTTTCTGACGATGAGCATGATATTCAGGACCAGCTTCTCATCAATTATGTTATACAGACAATCCTGTAGATATTTTTGAAGATGTGGATTCTATTCATATGGAAGACCAACGTTGTGAAATTATAAGAAAAGAAAATGTGAGAAATCAGATTTCTACTTATGGTTTTAATCCTGAGAATCAGTATCTACAAATATTAATGGAGTATTGAGTAGTAGGAATATTATTTTGGCTATTACTATGTCTGACTATTTTGTGATATAGTGCTAAGATGATTTGGAAATATCGTAATAAAACCAAATCTCCTTATCAAGAAATGATTTATTATTCATTATTATGATTTGGAATCTGATTTTTGTGACTGCTATTTGAGTGAATAGTATTGCATTCATTGGTAGATAGAATGATTATTTATCCATTCTTCTTGCTGTATGGAATATCTGTATGACAATGGGAGAAAATTAAGGATTATCAATATGTCCCAGTAATTTCTAAAAAGAAAAAGAAGAAAAAAAAGAAGAAGTAAAAATCAATAAAAAAAACTTTAATTTAAGCTAAGATAGATTTATTTTTTTTGCGAAAATTTTTAGTTCTTAATGCTTTTAAGATTGCTTTTCATTTTTCAATTAATTTTCTTTTTTCGGTTATTACTCCCAAATTATTTTCGTCTTCTTGTGTGATTCAGAAATCGCACTTGTTTAGTGTAATAATACCTTCTGTTATATAATTTCCATATAATTCTCTGTATTTTTCTTTACTTCATTCTTTTTGAGATCGTTCTCTAAAAGGTAGCATGTGGTCATGAATAATACGTACATAAGGTTCAGATTCTTCTTTTGTGAATCATAGTTGATAATATATAGTGGCAGCTAAATATGCTGACACTTTTTCATGTCAGAAAAAACAAATCTCTCAATTTTTATATGTTCAGCCGGTATATTTTTTTCATGAATCATGGAGTAGGGCTACAAGTTCCATATTGTTATCATTTTTATTGATTTTTGAAATTCATGCTATTACCATCGCAATGTGTTCTAATAAAGTTTCTTTGTGATATTTGCTAGTTTGTTCTCAAATTTTTCATAAATATGGAGGAGTATTAGATTCTTCTATTTTTTGTGGGAAAATAATTAATGCTTTCCCATCTTTATGTACCTTTTTATATATAATTTCTGTTAATTCATCTTCCTCTTCTTGAGATTTTAAAAATCACTCAATAGTAAATTCTTTGTTTAAAATAGAGTCTATAGGTTCTCAAAATGTTTCTTTTTTATCAAAAACTGATTCTAAAATATCTTCAGTTGTTTCACAAGGTAATATTTTAACTAAATCTATGGTGTCTAAATTTTCTTCTAATGGTTTAGGAATATCTCTATTAGTTTGCTTTAAACTTTCTGATTTTGAAGGTTCTTTTTCTTTAAAACTTTTCATTTATGGAAAGTTATATATAAATTGCGTGTATTATATCTATAATTTAAAGAAAATCAAAAAAAATGTTAATAATTATAAATTTTTATATATCATTGAAAGTTAGGTGTTATTTTTTTTATGTAAAAATTTTAATATTAATATCAGTCAAAAGCTGGATTTCTCAAAAATTGTAAAAAATCTGAATTGAATTTTGAGATTATAAATCATTTTTTAGAAAGTCAATAGTTGATAGCTTGAAATTTTTAATGGATTTTTTATAAAATATGTAGTGAAAATTCAGATTTTTTTATTTTTATTCAAAAATTTTATGAACGATAAAGATGAAGCTTTCTTGAATGCTCAGACTCACCATCAGCCAGAA
>JAEEGL011119948.1_pt1 | contig 14430 bp, 8 predicted proteins | sample 9134231 | NCBI WGS metagenome assembly JAEEGL01 (sample SAMN16246548, study PRJNA631951) | gut metagenome | biome: gut microbiome; feature: rumen; material: fiber-attached | host: Bos | place: Iran: Karaj | collected 2018-10
CAGCACAGGCAAAAGTCAGACTGCCTCAGTTCTTTAGCGACAACATGGTGCTGCAACAGCAATCGGAGTGTAACATCTGGGGCTGGGCAGAACCTGGCACACGGGTTAGCATTACCACCTCGTGGAATAAGAAAGGCCACAACGTGCAGGCTAACAAAGACGGACGATTCAGTTTGACGGTGAAAACGCCAGAAGCTGGTGGCCCTTATTTTATCGGTTTTAAGGATGCTGATTACGTGCAGTTGAACAATGTGATGATTGGCGAGGTGTGGATATGCTCTGGCCAGTCGAACATGGAGATGCTGATGAAGGGGTATAAGGCTCAGCCTGTAGAGGGTGCTGCCGAGGAACTGCTTGCTTGTCATGACGATGGTTTGCGACTGTTCTATGGCAAGCGTCGCGCTTCATTAGAGCCTCAGCAAGACCTTGCGGGAACGTGGCTGCCTGCTAATGCTGCCAGTGTTCGGGAGTTCTCGGCTACGGCCTATTTTTTTGGCAAAGCGCTGAGACGGGTGCTGGGCGTACCTGTGGGGCTAATATGTACTGCATTTGGAGGTTCAGCCTGCGAGGCCTGGATGCAGGCTGACTGGTTGAAGGCTTTCCCAAAAGTGAAGCAAATCATCACAGAAGAGGATGTCAAGAAGTTGCAGCAGCGTTGTCCGACAGCTCTCTATAATGGACAGCTAAAGCCCCTCATAGGTTATGGCATCCGGGGGGCCATCTGGTATCAGGGCGAGGACAATGTGCCTCGCTATGACTACTATGCTCCCCTGATGGCGCGCATGATTCAGGGATGGCGCGAGGACTGGAGGCAGGGCAACTTCCCCTTCTACTATTGTCAGATTGCGCCATGGGGATATGACGAAACAGACTGGGCTCTCTACAATAGTGCCTTCCTGCGTGAACAACAGGAGAAGGTGGAGTCGATGGTTCCCAACTGTCGCATGGCAGTGCTGATGGATACGGGTATCAAGGATGTCATCCATCCTCGCAAGAAACGTCAGGCTGGTGAGCGCCTCGCCATCCTGGCCCTCAGCAACACCTACGACATCAAGGGGCTGCCCGACTTTGCCAAATACAAGGAAGTGACATTCCAGAACGATACTGCCGTTGTGTCCTTCGACCGCTCCAAGGAGTGGGTATACTTTGAACATGTCAACAGTCTCACGACAACTGACGCTGATGGAAAAACCGTCAGTCGCAACTTCGAGCTGGCAGGCTCAGACCGCGTGTTCCATCCTGCCACCAAGGTGTGGGCTTCGCGCAATCATGTCTATGTGATATGCGATAAAGTCAAACAGCCTGTTGCCGTTCGCTATGCCTTTAAGGACTTTGTAGTTGGCGACCTCATGCACGACGGCCTGCCCGTCAGTTCCTTTCGTACTGACGACTGGCCACCTACGATGAATGCTGTGAACAAAGCAACGGGAGATTATAATAACCCCAAATGAAAAGGTAAAAAAGTGAAAAAAGTAGAGAAGAAAAATGAAGAGAACAATATTGACGAGTAATAAGTGGGTATTTAGGCAAGTAATGGTTCTTTTACCTTTTTACCTTTTTACCTTTTTACCTTTAAAGGCGCAGACCTCTATAGCTGGTCTCTTCCCCTTGCAGAACAGCGGTCGGCTAGTATGGAACTTCAATGCTGGCTGGCGCTTCCACCTTGGCGATGCCCAAGGGGCTCAAACGAAGGACTACGATGACAAGTCATGGGAAGTGGTCAGTACCCCACATACCGTTCAGTTGATGCCTGCCGAGGCCAGTGGTTGCCGTAACTATCAGGGCATTGCGTGGTATCGCAAGCACTTTTCTTTGCCAAAAGAATGCGCAGGTCGTGACGTTACGCTCCACTTCGAGGCTATTATGGGCAAGCAAACTATCTATGTGAATGGTCAGGAAGTCATGGTACACGAAGGCGGCTATTTACCCATCACCATCAATCTCTCAGCACTCAGTTGCACAATAGGTGACGAGTGTGTCATCGCCATTAAAGCTGACAACAGCGATGACAAGACATATCCCCCAGGAAAAAAGCAGATGACACTCGACTTTGCTTATCATGGTGGCATTTACCGTGACGTTTGGCTCATTGCTAAATCAAAGGTTGCCATTACCGATGCCGTAGAGGAAAACAAGGTGGGTGGAGGTGGTATTTTTGTGCATTATGCCAATATCAGCGACAAGCATGCTGAGATTTTCGTCAATACGGAAGTACGCAACAATGATACCCAGTCCCATACTGTCACAATTGAAAACAATCTCACTCAGCATGATGCTTATCTATTACAACAGACAAAGCTCAAGCTTCAGCCAGGCGAGGTTCGCACGGTTATTCAACGCTTCTCACTCAAGAATCCCAGACTGTGGTCGCCAGAAACACCCTATTTATATGATGTAGCCACACGTATCAAAGAGGGGAGGAAGAGTCTTGACGGCGGTATTACCAAGATTGGTATCCGCTCTTTTGAATTTGTTCGTACTGACGATGCCAAAGGCCGACAGCCTGGCTTCTACCTAAACGGCAATCGCTATCACCAACTGGTAGGTGCCAATCGACATCAGGATTTTGCCTATGTGGGCAATGCCCTGCCCAATAGTCAGCAGTGGCGCGATGCCAAGCGACTGCGTGATGCCGGATTCACCATCATCCGTACAGCACACTATCCTCAGGACCCGTCTTTCATGGATGCCTGCGATGAACTGGGACTCTTTATCATCGTAGCAACTCCTGGCTGGCAGTATTGGAACAAAGATAAAGGATGGGACGAGAAAGTACATCAGAACACACGTTCCATCATACGACGCGACCGCAACCATCCTTGTGTCTTGATGTGGGAACCTATCTTGAACGAGACCCGATACCCCGAGGAGTTTGCCTTAAAGGCCCTTCAGATTACCAAGGAGGAATACCCTTATCCCTATCGACCTGTGGCTGCCGCTGACGTGCATTCTGCTGGTGTTGCCGATAATTATGACGTGGTTTATGGGTGGCCTGGTGATGACTTTGCGTCCGATGGTTTACCCATCGGTGATACCAAGAAAATCAAACAGTGCATCTTTACTCGTGAATTTGGCGAATTGGTAGATGACTGGTATGCCCACAACAACCTAAACCGTGCTTCCCGCTCCTGGGGTGAACGTCCAATGCTTACACAGGCACTTTCATTGTTTAAGAGCACCGATGAGTTATACAAGACCACAGGACAGTTTATTGGTGGTTGCCAATGGCATCCCTTCGACCATCAACGCGGCTATCATCCTGACCCTTACTGGGGAGGTATCTACGATGCTTTCCGTCAACCTAAGATAGCTCAGTCAATGTTTGCGGCTGTGCTACTGCAGCCCACTCAACAGCCAATGGTCCATATCGCCCACGAGATGACGCAGTTTTCAGAAAAAGATGTCACCGTATTCTCTAATTGCGACAGTGTACGTCTGACGATGTTCGATGGCGAGCACTGTTGGGTGCAGCCGGTTACACATGAGGCAGGACATGCACCCTCGCAGCCTGTTGTCTTCAAGGATGCATGGGACTTCTTCGAGGCACGCAACTGGAGCTATACCAAGCGCAACTGGCAGAACGTGAAGATGGTGGCAGAGGGAATCATCAATGGCCAGGTTGTATGCCGTGAAGAGAGAATGCCTTCGCGACGCTCTACCAAGTTAAGTCTTCGCGCTGACGAGATGGGCAGAAAACTTATTGCTGACGGTTCCGACTTCATCGTGGTCATTTGTGAGGTTACTGACGATTTGGGGCATGTTCGTCGATTAGCCAAAGAAAACATTCGTTTCAGTGTGGAAGGAGAGGGTGAGATTATAGGCGATGCCAACATCAATGCCAATCCGCGTGCTATTGAATGGGGCTCGGCTCCAGTTCTTATCCGTTCAACGAAACAGGCTGGTAAAATAAGAATCAAAGCTGAGGTGCAGTTCCCTGGCACCCACGCTCCAACACCTGCAGAATTGGAGATCGAGAGTGTACCTTACGATATGCCCATGTGCTATCATGTCAGAGAAACAGCTACCTCCCAGCAGCATAGATCCAATTCTCAACAACAAGCTCCCGTTCTCTCAGAGGCTGAAAAAGCTAAGATGCTACAAGAGGTGGAAGCACAACAAGCAGACTTTGGATTGCAAAAATAAATAAAACTTCTTGCTATTCTCAGAAAATCTTCGTACTTTTGCCTCCATGACAAAAGTACGAAGATTTATTTTCATATCATTTTTCTTCATGGTATCTCTCGCCACAGCTTGTGCGCAAGTGATGCCCGCTGTCATTTCACAACATTATACAACTGCCGAGGGATTACCTTCTAATGATGTTATGTGTGTGTTAAAAGACCGTGATGGCTTCATGTGGTTTGGCACCTGGTATGGACTCTGCCGTTTCGACGGTGGAAAGTTTGTTACCTTCAACAAACCCCTGAAAGGCGGTTCTGACATTCCTCCACGCAAAATTGAAAGTATAGAAGAAGATGCTCAAGGCAGATTATGGTTAAAAACCGTAGACTGGAAACTTTATGTATTTAACCGCCAGACAGAGACTTTTCATGCTGTCAACGACGAATTGAAGAAACACACCAGCAATCTCCAAGTCATCAAAATACAGCGTACGGAAGAGGGACATATTCTGCTGCTGACCAAAAACAAGACGCTGCTACTGGCAAAGAGTGATTCCAAAGGCATACATATTATTAAACTGTTTGAGCCACATGAACAAATAGACCCGCAGACACTTCAACTCAAGGAGGATATCATTGCACGGAGTAATCACTACGACATCTATATCGGACGTGACTATAGAATCTTCATCAAAGCCAGGGGCAAAGGGCAATCACTGGCAGCAGCAATGGAACAAGAAGAGACTGACAAGAAACAGTCAATAGAGTGCTGGTCCAAGTTGGCCCACGCGGCAGGCATCGACAAGTATTCACAACTCTATCAGGATAAAGATAGTCTGCTATGGGTTACTTCTACGTCACAAGGCGTCTATTGTCTGAATATGCCACGTAGACAATTCAACTTTATCACCCTCCCTGATAACGACCAGACTGGTGTGCGCTGCCTTTACCAGACCCGTCTGGGCAATATCATTGTTGGAACACGTAGTCGCAACGTCTATATTTATGGTATGGATGGACAGCTGCAACGGACGCTACCTTACAGCCAATTTGGCATTGGAGCTATCTATCATGCTACAGAAGACCAACAGGGTAGGCTGTGGCTCTCAACCAAAGGCGACGGACTTGTCATAGCAACTCCTGATGAAACACAACCCACAGGCTACCGCCTGAAACATTATCGTCACCAGCCTGATGACCCTACAAGCTTAAGCGGCGACAATGTGTATTTCACGTTCATCGATTCACACCAGCATATTTGGGTGGGTACACTGGATGGCGGATTGAACCTTGTTCATGAGCACGAGGGGCAAGTGACATTCTACAATAAACAAAATGGCCTGAAGCATTATCCGGCCTATGGACTTTATACCGAAGTGCGCAACATAGTAGAAGACACTGATGGACACTTATGGATAGGAACCATTGACGGGCTGATGAGTATCGACATTCAATTCGAACGCCCTGAGCAAATTCAGTTCAATACCTATCGTGACCAGCCGGAAGCCTCTTTTGCCAATAACGATATCTACACGCTCTATCGTGACAAGACAGGACAGATTTGGATTGGTGCCTTTGGTGGAGGCTTGCAAAAGTTAGGAGCCAATCCGCTGGGGCCAAGGGAAGGATTGCGTAACGACGTCATCTTCTCCATCGTGGAAGACCTGCAAGGACACTTATGGTTTGCCACAGAGGCGGGCCTTTCTTGCTATAACCAACAGACAGAACGTATCAGAAACTTCGACCAGTATGACGGTATTCCTAATGTCCAAATAGAAGAAGCCTCCGCATTATGCTGTTCAGACGGACATCTATGGATAGGGTGCAAACAGGGCATTCTGACTTTCAATCCCCTGCAGTTGCATACTAGCGATAGCGATTATCGCACCTTTATCATGGAATTGGTCATACAAGGACGACCATATATCAGCGAAAAAGCGCTTCCCTACACGCAGGAACTCGAACTCAATCACGACCAGAATGCCTTCACCATTGAGTTTGCAGCGCTGAACTTCCAAAACCACACCCAAGTTAACTACCGTTACCGCCTAAAAGGTTTCGACCGCGACTGGCGCTATAGTGGACCGCATCCTGTGGGCTCATATAACGAGGTTCCCCCTGGGACTTATACCTTTATCGTAGAAACCATAGACGATGGTAATCCTTCATTACGCTCTACAGCCCAGGTCGTCTTACGCATCTTACCTCCTTGGTGGGCTACTTGGTGGGCTTATCTCATCTATTGTGTTATTGCCGCATTCATTGCCTGGATTGTCATCCGTACTATCCTTCAGATAAACCACATGCGTAATGAGATATATATCAGCCAGCGATTGGCTAAACTGACCTCAAAACCTGACGATGGTGACGAATTCATTGATAAGCTACACCGCATCATCCGAAAGAATATCCCTAATACTGAGTTCAATGTCGATGCCATAGCCTCGGAAATGGGTCTGTCGCGTTCGGCCTTCTATAAAAAAGTAAAAGGTCTGACAGGTTTTGCCCCTATCGACCTTATCAAGGAATTTCGTCTCAGCCATGCTACCGAACTTATGCAGAATACTAACCTCAGTATTGCCGAGGTGGCATTTCGTTCCGGTTTTGCTGACTCCAGCTATTTTGGCAAATGTTTCCGCAAGCGCTATGGCATGTCACCTCGCGAGTATCTGCAACAAAAAAATTAGAAGTAGTAGGCCACAGCTATTTGCCAGGCGTTAAATTTACCCGTTTCGACTTGACTATACTGCTCGGATGAACTCTTCGTCTTTAATTCACCTGTTTTCCCTAGATTGATGTTATAGTTCACACTAAGCTGAAGATGGCTGAGCAGCAAGGCACCCAGACCGAAGTTAAGACTGAATTCGCTGTCGTTCATCGTCCACTCGTATGCGCCAAAGAGATCTTTCGATTTACTACCTACATTAAACCCAAACTGGGGACCAGCAAAAAAATAGATATTGGCCATACTGCCCAGCCCTATGGCAAAACGGGCATTAACAGGTATCTGGAAAGTCTTTTGCTTGATCTTTTCAGTATGGTTATTATTACTCATATCGGAAACACTTATATCTGCTTCGCGCTGGTCATAAAGGGCTGAAATATCAACGCCTAATAAAGGTAGGGTAAACCTAACGGTAGGTCCAACAAAGAAACCAGTCTTATTCGAAAACAAATTATCAATATAATCATTCTTGAGCGATAAACTCGTCACATTAAGACCACCTTTCAGACCCAAGTGAATCTGAGCTTTAATTGGTACCATACATACTGTTGACAACAAGGCAACTAGACAAATCTTTTTCATCTTTCTTTTTTGATGATTAGTATTAGTGACGCTGGCGACGAACGGTAACGCGTGCCCCGCTACTCGATGACGAACTGCTGCTCTTGGGCTTGTTGCTCTTGGCGGTTTTCTTATTGCCGCTCTTCGACTTGGTTGCCTTCATTTGTTTGGGATCCAGTCTGGCGATAGAGTCCAGTGAGTCTTTCTTATGCTTGTCGCCAAAGATGTTTTCCTCGAATGCTTTCAGCTCAGCCTCAATCTTTTTCTGTTCCTTGGCCAAAGCCGAGTCATTGGGACAGTACTGAGCCAGGGTCTTACCCAACATGTTGTTGGTCTTATAGATTTTCCCCTCGTAATGGTTCATGGTGAAAAAGTCTTCCATGGACATCGTTGCTGCATTGTTCAGGTTGGATGTCATGACCGTTTGGCGGCTAAGGAAAGGTTCCAGGTCTGAGTATTTCACCCAGAACAGGGGATATTTAGAGGTCTCTCCCCCAAAGTCGTCCTCCCGCATCATCACAGGACAGATACTCTGAACTTTACGATGGAACGTCGAGTTGGCATCATCGAAATAGGCACTTTCCTTCAGATAGTACATCTTCACCTCTGCTGATGGAATGTCGCTGTTGTCAACGCGCAGTTTGCCTTCTTTCTCTTCGTAGAAAATATGGTAGTTGTCAAGCACCGTCTTCATCTGCACCTTGGCAGAGTCGGTGAACACTTCATTACCATCCAAGCGGTACTCATAGACTGGGATATAGCCATTCAATGCCAGCTTAAAAACATAGGTAAACAGGTTCAGCTGCTTATCAATAGGCTCCACGGGATAGTAAAGTCCGGCATTGGCATCTTTGTTCAGGTCTATCTCCCTATAGATATCACGCCGCCATACCACATTTTCTGGCATATCCACTGCTGTTGGAAACATGAGCCGGGCACGAATGGTCATACCTTGGTTCTGGGGCTGCGACTGTTGTTGCTGCTTCTGCTGCTGTTGTGCCTGCTGACGGCGAGCCTTTGGCTGGGCCATAGAAGTGAAGACTGAAGTGTGGAGCGTGAAGAATGCGGTCAGCATCCATACCTTCCACCAAACACCGTTACTTCTATTGCTTATTCTTTTTGTATTCATAATTACTATTTTATTTACCTTTCACTCTTTACTTCACAATGACTTCCATCGAAGCGTTGAGCTTGCGCTGGATACCATCAGGCCCAATGGCATTCACCCGGGAGATGTAGAAACGGCGGTTGCGCTGCAACTTTCGGAACGTATCCTTCTGACGGGCAGAGAAATTAGAACCGTCGCTGACCATTGGTACAGCATTACCCATATTGTCGAAGAACACCGTTTCAAAGCTCTGTACTTTGAAAGCAATGTCCAGGATACCATCATCAATGGCAGCACCGATACCATCGACAGACATCAGTTGGGCTTTCGACAATCCGCCTCCCTTGTATCGTACAGGGGTGCCGCTTGCATCCTTCATGTCAATATAAGGTGTAGGATCGGGCAGACGACGTACACGGAACGTGAATTGTCCCATCTGCTGGGCACGTCCTGTATTCGTAGAAGTGACGGTAATGGTCACGTTCTGGCCTACGGCTGTTGGACGGGCGATATAACGGCCAGGACCTACGGGCTGTAGTGTTCCGCCAGTCATCGTTGCCTGTACTTTGTTGACGGGGACACCAGGTACTGATACACTCAGTGGATTGCTATAGCCGGCATAGAGCACATTCATCAGGTCGGCACTGACTGTTGCCGATGGGTCCACCACCGTATATTTCTGTTCAAAGTTGCGCTTCAACATTTCGCCATTGCCATTTTCCACTTGAATAAAGCCACTCAGCGTAAAATCGCCTGTTCGTCCGGTTACTGTCTCATATAGTCCGTCAGCCAGTTTTACTTCTTTACCGCCAATGAATATCTGAGGTTGCTGCGTTGTATCAACAGCAGCCATTACAATACGGGCAGAGAACTTGTCTCCTCGTACAATAGTCTGAGAGTTGGGTATCACAAAAGCATTGAGTGCATTGACACGGATATCCTTCACGTCAATGTTAGAAACCAAAGTGTGCAGCACCTCGCCTTCAGCATAGCGCACATCGTTCTGCAGCTTTGAAAGCAGGGTAACGGCTGCTGCTGCAGGCATGGATTCAAACATGTACTCCTGCCAATTCTTGCCCATTGCCTGAGCATCCTGTGGGATATCGGTGGTAAGGTTCTCGGCTATCATTTTCTTCTGGTGATAGTCGCTCACCATTTTCAGCATACTGACGCGATAGGCATTGATGGCGTCATACAGTTCCTTTCCGCGTCCTCGCCCAGGAGCCAGCATGACTTGATTGGCAGCTTCCAGATCTTCCTTGTTGCGAATGTTCTGCACATTGCCATTCTTGCCGTCTGCTTCTTTCACGATGGCCTTTTTCAGCTCGTCGGCCAAGTCGTAGAGCGCATTACTCATCTGTTTGACTTCTTGCGACTTGTCATACCACTGCTTCACCTTCTGCGGATTCTTCTTCATCTGCACGGCAAAGTCGTCATAGATGGCCAGATTCTCCCTCGTGGCACTGGCAGTCGTACGCTTCAGACTCTCCTCGACGATAGAGAAGCCGTTGAGCACTTCTGTCGACACATTCAATGCCAGCATAGCCATCAGTACGACGTACATCAGGTTGATCATCTTCTGACGAGGAGAAACGGGTCTTTTCTTGATTGCCATCTTTCTTATTTCTTATTTCTCACCTCTTACTCTCACTTCTCGCCTCTTACTTGTACCTGCATGGCCTCTATCATGCGAGCGTAAATCTTGTTCAGCTCTATTATCTGCTCGGCCATGTGGCGGGTCTGTGCATTAATCTCGTCAATGGTACTGATTTGTGCACTGGCACCTTTCAACTGCATCTCATAGACTCGGCTGATACCTGTCAGTGTACGGTTCAGGTTCTCCATCTCCTCTGAGTCGCGGGTCAGTCGTTGACTCTGCTCAGATACCTGAGAGAGCATTTCCGTCAGACGGTTCAGCTCCTCAATATAATTTGACGTAGCGTCTTTCAGTTCATCAGCCATGTCGAGAGGTACCTGTGCAGAAGGTGCTCCACCAGCTATCACGGCTCCACCGCTTGCTATGTTGATGGGCTTACCCTCCCAGCGTGCAGCTTCTTCTCCTGTGCCTACAACACCTCCTACTATGCCAGCACCACCTATTGCTGTGCCGCCACCGCCATTGATGATAACGGTGCCGCCAGCGTTATTGTCGTTGGCATTGGCCTGTGCCAACGCAGACTCACCGTCTTCACCTACATGGATGTCGAGATCCATACCGTCAGTGGTCTTGTCAAACGGACGGTCAAAGGCGGCAATGAAGAACACAAACACCTCGGTACCCATACCCAGGAACAGGAAGAAGTTGGCTCCAGGCAAGTGAGTCAGCTTGAAGAGCGTACCCAAAATAACAATGGATGCACCCCAGCTGTAGGCGTAGTTCAGGAATGTCTGTCCTGGCACGCTGTCCATCCACTTTTGCAAGTGGTAGACAAAATTGAGTTTGCTGTATTTTGTCATTATTTCTTCCCTTTCTTTACTTTAATCTTGTCACTGGTGGTATTGGCTAACGAGCGTACACAACGGAATCCGATATAGGAACGTGGCTGGTTCTGGTATTCATAGGAACGCCAGGCCGAGCGGATATAGCTCTCGGGGTCTTTCCATGAGCCGCCACGTACGCTCTTCTTCTTCATGCGATAGGGGTCTTCCTTGGCTGCATTATAGCTCAGCTGAGGGTTGATGTCGTTCATCGACTCCACACCGGCCTCTGTATAAATCGTGCTACACCACTCTGCAACATTTCCGGCCATGTCATAGAGTCCATTCGAATTGGATGAATAAATACCCACCCTGCTGGTTATCAGGTTACCGTCTTTGGTGTAATTTCCATTGTCTGGTTTGAAATTGGCGTAGAAGCAGCCATTACCGCTCATGACGTCCGCATTGTCCCAAGGAAACTCGTTCTGCTCCTTACCACGGGCTGCAAACTCCCACTCGGCCTCTGTCGGCAGACGATAGCGCTGAACAAAGCGGGCTGCAGGTCCCAGTCCACGCAGCAGATATTCCGTACGCCAGGCGCAGAAGGCATTGGCCTGCTCCCATGTCACACCCACTACGGGATAGTCGTTATAAGCGGCATTGTTGAAATAGTAGCGCATATAAGTCTCGTTCTCTGCATTGGGGAAGTCGTTCACCCAGCAGGTGGTGTCTGGATAGATGTTGACAATATACGTGTTCAGGAAATCCCACTCGCCTGTATACTGGCGGTTGATGGTTTCACGTACTATCTGTCCCTCATCGTTGATGTAGGCTGTATCCTTCGAAATCCATATCTGCTCGTTAGGATTAGGACGGATATCCGTATTGAGGACACGTTCTTCGTGATTGGGACGATACTTGCGCTTGGCAGCTTCCGTATAGTCATAAATCTCATAGCGATAGTTCATCTGACGCCAGTCAAGCATCTTCTCTCCTGTTACGGCATTGGTGACATAGAGACTCTCGATGGCTCGCTGCTCATCCTCGTTGGGCTTTCTGGGCAGCGACTTTTTCCAGTTCAGGTGAGGTTTTACGGGATCGCCATTCTTGTCTTCCTCAATCTTGTAGCTCTCATCGCCACCGTAGGCAGGGTCTGCCAGACGTTCTCGTAAGATGGAGTCACGAACGTAATTGACGAACTGACGATACATGGAGTTGGTAACCTCATGCTCGTCCATCCAGAAACCTTCTACGGAAATATCTCTCACAGGAGTCTGCTTTCCCCAAAGCGAATCCTGCTTCTCGATACCCATCTTCAGATGTCCGCGCTTGATGAGTGTCATACCGTGAGGGGTGGGCTCTGTAAACGCACGACCACTAACACCTGTCACTTCACCACCCGATGACGATGCCATCTTGCTGCCAAAGCATCCTGTCAGGGACAAAAGCAAAAAGGTAAAAAGATAAAAAGGCAAAAGTCTCTTTACCATCACACCTTTTTGCTTTTTCTTATTTACACATTGTTCCATATTATCGTTGTTTTCTTATATTTCTTATAATGTCTGTCAAAGTATTCTGACGCTCTGATGCCTGTTGCGTCCCTTCTTGCCGAAGTTCAGTTCCGTCTGATAGCCCACAAACAGCTCATGGCTTCCTTTGCCTATTCCTATAGCAGAACTAGTATAAGCCTCATAACTGTATCCCACAGTGATTCCCTGGAAGTTGCCTCCAATAAGGGCCGTCACTGAAATGGTGGGACTATAAGCCACGCCTGCATAGAAAATCTTTTTCTCATGCGCATATTTCACACGCGCTGTCACATCTACCCGATAAGCTGTGCCGTCCGTACGGGCTAACACTGAGGGGTGTATTGTAAACAACGGATTTTTAAGTTGAATATTGTATCCGCCTGTCAAATAATACGTTCTGCTGATGTCAATAATCGAACGGTCACCCAGGTCGACGGAGGGGGCTGTCGCATGTGTCACGGACAATCCTGCGTACCAAAGACGGTGATTGTAGTACAGACCTGCCGCTATGTCGAGCGCAGTTCCTGTCACGTCAGTCGTCGAGAAAGCGTTGTCGCCACTTTGTTCCAAATCCAACTCCGACCCCTTGAACTTCTCACTCAGCATACCTACCTGAAGTCCTATACTGAAAGTACCGCCTAACAACTTTCGCTTATAAGCATACTGTGCGGCTAACCGCTGATGGTTGAACAGACCAATGTCATCGTTCATCAGCTGGATGCCAACCCCGTGATAACTGTTAAGCAGATAGATAGGCATATCACCGCTCAGATACATCGTTTTGGGGTTATGCTCAAAACCTGTCATGCTCATGGCGTAGGCTCCAGTCACATTGATGACAGATTGCTTGCCGGCAGCAGCAGGATTAAACGATGGCTCCATCGCCCAGTAATGGGAGAAGGAGGGTTCTTGCTGCGCTGAAACCTTTAAAAAGGCCAAGAGCATCGTACCTATAATGAATAATTTGCGTTCGAACACGTATAAAATAACGCAAACCATAACGGATTATTGCATTTTTTTAGTAACTTCGCACCCAAATCAATACTAAATACCTATTTTGACATGATGACTATCAAGGAACGAATATCAGTTTTGCGTGAAGAACTTCAACGCGAACATCTGGCGGCTTTTATCTTCCCCACCACTGACCCGCATAACTCGGAATATACTGCTGAACACTGGAAAGGACGCGAGTGGATTAGTGGTTTTAACGGCTCTGCAGGCACAGCAGTGGTCACCTTGCATTCTGCGGCTCTTTGGACTGACTCGCGCTACTTCATTGCTGCCGCATCTCAACTGGAAGGAACGGAATACCAACTCATGAAGCTCAAGATAGACGGCACACCTACCATTGCCGAATGGCTGGGCAAGGAACTCGCTGACTCAGATGACAAGGAGGTGGGCATTGACGGAATGACCTCGTCAACAACGATTGTCGAAGAACTCATCAGCGACCTTCGTCATCAAGGCGGCATCACCCTACGCACCAATTTCGACCCTCTCAGTCGCATCTGGCACAACCGCCCGTCAATCCCTATGGGTCCCATCGTCATTCAGCCGTTGGAGTATACCGGAGAGGAAACCCTTTCCAAGCTCACCCGCATCCGGAAGGCCCTGCGCGAACAACATGCTGACGGAATGCTGATGGCTTCACTCGACGACATTGCCTGGACACTGAACCTGCGCGGAACTGATGTCCAATACAGCCCCGTCTTTGTCAGCTACCTGCTCATCACCACCCAGAGCGTGACCCTCTTTGTACACGAAGAGAAGATGACTCCAGATGCCAAACGGCATTTGGCATACTGTGGAATTGCCATTGCTCCCTACAACGCCATTCAAGAGACCCTTGCCCGCTATCCGGAATATAATATCTTAGCCGACCCTGACGAAGTGAATTATAACCTTATGAAGGCTATTCGCGCTCAGGAAATCGTCAGGAAACCCTCACCTGTTCCTGCGCTTAAA
>JAEEGL011335040.1_pt1 | contig 14430 bp, 14 predicted proteins | sample 9134231 | NCBI WGS metagenome assembly JAEEGL01 (sample SAMN16246548, study PRJNA631951) | gut metagenome | biome: gut microbiome; feature: rumen; material: fiber-attached | host: Bos | place: Iran: Karaj | collected 2018-10
CTTTTTCGGCTTTGCGCTTGTCGCGAAGAATCGCCTTGTTGCGACGTTCGCGCTTGGAGATTGGCTTGCTAAAACGCATGCTCTCCTTTGCTTCAGCCATCACGCCACTCTGAAGAACCTTGCGATTGAAGCGACGAATAATGTTCTCGTTTGCTTCGTTCTGGTCTTTTCTAGTTACTTTGATTGCCATACTGCGCTTTATTCTATCACATCTGGTCAATTTCTTCAAGAGAAATTATTGCGCCCTCGATTTTTACGCGACCGCCCCACTCGTTTTTATTGAGCGTGAACTGCGCCCTGACTCTTGCACCGGTTTCAAGTGCCATATGCTCCTCAGGACTGTAAAAATCCATCATCCTAAAATGCCGCTCGCCATCGAAGAATTCTAGCGACAAATGCTTATCTTTGAGTACGCGCTTGTTTGTAATCTCTCCGACGAACTCGAAAATCGGCTCTTCATTACCTGGCCCAAACGGCTCCATCTGGTGAATTTCGCTATAAAGCTCCTCGGTCAGCTCTTTGAAGTTATCGGCCTTAATGTCGCTCTCCTGCTTCAAGAATCTCTCCTGATTCTCGAGCTTTAACGACCGATAATACTCGTTCACCGCCTCTTTAAACTCAGCAAATCGCTTCGCCTCGATACTCACGCCGCATGCACCGGCATGACCACCGCCAGACAGGAGCAATCCTTCCGGCATATTTTGAAGCGCTCCTGCCAGTGAAAACTCGCCAAAGCTTCGTCCGCTCCCTTTAAGAACGCCGTTTTCGAGCTTCGTCAGCACGAAAGCTGGCTTCTTATAGACCTCTGTTAGCCTACCCGCAATAATACCGAGCACCCCCTCATGCCAATCGCCCTTCACGACAATCACTGGCTGCTTGTCGACTTTTATCTCATCTAGTGCCCCGTCCTGTGTCGAGCGACGCTCCGCATTCAGCTCCTCGAGTTCGTTCGCGAGCTTCAACGCCTCTGCACGAGAATCGGTCAGCATCAGATTTAGCGCCACCTCCGCACTCTTCATACGACCAGCCGCATTAATGCGTGGCCCAATCTGAAAACCCAAGGCATGCGTCGAAAGTTGCTCGAGATTCACTTTTGCCACCTTAGCAAGCTCTTTCAGGCCCAAACGACGCGTCTTCCCCATCACGATCATGCCAAAGTAAGACATAATGCGATTCTCGTCTCTAAGCGTCATCGAATCACAAATCGTGCCGATTAAGACCAAATCGAGCATCCACTTCTCTTGACCGCTATATTCGCCCCCGTTTTTACGCTGATTAAGCGCCCGCGCCAGAGTGAACGCTACGCCAACACCGGCCATGTTCGAACCATATTTCTCGCCACGACGCTTCGGGTTCACTACCGCCACCGCTGAAGCCGGCAGCTTCGGTATCTCGTGATGATCTGTCACGATCGTATCAATCTTCGCAGCTTTTAGCTTGCTAATTGCCTCCTCTGAGCCGCTGCCGCAGTCTACTGTCACGACGAGCCCGGCGCCGCTCTCAATAATCTTCACTACCGCCGGCGGGTTCAGACCATACCCGTCGCGAAAACGGTTCGGCAGCATAATCTCCACCTCTTTAATACCAAAGTCCAGAAGCGCCTCACGGCACACAGTGCTCGAGGTCACGCCATCGGCATCATAATCCCCGTAAACCACCACCTTTTCGCCTCTGTCGCGCGCTTTCTCGATTCGCTCAACCGCCTTATCCATTCCGAGCATCAAAAACGGATCAAAAAGGTCCTCATAGCGCGGCTTCAAAAAACTCTTATCCAGCCCACGCTCGGCCAGTAACTCCTCAAGTATCCGCGTCATCCGATAATCTTATTCGGGCTCTTTTTCGCGTCTTCAGCCTGCTGGCTCTTGATTACAATACTCTGTAGCTCTTTAAGAATTGGGAACTGCTTGTTCGTCTGGTAAATGCTAGTGTTGCCTTTTTTCGTCGCAACAAGGAAGCCGCCCTTCGTCATACGGCGAAGTTCCCTCTGGATGTTTCCTGGATCTTCCTTGATGAGTTTCGAAAGGCCTCTCACGTGGGTTTTAAAATCTGGATACTTTGCAAAAACCACGATAATCTTCCGCCTCACCCGACTCGTTACGAAAATGTCTAACATTTGCCTCCTTAACAATCTCTATTGTAAATAATACATGTAAAATTCACAACATTGATTTTTAAGATTTTCTGTGTGGCAATTTTTGTTCAATACCCCTGTTAGCGGCCGCAATCCGCCCGATTTGTTGTAAAATAAATGTATGAATTATTACCTGGTCGCCCCATCCAAGGCTTTTCGCCAAGACGAAAACCAGCTTACCTATGAGTCCGAAGATGCTCTAAAGGTCGGCCAGATTGTCTCTGTCCCCCTTGGCAAACAGAGCGTCCTTGGTATCGTTACGAAGAAGGTAGTAAAACCAGATTTCGCCACCAAAGCCATCTCTAGCGTCCTCTATGAAACACCTTTGCCAGCTCATCTTATAAAAGCCATCCTCTGGCTCGCCGAGTATTACCGCTGTCCGCTCTCTAGCGTCGTCCAGGCTGCGCTTCCCCGCGGCATCACCAAAAATCGCCGCGGTAAGGCCGAAATAACAAATGACCTCTATAACCCAGCCCAGGAAAACCCGCTTTCTCCTGCCCAAAAACGCTGTATAAAAGAATTAACAGATAACAAAGCTAATACCTTACTACTCCATGGCATCACCGGTTCGGGCAAAACAAATATTTATATCGCCCTTGCAAAATCCGTTCTCGCCGAAGGAAAATCGGTTATTCTGCTGGTCCCAGAAATCGCTCTCACCTCTCAGCTCGTCCGCAATTTCCAGCAATATTTTGAACACGTCACTTTACTTCACTCCGAACAAACCGAAGCCGTCCGCCATCAACTCTGGCAGAAAACCCTCGAGACCGAAGGTCCGCAGCTTATCATCGGCCCGCGCAGCGCCCTTTTCGCCCCTGTTCGCGAACTAGGACTAATTATCATCGACGAGGCTCACGAACCAGCCTATCATCAGGATCAAAACCCGAAGTATTCCGCCCTTCGCCTCGCTTCCCAGATGTCGCGCACTATCCTCGGTACCGCCACCCCGCTCATTTCGGATTTCTATCTCTGTAAGCAGCATGATGCCATCATTTCTCTCGATGAGCTCGCCGTCAAATCCGACAAGCACGCCCAGATTCATACTCTCGATTTTAAAGATAAAGCCCAGTTTACTAAGAATCGCTTCATTAGCGACCAGCTTATCGCCTCCATCCAGGGGTCGCTGAACCGCAAAGAGCAAAGTCTCATCTTCCATAACCGCCGCGGCACCGCCCCAATGACTATCTGCGACCACTGTGGATGGCAGGCGCTCTGTCCGAACTGCTTCCTACCTCTGGTACTCCATGCCGATAAATACCAACTCCGCTGCCACACCTGCGGCCGTAACTTCCCTGTAATTACCGCTTGCCCAGAGTGCGGCAATGCTAGCATCCATCACAAGGGCTTCGGCACCAAGCTCATCGCCGATGAACTCGCCCGCCTCTTCCCGAATGCCAAGATTGGCCGTTTCGACGCCGATACTTCCGCCGACGAGAAGCTGAACCGCGTCTATCAAGAGGTCCACGACGGCGCTTACGATATCATCGTCGGTACACAGATGCTCGCCAAGGGTTTCGATTTCCCGAAACTCAGCACTCTCGGTATAATCCAGGCCGACGCCAACCTCAGCCTCCCAGATTTCTCCTCCGAGGAGCGCAGCTTCCAACTCCTTACCCAAGTTATCGGACGCGCCAATCGCGGCCACCTGGACAGTAATATTTTTATTCAGAGCTACCAGCCGAATAACGAGATTATCCGCTTCGCCACAAACGGCGACTATGCCGGTTTTTACGATTATTTGCTGAAAAAGCGCCAAGCCGCCAAGCTCCCGCCGTTCAGCTTCCTTTTGAAGCTCTCAATTACCTATAAAACAGAGGCGGCGACCGTCAAAAATACACAAAAATTATTCAAGCAAATCAACCAAATCATCAAAGAAAAAGGCCTGACTCAAATCGCCCTCACCCCGCCAATGCCTGCCTTCCATGAGCGTAACAACACCGGCTATACCTGGCAGCTCGTCGTAAAGGCCAAATCTCGCAAAGACCTCATCACTATCTTCAATAGCCTCGACAAAACCAGCCAACTTCATTACGATTTCGATCCGTACACCCTGCTCTGACGCTTATGCTCGCCTCAAGCAAACAATTATGTTAAAATAACAGATAGTTATGAATATTATTACGACACCGGACCCACGCCTTCGCACCAAGTGCAAGAAGGTCAATCACGTCGATGACGAAGTGAAGGACATGATCAAAAACATGATCCAGAACTGCCTCGACTGGGAGAAAGAACACGAATTCGAGATTAGCGCCGCTCTCGCCGCCCCGCAGCTCGGCTACGACCGCCGCATTATTGTCGTGCGCGACGATATGGACGACAAGGAGCACGGCAACTTCATTCCCCTTCTCAACCCAGAGGTTATCAAGACAGAAGGTAAAACTCTCTATGATTACGAGGGTTGCCTCTCGGTGCCAAATATCTACGGCAAAGTTCCTCGCCCAGCCAAGGCCCGCATCAAGGCTCAGACTATCGATGGCCAAGAGGTACGCATCAAGGCCGACGGTTTCCTCGCCCGCACTCTTCTTCATGAAATTGACCACTTAAACGGCATTCTTTTCATCGACCACATCAAGGGTCAAAAAGACGCCTTCTACCGTCTCGATAACAAAGGTGATCTCGTCCCAGTCGATTACGACAAAGAAATCGCTAATAACAAAAACCTCTATCCAGATGAAGACTAAGGCAATTTTCTTCGGTAATGAGCAGCTCGCTCAGGGCATCAAGCCAAAGACCTACCTCTTTGACGCCCTCGTGAATTCCGACGAATTCGAAGTCGCTGCCCTTATCTTAACTAATCCAAACCCGCGTAAGCCTTACCAGATTGAAAAATCCGCCGCGAGTGCCGGCGTACCGGTCTATTTCAGCAAGAAAAACGACGAAATTCTCGAGATTATCGCGAAATACGATGCCCCAGTCGCCGTTCTCGCCTCTTTTGGCAAGCTGATTCCAGATAGCATCATCGCCGCCTTCCCTTGCGGCATCATCAATATTCATCCGTCGATGCTACCGAAATATCGCGGCACCACCCCTATCGAATCCGCCCTTCTTAGCGGCGATAAGGAAACTGGCGTATCTGTTATGCGCCTCGCTCACGATATGGACGCTGGCCCGACTTTCGCTCAGACTAAAGTAGAAATCACTACCGACGACACCAAGCAAAGCCTCTACGAAAAGCTCGCCGAAGCCGGTTCGCGTGATTTACTCCGTGTTTTACCTGATATCGTCGCAAAAAATGCCCCTGAGAGCCCTCAGGATGAAGCACAAGCGACTTTCACCACTCCGCTTGCAAAAGACCTATCCGAACTACAACCTGCCCTTAAAACGGCTGAGACGCTGTTTAATGAGGTTCGCGCTTTTGCCGGTTTCCCGAAGTCTAAAGCCACTTTTCTCGGTGTTCCGAGTGTAGTTACAAAGGCTCACGTCGCGGATAGTGCCGCCACCGAGCTCGATATGCTCTGTTCTGATGGAAAATATCTCGTCATCGACCGCCTAATTCCAGAGAACTCCAAAGAGATGGACGCCAAAAGCTTCCTGAACGGCCAAAGCAACAAAAAATCTGCCTAAAACGGCAGATTTTTTCTAGATACTAAGCTTGCTGACCGAGAATCGCAGCTCTGTTTGCGATAATCTCTTGTTTAAGTTCTTCGAGCGTCTGTTCAATAATCTGGCGATAATTCGGGCAGTTCTGGTCGAGCCACTTTGCGCTCACATAATTGTTTACGCGATCACTCTCATCTTCAATGCGGCTGGCAATTCTCTGATAAATCTCATCGCTGCGATAATCACCGAGGTTCGAAAGCCAGCGCTTAATCGTTTCTTCGTCGTTATCAATAATCTTCTCAAATTCCGCGACCTGCTCGTCAGTCATCTGAGCGTTCATCTTTTCGCCAACTCTGACCTCAAATTGATCTTGTGCATTTTCCAAGAAAGCCCTCTTCTGGTCCTCTGGCAATGCCGTAAGTCCCACCGCTTCTAGGAATTTATCATCAAATTGGTACATTGATTTTCTCCTATTTCCCCCATTGTACCACAAATTGCTTATGCTTATGCAATTTTCTTGTGTTTGTACTCGCGCACAAAGAATTCAATGCGGTCGCCAATTTCGAGCTGGATTTTCTTCGTAGTCTTGAGCGACATACCGCCAAGTTCGCCTTCAGCTAGCGACGGAACGTCGACTTTACCCTCTTGGACATTCTTAACTTCTACTTCGCCAAGCAAGTCTTTCTTACGATAGACGCGGCCAAGCATACCAGGAGCAACGCGGCCACTCTTTACCTGACCACCGGTGATAATCTCGGTCTTTTCGGTGCGGAACACGCCCTTCACCTCGAGCTCGCCCATCTCAGTTTCAATCATCTCAGCATCGAGCATACCTTCCATCTCGTGCTTTGCGTCATCGAGAAGTTCGTAAATCACGCGATAAACGCGAACTGGCACGCCATTGCGCTCCGCCATCTTGGCGATCGCATTTGGCACAGTCACGTTGAAACCGTAGATAATCGTGTTGCCGCCAGAGGCCATGTAGATATCATTCTCATTAATCGCACCGACACCGGTCGATACGATATTGAGCGTAATTTCGCCCTGCGTATCAATCATACGGAGCGAGTCGACAACAGAGGTAACCGAACCCTGAACGTCGCCCTTCACGAGCACGTTAAAGGTCTTCGTATTATCAGCTGTGTTCATCATACGAAGAAGGTCGCTAGAGGTCACATTCGCATTTGCAGTTTCATTCGCTTCAGCCTGAGCATTGAGAAGTGCCATGCGGCGTGCGGTCTTTTCGTCCGCAACTTCCTCGAACTTATCACCGAAGTTTGGAAGATCCTTGAAGCCAGTCACGACAACAGGGGTAGAAGGCGTCGCCTTGCCCTTTGGCTTGCCCTTCCAGTCAAGCATCGTACGCACCTTTGCGTAAGTCTTGCCAGCAACGATAAATTCGCCAACCTTGAGTTCGCCACCGGTGACGAGGAGGTTCACGACCGAACCCTTGCCGACTTCCATGTGGCTCTCAATCACGAGGCCCTCGGCTGGGATATTTTCGTCAGCCTTGAGTTCATCAATATCTGCAGTCAAAAGAATCATATCGAGAAGCTGCTCGACATTTTGACCAGTTTTTGCCGAAATCGGCACCATAATCGTATCGCCGCCCCATTCCTCTGGGTTAAGATTGAAATCGGTTGCGAGCTGCGCCTTCGTGCGGTCGATGTTCGCGCCTTCCTTATCAATCTTATTAATTGCAACAATAATCTTCGCATTTGCTGCCTCAGCAAACTTAATTGCCTCTGCAGTCTGTGGCTTAACACCATCATCGGCAGCCACCACAATCACCACGATATCAGTAAGCATCGCGCCATGCTGGCGAATCGCCGCAAAGGCTTCGTGACCCGGCGTATCGAGGAAGGTAATCTTGCGATCCTTATATTCCATCTGGTAAGCGGAAATATGCTGGGTAATACCACCAGCCTCACCTTCAACCGTCTTCTTCTTGAGAAGCGTATCGAGAAGTGTAGTTTTACCATGGTCAACGTGGCCCATCACCGCTACCACTGGTGGGCGAAGCTTCGCGTCCTTCGAAAGCTCGCGTTTTGCGCCAGGAAGCTTCGACGAATTTTCTTTGCGCTCAAAGCGTACATTCTCAAAACCAAGCTCCTCGGTCATAATCTGAGCCGTCTCAACATCAAGGCGCTGATTAATCGTCGCCATAATGCCGTTCTTGAACAACTCGCCAATCAAATGCGTGACAGATACGCCAAGGGCGTTCGCTAGCTCGTCAACCGTAATCGAGCCAGAAACCTGTATCACTTTTTCTTCCATTTTCTAGCTCCTTTCTCTTTAAGCACTAATAAAAAATCCACCCTTGGAAAATACTTTCATAATTGTAGCATAAAAGTGGTAAAAACGCTAATCCTAGGCCAAAATCTGGCGGTAAATATCGTCTATTTCGTCCGCATCAATCTTTACCGGATGGTTGGCGAGCCGCTCTGGGTTCACGGTATTTGTAAACTTATCAAAATCCCCTTCTGAAAGCTGCGGCTTTTCTAGTTCCAGGCCATCAACGAATTCGACAAACTTCTTCGCTGCTGCCTCAGCCGAGTTGCAGCCCATTAGCCTTGCGATTTCCCTGAGCACGCCCTCGAGATAGGTCACCCCTCGCGGATCATTGCAAGCGTCCGTCGCGCGCTCGACCGTAAGCGAGAATAACCGCTTCATACAGAGCGCCACCGCATGTCCATGTGCCACACCATAAACAGCGGTCAAGTTGTATCCAAAAGCATGTGGCGCGGTCGTTCGCGTGATATTAATCGCCTTGCCCGCCAGATTCGCCGCACGGAGCATCTGCTCGTTTTGCTCTGGGTTGTTCGCAAGATAGCCAAATACATTACCAAAAATCAATCGAATCGCCTCCGAACTATAGCGCCGACTCTCTTCGGCGCTAGCGACTGCCCAGTACGACTCAATCGCATGACACAAAGCGTCAAGCATTGTCGCCTTCCTCTGGTAATCCGGCAAAGATTTGAGCACATTTGGGTCCATCACAACCGCATCGGGGATGCAGCTGTCGTCAGTCACAGAATGCTTCTTCCCCTGGTAGTACACGATTGCGAAACGTGTCGCCTCCGAGCCCGTCCCCGCCGTCGTCGGCACCGCCAAAAATGGGATACCGTTCGGGACAATCGTTTGCTCAAGATAATTTTGGCTCTCGTCGAGTGTCGCGAACATCTTGATGCACTTTGCAACATCCATCGACGAACCTCCGCCAACCGCCACGACCGCGTCACAGCCGCTCTCCTTAAAAACGCGCACGCCTTCAACTACCGACTCATAATCTGGGTTCGGCTTAAACCGGTCAAAAACTACAAGCCCTACCCCTAATCTCTCCGGCAAATCTTTTGTAAAATAGCGCGTAATCTCAAAAGCCTCGAGCGGCAAATCGCTCACAAGCATAATCTTGCGAATCTTTCGTCCGTTGTGAAGCTGCGAAAAATACCAGTCCACCGACGAATATCCATTCTCTACTCTCAAGATTTGCTGATTCACGTCTCTATTTTAGCACAAGCACGAAAAAACCACCCCGAAAGGTGGTTTTTCCTGAAAAGCGCTTTATTTCTTGGCTTTCTTTTCAGCAAAGCTGAGAGAAATCTTGCGGCCTTCCTTATCGATGTCGAGGACCTTGAATTCCTTGCGCTCGTTGAGCGTAAAGATCTTCTCTGGGTCAACATCGCTGCCTTCACCGAGCTCAGAAACATGAACTAGAGCTTCGACAGCTGGCGAAATCTGAACGAATGCGCCAAATGGGGTGATACGAGTAATCGTACCTTCGACCTTGTCGCCCTTCTTGAAGTTAGCAATCTCAGAGAGCCATGGGTCCTCTTGGAGCTGCTTCATAGAGAGGCTGAGGCGATCCTTGTCGATAGCGATAATCTTTGCTTCGACCGTTTCGCCAACCTTGACATAGTCAGCTGGGTTGTTGACGCGTTCCCAAGAAATCTCGGAAATGTGAACGAGACCTTCAATACCATCGACATTAACGAAGATACCGAAGTCGACCACACCGGTCACTACACCCTTTACGACGTCACCGACAGCGAGCTTCGAGAAGCGCTCTGCGAGACCGTCCTTGATAGCTTCCTTCTCAGAGAGAATGAGCTTGTTCGTCTTGCGATCAGCATCGAGGATGCGGACGCGAATTGGCTTACCAACGAGAGCGTTAAGGCGCTGAAGGATTTCGTCCTTGTCAGAACCACCGACACGTGGGTAATGCTCAGCCGAGAGCTGAGAAACTGGCAAGAAGCCGCGAATACCTTCGTATTCGACCAAGAGACCGCCACGGTTGGCGTCGAATGGTTGAACCTCGATAATTTCGCCTGCCTCGAGCTTGCTGGAAATCTCGTCCCAGCCTTTCTCTTTGACGGCTTTGCGGAGAGATAGTAGTACCATACCATCTTCCATTTCAGTATCTACAACAGAGGCAGATACATCGTCGCCTTCCTTGAGCGTGCGCCCAAATGCGACCTCACGACGTGGCACGAGACCAACACCGCGTGCACCGAGATCGATAAGAATCTCGTGCTTCTTAACGGACAACACCTTACCTTCGATGGTGTCGCCGAGTACAATAGCCTTGCTATCCTCATTAGCGAGGAGCTCGTCCATTGTCAATTTAGCTTTTGTAGCCATTGATTTTTCCTTCCGCTGAGACTACTCATTATCTTTCCTGACACAAGAAAAAATAGTGAGTAGCCTCATGCTACCCACTATTTTAATCTATTTCCCCTCTGTTGTAAAGCCTAAGCGTTTTTCTTGAACAACACGACGTTGTAGGCGAAAAGCGTCGAAACAATCGCGAGACCGAGAATCGGGAGAATTGCCTCCTCTGGACCAGTCTTTGGCATCGAGCTACCGTTGTTGCCAGCACTGATGTGCTGATCGATAATCTCTTGCTGGGTCTGGCTTTCAGAGCTACCATGTTGGTTCATTTTTTCCTGCTCAGCACGCTTCTTTGCAGCGGCTTCTTCCTGAGCTTTGCGCTCAGCTTCTGCCTGCTTCTCTTCCTCGGTCTGAGAGGTTTCGTTAGTTGCCACCTCTGTTTTTGGCTTCGGCGAAGTGCTCAAAGAGACACCGATAACGATGCCCGCAATGATAATCACGACCGCGAGGCCAATCAATGCGCCCAAACCCCAACGCTTATACTTGTATTCAGTTTCGCTCATAAAACTCCTAAACACTTTTACATACTATACCACACATTTCATGATTATGCAATAGCCATTAAGGGGATGAAGTGCTGTATAATGGAATTATGTATCTCTGTATCGACATTGGCGGCACCAAAACCCTCGTCGCCCTCGTAAATGCGCGAGGTAAAATCCTGCATTCCGTCAAGTTTGAGACCCCTGTCGATCAGAAGAAATTCTACGAGCTCCTCCTCGAGCAAATCCGCATCAATTTCGTCATGGCCGAGGTTATCGCCTTCGGTGTCGCAATGCCGGGCATCGTAAAAGACAACCGCGCCGTCTGGCTCGGTAATCTCCCCTGGAAGTCTTTCGATATCGCCCACAAGCTCGAAAAAGATTTCAAGCTCCCTGCTTTCGTCGAAAACGACGCCAACCTCGCCGCTCTTGCCGAAACCCGTCGCGTCTACCACAAGAACGTCTACTACACCTTTAGCACCGGTATCGGTGGTGGCGTCACTCTTGGCGGCAAACTATCGAACAAGTACCGCGACTTCGAGCCGGGCCACGAAAAATACCTCTATCACGGCAAAAAATCCGAATGGGAAGACCTCGCCGCCGCCAGCGCCGTCCGCGCCCGCTACGGCAAGCTCATCAAAGAAATCACCGACCGCGCCTCTTGGGATGACATTATCGAGCGCATGCTCCTCGGCCTTATCCCGCAAACCATCCAACTCAAACCAGATTGCATCATCTTTGGCGGCCCTCTCGGCCTCGCCCTACCGCGCTACCGCCGCTCTCTCGGCAAACGCCTCGCCCACGAACTTCCGAAAAACGTCCGCATTCCACGCCTCCTCAAGGCCCGCCACGGCTCCTTCTCTGTAATCAAAGGCTGCTACCTCTATGCAAAAGCTAATCTCAAAACTGACTAAAGATTTTCCCGAATTACAGATTGAGGCCGACGAACGCTTCCAGTTTACCCCGCCCACCACGCTTTTTTATGCTAGTAAAACAGATTATTCCGACGCCGAAGCTAAGCTTCTCCTTCTCCACGAGCTCGGTCACTATCTCCTCGGCGAGAACGACTATCATTCAGACATCGAGCTCATCGAAATCGAGGCCAAAGCTTGGGCCGAGGCCAAAAAACTCTGCGCCAAATACGGCGTCAAATATGACGAAGATATCGCCGAAGATCGCCTCGACAGCTATCGTGATTATCTCCACCACGCTTCTCTCTGTAAGGTCTGCCAGCTGTCTGGCTACCAAGACGAGCGCGGCCGCTATCACTGCCCTCTCTGCGGCGCCACCTGGCAAAGCGGCCCCCTCCCCGAGTAACCCGTTCAAAAACAAAAAAAGAAATCAGGACATGCGCCTGATCTCTTTTTTTATTAGTCAATTTTAGGCATTCTTTTTTGCTTTGCCGCGCTTCGAGATGCGGCCACCCTTTGCGCCTGCAATCTTCGCAAGCTCTGGGTTAGCAGCAAAACCGCCAGTGTGACCATTTTTGCCACCTTTACGGCCGATTTCTGCGTAGAAATCCTTACCGTACTTGGTTTTGTTAGTAGAGGCGGCCTTCACGCCACCAGCCTTAGTTCCAGCCATCGCTGTCTCCATTTCTGCCCACCAAATTCAAATAATATCGCCACCCTTTTTACGCGAGGAGAAGCTTAAAAGCTATCACCTTCGCAGGTGCTTATGCCTATTTTAGCATAAAGCTTTTGTTTTGTCAATACGCTTTTGTCTAAAAATATGTCATAATAACCGAACACTAGAGTAGCAAGAGCATCTCCACCCCTGTTATGCAAGCAATATCGCTTTCCTGCCCCGTTCACAAAATTGACACAAAAATACCCGTCTCGATCCCGAAACGGGCCTTATAACGCCTCTCAGCGCACCCTTATCTGTTATTTCTCACAAAAAATGGTGGAGTGGCAAAGACCGAAGCCTTCGCACACCCCATGTACTCGTTATAATAGCAGACGACTACTCGCCACGCAAGAAGCGCTTGATCCATTCAGGCGTTTCTGCCGAGCCCTCTTCTGCCTTTTCCGCTTCTTCCGGCATGCGCTCTTGCTCTTGCCCCAAGAAGCCGACCATCTTGTTGTAAGCCTCTCGATTCTTCGCGTTGCGCTTTCTGCCCGCCTCGATGCTCTCATCCGCATCCACCGGGAACAAATCCGCTTGAATATCAGCCAAATAATCACCGTGGCCATAGCGGAATATACCCGTAGCAATATCTTCAAATTCGCTAGTGTCAGCGTTTTCCGCCGCGTATTCTTTTAGCCCCTGCCTCTGTTCTTCTGGAACGAACAACACAGCCGCAACGGCCGTCGCCATCACGAGCTCCTTATGTAGCGCCTCGCCCATCTGTTCTCTCGCCACCGCTACCGCATCCGGAAGCCGCCAATCTCCGTGCGCCTCAGAGACGGAGTTTTCCAAACGCTGCAAATCCTCTACCGCATCCAGCAATCTATTACGACGGTTGAGCGCCTGCTCAGCGGGCCCAAAAAACCCGACCACCGCCTCGTGAATATTTTGTGCATAAAGGTCCGCATCTTCGACGTCTGAATATCCCTCGGGCAATCTACCGTACTCGTATTTTCTGTAGTCTTCGAGACTTTCGCCACCTTTCACCCTATTGATGCCGTTGGCGACCGCAACAATATCTTCTTCGTCATATACAGATCCAAAAGTATAGCCATTTCGAGACTGTATATATTTTATAAAATCGTCCCTTTGCCATTCAGGCAACAGCTCAGCGGCCTTCGTCGCCCTATCTCGCAACTCTGCCTGATACTCCGGGTCAGGGTTAAACTTCTCCGGATCGTATCCGACCTGACCTTTTTCCCAAGCATCTACCCCTGCGTCGATTTCGGCAATCATCTTCTCTTTTTTAGCCTCGCCAAAATCCGCCTTCATCTCAGACAACTCTGCCCAAGAAGTATTGCCGGTCTCAGGGCGTTTCTCTCCGTCTTCCATCATTTCTCCTAAATATTGCTAATGCTAATATAGCACAAGCAACAAAAAACCGCCATTCGGGCGGACCTTAACAAAACCTGGTGGGGATATGTGGACTTGAACCACAGACCTCGTCATTATCAGTGACGCGCTCTAACCAGCTGAGCTATATCCCCTTACCAGAATTATTCTACTCTATTTTCGCGGTCGGCGCAAGTATAAGTTTTATTAGAACTCGCCGTCGCCGTCGCCGTTATACCACGAAGGACGAGCGGTTGCAAAAGGAATGCCATAGAACATAGCATACATCGATGCGTCGTCCGCAATGTGGCCGCCCCAACTCTCTAGTGGCGCGAAAGTCGCGATATTAACTACGCCCATGAACATATCATTGAAATGCTTCACATTCGAGACATCCCAGCTTACATAGCCGTCGCGCTGCGTCCTCTGGAGTGGGCTAAGATCCGTCAAGACTTTATTGCTTCTAAACATCGTATTCATGTCCGTAACTTTCGAGGTATTCCAGTATGCAAGCGGCGAAATATCCGACAAAGTCATCCATTTATCGTCGCTGCCAGTCCAACCAGTGAACATACTGCTCATATTCTCGACATTCGAAACATCCCAGCTAGCGAGCGCAGAGATATCCGTCAAGAGATAAGA
>JAEEGL011552033.1_pt1 | contig 14430 bp, 10 predicted proteins | sample 9134231 | NCBI WGS metagenome assembly JAEEGL01 (sample SAMN16246548, study PRJNA631951) | gut metagenome | biome: gut microbiome; feature: rumen; material: fiber-attached | host: Bos | place: Iran: Karaj | collected 2018-10
CATCCTTTCCAGGGAAGTGTGTCGACTGTTCCCTGACACGAACCTGTGTCCGGCTTTCCAATACAGTAAGTGGGCATGAGCCAATACTTCCCGCGCTGTTCCGCGAATTATGCCTTTGCGCTTCTATGTCCTGGAAATCGTGATGGAAAGGCCAAAGGTCAGCTTTTCCCCCGGGCCGAGGGCGCGCAGCGTGCCGGATTCCAGGCTGCGCGCCAGCCTGTCATAATAGGAAAGCCCAGGCTCGAAGGCGAAGTTCCGGTCGCCCCGGAAGCCGCCGTTGGTGATCCAGAAGCCCAGATAGGGCAGCTCCTTCGCCTCCCAGCGCATGTCCATGCGAAGTCCCCTGCCGGGCCAGGCGCAGCCGCACCATCCTTCCTTCACGGGTCCGGCGAAGTACGTCTTTGCCGCGGACCCGTCCGCCGGCGGCGTCAGGATGGGGGAGCAGGGGGGCTCGCCCTTCGCCGTCCCGTCCACGGCAGGGCCTTCCGCGTCGGGATAGAAGAATTCCGTGTCCGGGTCCAGCTGCCACAGACAGTGACATACCCATCCGCAGGCGGCGTCCGCGATTCCCCGGTTGACGATCTCCCACCGCAGGTCGATCGTGTCTCCCTGCAGCCGGACCGCCTTGCGATAATCCCATTCGCCTTCGCGGAAGCGGAAGGCCCTCCAGCCCTCCGGGGCGGACGTCTCCTCCATGGGATGCGTCCAAACGATGCCGTGGTCGGGCGCCTCCGGCCAGCGGCCTTCCAGGGCGTCTTCGCCCATGGACGGAAACACGTCGTCAAACCCGGAAGCGTCTCCCAGATGGAAGGGCATGCCGCTCCGGAGCGGTGGAAACCCGTGGGGCGGCTGGGCCAGCAGCTCGCTGCCTGTGGCGGCGTGGCGGATGGAGGCCAGCTTCCCGCCGCGCTCCGGCAGGATGGTCACGGACAGCGCCTCGCTGTCCAGTCGGATCATATCCATTGTAATCCCCCTCGTTTACAGAATAATCCCTGGTCTGTTTCTGTTGTTGCATTTTCATACATTATGGGAAGGACGGAACGGAGTCGCCGAGGCGCAGGCATCGCGCTTGACTTTTTTCGTACCCTGTTACAGCCGTATGCGAATAATATACCACTTTTACAACGCGAATGCTACACTTTTTTTGTTGTAAATCAGCCTGCGTTGTTATATGCCGTACCTCACGCCGTCGCCCTCCGACGGCTGTCCGCATTCGCGCAGGAGGTTTCCGCCGTTCGCTTCCGGCCGACCCGAAAAGCCCGTCTGCGGCGGAAAAAAGGATTGCCAAAATGACAGAAAGACGGCAAATGGATATTGACAAATGCCTTTTTAACGATATATAATATACAGGCAATAAGAGAAAGCGCCTTTTTTTGCTATGCTCGGTTTGTTTGTTTTATATAGTTTGTTGCGGATTCAGACGGTGCGGGAATAACGGCTTGCCTTGAGGACGTAGAACGGCCGCGGGCAGCGAAGAGTAAGGAGCGTGTGCCCATGAAGAAAACGAGTCCCGGTCTGTACGTACCGAACAAGACTTCGCTGCTGATGCGGATCAGGGAGCACATCCCGTACTATCTCTTCCTTGTGCTGCCGTTGGCGACGGTGATCGTGTTCAACTACATCCCGATGTACGGCATCGTCATCGCCTTCAAGGATTTCAAGATCGGGCGAGGCATCACCGGCAGCGCCTGGATCGGCATGAAGAACTTCGAGAAGATGTTCGCCGACAAGACCTTTTACAAGGTGCTGGGCAACACGCTGCGGCTGAGCATAGAATCCCTGGTGGTCGTGTTCCCGCTGACTGTCATCTTCGCTCTGATGATGAACGAGGTGCATCATCAGAAGTTCAAGCGCGTCACCCAGACCATCACCTATCTGCCGCACTTTCTGTCTTGGATCATGGTGGGCGGGTTCGTGTTCCAGTTCCTGTCTCCCACATACGGCGCGTTCAATGCGATCCTGATGGGGCTCGGGGTGAACAGCCAGCCGATCTACTACATCGCGAAGCCGGAGTATTACGACACCATCTTCATCGTGACCTCCATCTGGAAGGAGCTGGGCTGGAGCGTCATCATCTACCTGGCGGCCATCTCGGGCATTGATCCCACGCTGTACGAGGCGGCAACCATCGACGGCGCGAACCGTTTCCAGCGGGTGCTGCACGTGACATTCCCAGGCATACTACCCACGGTGTCCACGCTGCTGATCCTGCGCATGGGCGGCCTGATGTCCGTAAGCTTCGACGCATCCTTCAACCTGTACACCCCCGCCACATATGAAGTCGCGGACGTCATATCGACATACGTGTACCGCCGCGGTCTGGTGGACGGCAAATACGCCTACACGACGGCTGTTGGCCTGTTCCAGAACGTGATCGGCTTCCTGCTGGTGATCATCAGTAATTTCATCGCGCGCAAGGCTGATCCCAGCTATCGCATCATTTAAGGGAAGGAGAGAGGAACGATGGATAAGGCGCAGAGCGCAAAGGCCCCCGTCCGGTATAAGCCGACCAAGATCAAGACATCGCTGGGCAGCAAGATATTCGATACGTTCAACTACAGCCTGATGATCTTCTTCTGCATCGCGATTCTGTTCCCCATCTGGGAGATGATCGTGATCTCGTTCTCCGACCCCACGGCCGTATCCCACCTGAGCGTGAATATGTGGCCGCGCAGATGGGTGTTCGACTCGTACAATTACTGCCTGAGGAACGCGAAGCTGATTACCGCGTTCAGGAACTCCATCCTGCGCACGGTGATCGGCGTGGTGTGGCACCTTCTGCTGTGCTCCATGGCGGCGTTCTCCCTGACGCGCCGGAGGATGCCCGGGAAGAGCTTCTTCATGACGGTTTTCATCATCACCATGTTCTTCTCCGGCGGCATGATCCCCACATACCTGAACATGAAGAACCTGAACCTGATGAACAACTTCCTGGTGTACATCCTGCCCGGCGGGTTCAGCATTTACAACACCATCATCATCCGGAACTACTTCTTCTCCATCGACAAGGCGCTGGAGGAGGCGGCGGCCATCGACGGCGCGTCGCCGCTGCAGACGCTCATGCGGGTGATCCTGCCTCTGTCCAAGCCCGTGCTGGCCACGGTGGGCTTGTGGACGATGGTGGGGCAGTGGAACTCCTGGTACGACAACATGGTGTACTGCCGCGACAAGAGCCTCATCACCCTGCAGTATCTGCTGAAACAGCTGAACAATGAGCTCGCGATCCTGCAGAGCGACCTGGACAAATACGCCATGATGATGGGAAGCCGCTTTGAGGTCGCCTCCGAGACGGTTATCGCCGCGACGACGGTCATCGTCATATTCCCCATCATCTGCGTGTATCCCTTCCTGCAGAAGTATTTTGTGAAGGGCATCATGCTGGGCGCGGTGAAGGGATGATCCGTTGGTTCTGCGGCGGACGAGGGCATTGCCCGGCCCGCATCCGCCATGGAATAAATATCATAACACAGAAAGGATGAACCTCATGAAGAAACTGATCGCACTGGCGCTGGCCGCAATCATGCTGCTGGCCGTCATGCCCGCGGCGTTCGCGAGCGAGGACACGGTACACTTCACCTACTGGGCGTACACCAACCAGGAATTCGAACCCGGCTCCTACGCTGAGAACCTGGTCGAGTCCGCCGTCGGCGGCATTGACATCGAGCCCGTGTTCGTCTCCTACACGGACAAGGAAGCTGTCGCCAACATGGTGAACGGCGGCGACATGCCCGACTTCGCCTGGCTGGACAGCCGTGACTGGAAGACCCCTTACATGATGGATAACGAGCTGATCCGCACCATCCCCGTGGAGTGGTTCCGCGAGTACTGCCCGGATTACGCCGCCCTGTACGACGAGAATCCGATCATGTGGGCCGTCTCCCTGGATCCCAACGATCCCACCCAGATGATGGGCCTGGCCGACTACTATGTGCAGACCAACTCCTACCTGTGGTGCTGGTACATGCGCTATGACTGGATGGTCAAGTCCGGCATCGACTTCAGCGACATGGGCATCGAGCAGGTGTCCGATCACCTGTACGCCGCTCAGTGCGGCATCAGCAAGGACGAGCTGGTCCAGTTCCTGGACTACGTGGTCAATCAGGATCCCGACGAGAACGGCGTGGCCGATACCCAGGGCTATCTGAAGGACTACAACAAGCTGCTGTCCGGCTTCGGAATGTATCAGGGCATCATGGATGACGGCGAGGGCAACGCTGTCCAGTATTACACCCATCCCAACTGCAAGGAATTCCTGAAGTGGATGAAGGACCTGTATTCCAAGGGACTCATCTACAAGGAGATCTTCACCATTGAGTGGGGCCAGGACTGGGATCTGATCACCAACGGTCTGGCCGGCGTGCACGGCTCCGCCGCTTCCAACTGGCTGAACGAGTGGGCCAACACCCGTCCTCCGGTGACCCTGCTGCAGCAGGACATCGACGTTCTGATCCTGCCCGGCCTGCGCGATGACAGCGGCGCTACCCTGCGCTACACCACCGCCACCCCCGGCGACCAGAACTGGGGCTACTTCGCGGCCGGCGTGACCGACGAACAGGTCATCGCCATCCTCCGCTTCATCGAGTACGCCTGCTTCGGCAACGGAGACGACTACAACCGCGTGAACATCTACTGGGGCGAGGAAGGCGTGGACTTCCAGTTCAACGCCGAGACCGGCTTCCCGGAGAGGCTGATCACCCCGGAGGAAATCGCTGCCAAGGGACTCGGCTACTTCGTAGGCCAGATCCAGCGCGGCGTGACCTGGGACTGGAACAACCTGGTTCCCGGCTCCAACTACGCTCTGGCTGCCAAATACTTCGTCGGCGAGGATGCGCTGTGGCTGAAGTGGAACGCTGTGAACTACAAGCAGGATCTCTATACCGAGACCAATGCCGGCTCCATCGAGGGCGAGTACAGCGCTGACTGGAGCGACATCCGCGCTTCCTGGTGGATGAAGTTCATCATGGGCGACGCCGACATCGACGCCGATTGGGATACCTACATCGAAGACCTGAACGACGCTGAGTACGACGAGTACCTGGCCGAGCTCAACAAGCTGCCGCCTCTGGCCGAGATGGTAGCCAACATCAAATAATCAAGCCAATATGTGACCCTGAATGGGCAGGAGTATCCGGCAGGCTGCTCCTGCCCATTTTCTAAGATTTCCTGAAAGGACTGCCGGTGGGCGGCGGTGAGGACGCAATGAAGACGGGTTTTGCCCAGGTTCGGCTGGACGATTGCTGTGATTTCCGGATGGGCGGCACGTTCACGTATTATCTGAGCTCTCAGATGGAGTTTCATACGCCGCTGTTCGCCTCCGCTTGGGCCGTTGATGCGGGGGAGAACAGCTTTATATGGGTTTCCGCGGACCTGGCGCGGTTCGCGGAATCCGACGCGGACGTCATTCGCCGGGAAATCGCCGCGAGAACGCCGGTACCCTTTGAGCGCGTGCTGATTTCCGCCACCCACACCCATTCCGGGCCCACGGCGAGGCCCAGCATCTCGCCATATTTCCCCAAGGGGGATCTTTCCTATTTTGAAAAATTCGGCGCGCGCATTGCCCAGGCCGGCGTGGAAGCCTGGGAAAACATCCGGGAGGGGTACCTCTCCTACGGGCATTGCGACGAACGGAAGTGCGTGCACAACCGCCGCTACCTGATGGATACCGGAGAGAGCATGATGGAGCCCGGCGGGCCGGAATACCCAGGGCGGCTCATGAAAGAGGGGCCGGAGGATCCGGAACTGCAGGTTCTCTGGTTTATGCCGAACAGGGAATACGACGTGAATGCCCTGGAAAAGCCGCTGGGGATCATCGTCAATTATTCATCCCATCCATCGGAGCTTTACGCGCTGGAATATGTTTCCGCGGACTTCCCGGGGGTGCTTCGGCGGAACCTGCAGGCGATCTACGGCGACGTTCCCGTGCTGTACCTGCAGGGTTGGTGCGGGAACCTGACGCCCCGGGACCACGAGCGCGACAGCAGCTGGGGGCATTTCATCGACGGCTGCGAGCGCGTGGGCACGGTGCTCACCGGGGACGTGCTGCGGGTGATGTCGCTCGTGCGGGAGCGGGCGGACGTGGAGGATATCCGCATCCGCACAGCGAAATGCCGTTTGCGCCTGCGGGACGTGACGGAGGAGGACATCCGCAAAAGCGACCGGGTGTTCGCGCTGCTCGAGAAGGACCGGGCGGCCTTCGACGCGCTGGACGTAAAGGACAAGGCATACGCCAACAAGATCCGAAACCTGATCGACAAGCGAAAGGCGGGGGACAGCGAGGACGTGCCCATCAGCGCGGTACGGCTTGGAGGGATCATTCTGCTGACCCATCCGGCGGAGCTGTTCTGCGAATACCAGCTGGACATGAAAAAGCGGCTGGGGCCAAAGACGATCGGGGTGGAGCTGACCAACGGCGGCATCTGCTACGTGGGCACGAAGCAGGCGTATCTGCTGCGGGGATATGAGATCAACGCGGGGTTCTATGACGCGGACGCTGGATCGGTAATCGAGGAGAGCCTGCTGGGCCTGGCGGCGGAGCTGGGCCGGGAGGGGCTTCTGCCCGAGCCGTTCAGCGAGGCGGACGAATAAACAAAAACACAGGCCGCTCACGGGCGGCGCGGCAAATGAAGGAGGACGAAGAACATGTTGTTTGTCAACGCGACACTGGTCATGCATGACCACCTGATCCCGGATGCGTACCTTTTGGTGGAGGGCGAAAAAATCGCAGGCTTCGGCAAGATGAAGGATGCTCCCGCGGACTGCGCCGGGGAGAAGATTGACGTGAAGGGCATGAATATCATGCCGGGATTCATGGACATCCACATCCACGCCGGCGGACCGTATTCCATCCTGGACGAGCCCGGCAAGGCCGCGGACTACATGCTGCAGCACGGCGTGACGTCCATGCTGGCCACGGGGTCCTATTCCAGCAACCTGCAGCAGCTGCTGGACTTTGTGGACTGCTACGACAGGGACGCGCCGTCGCATAAGAACCTGATCGGCATCAACATGGAAGGGCCGTACATGAACGTGAAGTACGGCGCGAGCGCGCACCTGAACCCCTGGGGCGGGCCCATCGACCCCAACCAGTACTGGCAGCTGCTGAACAGGCTGGGCGACAGGGTGCGCATCTGGTCCATCGCGCCGGAGCGCGAAGGCGTGCTGGGGTTCATGCTGGACGCCAAGAAGGCCAATCCCAACGTGATCTTCTCCGCCGGGCACAGCGACGCTTCCGCCTACCAGACCGAGGCCCTGCTGCCCTATGGGCTGAAACTTGCCACGCACCTCTCCAACGCCATGCACAATTATGTAATCCACGGCGGCTGCATACGGCCCAATGTCATCGCCGCGGCCTGCCACATCACGGACATGTACGCAGAGCTGATCTGCGATTCCCAGGGCATCCACGTGGATCCCTACATGCTGCGCTATTTCCGCAAGGTCAAGACCGACGAGCGGATCATTCTGATTTCGGACAGCACCTTCCACCAGAATCCCAACCCGCCGGAGCTGCGGCATGTGACGGACCTGAACTTCGACGACCGGGGCGGTATTTCCGGCTCCAAGCTGAGCCTGGACGTCGCCTGCCGCAACATGATGGTGCACACCGGCGCTTCCCTGGTGGAGGTTTCGCAGTTCGCGTCCTACAACCCCGCCAAGCTGCTGGGGCTGACCGACCGGGGCGAGATCGCCGTGGGCAAGCTGGCGAACCTGGTGGTGGCGGACGACCGCGTGAACGTGCAGAAGGTGTACCTACACGGCGAATTGGCCGCCGACCATACGAAGGCGTGAGGATACGGGCATGAAGATAGGTATTTTGTCCCACGCGGGCGTGACTTCCCTGGCCGCCGTGTACGACGGCCAGTGGATCGAACTGCCGGCGGCGGCGGAAAAGCTGGGGCTGCCCGTGTGCGGCGAGCTGCGGGAGTTCATCCGCGCGTATCAGGACCGCATCCCCGAGCTGGACAAGGCCCTGCAGGGGCTGATGGCTTCGGGCGGGTGCGAGAACATCGTGCATCCCGTGGCGGATTCCCGTTTTTTGCCGCCGATCCCCGCGGCGCCCAGGCTGCAGACGGCCCGGGGCAACAGCTGCATATTCTCCCGGTGCATCATGAGCAAGCTGCCAAAGCTGCCCGTGCTGGAGATTCGGCCGAACTTCAACATCGTGGGCCATGACAGCACGTTCGAGATGAAGGCGCCCGGTGGGTGGAACCTGGAGATCGTGATGGTCATGGGCCGCGACGCGCGGAACGTCAAAGCGGAGGATGCCTACGATTACGTGTTCGGCTATACCAGCATACTGGACCACAGCGGCGGCGAGCCGGGGAAGAATCCCTACAGCGCCGGTAAGGCCTTTGCCATTCCGGAGGAGCAGAAGGTGTTTATCGACTATGCCTACCAGGGATGCTGGAACGGCAACGCCCGGGTACCACTGGCGCTGGGACCGGTGATCGTCACGAAGGACGAGATCCCCGATCCCCACGCCATGATCCAGAAGGAGACCGAGAGCGGGCGGCTGGTGTCCATGGTGAGCACCGCCGCCGTGGTGTTCACGTTCCCGGAAATCGTGGAATCGCTGAGCGCCATGATGACCATGGAGGCGGGAGATATGTATTCCGCAGCTTCCATCGGGTACGACGGGTATCCCACCCCCAAGACCCGGCTGCCGGAGGGCGCGTATTACCAGGGCGAGACGGACAAGCTGCCTCCGCTGCGGCTGAACGTCGTTGACCATCGGGAACTGTAGGAGGCGGCGCGATATGAACAGATATGAATTGCCAAGGCCGTTTCAGGTATCCGCCATCGACTTCAACGGAGAAGGCGCGCTGCTGGCCATGGGGGAAAACGTGCGGCCCTATCCGCGGTATCTTCCCATCCCCTTTGGGGCGGTGGCGAAGGATCACCGCGTGTGGACGCTGGATGGCTACCGCCGCAACCTGACGATATTCCCGGAAGTATATTTCGTCGTGGGGCGGGATACCGCCATGGACGAACAGAATATCGGAGAGGACGCCGTGTTGGGATTCGGCGTCGGGCTGTGCGTGCTGGACGACGCCGCGGAGACGAGCATCACCGGAGGATCGCCCCGGGACATCAACATGTGCCGCTGGTATTCCCAGTATGCTGACGATTCCCACCTGCTGCTGCCGGAGATCTATCCGATGAAGGGCGCGGCAGGGGTGAAGATCCGTGTGTCATCGCCGACGCTGGGCGAGAAGGTGTTCGACCAGGGCGCGCTGAAGTGGGACGCGCTGCCGCTGCTGAACGCGCTTTCTCCGCTGAACGCCGCGAAAAAGTACGATCTCGTGATGCTGGGGGCTTCCGAAGCGCCCTTCCGGGTTCCCATGGATGTCCGCTTTGCTGAGGGCGAAGAAATCTTCATCGAAGCGGGCAAGCTGGGCGGCGGCAAGGTAACGGTGAAGGATCTTCGCAGCGAGGACGTCAGGCTGCCCGTGTGGAGGCCGCGTCCCTTCGTGTGCGACCCCGCGTATTTGGACGTGAACTGAGGAACGGGAGGGGAAGAACCTTGGAGGAGCGAAAAGAAATGATGTTCACCGACTTGGGCGCGCTGTGCGAGCCCAGGCGCAACATTTCCGACGTGCGCGAGAAGTACAAATGGAACAGCATTCCCTACGCGACGAATCGGTACAAGGGAACTATGCTGGCCTCCATGCAGTGGGGCCGGCCCGCGGATGTGTCGCTTGATCCCGGCCTGACGGGATACTACATGATCTATGTCGGCCTGCCCAGGTACTACGGCAACCGCGTCCGGATGCGGCTTTCCGGGGAAGAGGAATGGATGGGACTTTCGCCTTCTTCCGCGGCGGGATATTCTCAGCACAGCGTGGAGGAGAGCCTCTGGCGCGTGGCGGACATGACGGGGCAGAAGGTGATCCTTGGCAAATACAGGGTCGGCGAGGACTGCGACGCCATGCTGGCATGGCTGCGGTTCGTGCCCATGGACGATGCCGCCGCGGCCGCGTGGAAGGCGGAGTTTTCGCGCCCTGAGACCAAGCGCGTTTACGCGACGGACGACATGCACAACCGGCTGTACAGCGAATGCCCGGATACGCTGGCCGAATGGCGCGAGGTCGTAAAGAACTATGAGGACTCCGACGTGGAGTGGCTGTCCCTGGAGAACTGCTTCATCTATGAGGGCGAGTGCACCACCGGAAACGTGGACAATTTCGCGTTCTGCCGCCGGGGCGACTACAATGTGCAGAGCAGAATACGGGATCAGTACAACAACACGATGGTATCCGACCTGGTGCGGTACGGGCACGAACAGGGCATGAAGATGTGCGGCTCCATGCGCATGGGCGCGTGGGGCATGGAATTTCCCTACGACCAGACGTACTACGTGAACATGTTCAAGGAAACGCACCTGAATCTGCGGTGCGTGGACCGGGACGGCACGCCCATCGACGCCATGTCCTACGCGTACCCCGAAGTTCAGCAGTACGTGATCGACAAGATGGTGGACATGGGCAGGCAGGGCTACGATGCCGTGGAGATGATCTTCGTGCGCGGCGTGCCGTATGTGCTGTTCGAGGAGCCCGTGATCCAACGGTTCAGGGCGGAATACGGCGGGGATCCCCGGGAATTGCCCCTGGACGACGAGCGGCTGAACAAATTGCACTGCGCGATCATGACGGAATTTGTGCGGGAACTGCGCGCGGCGCTGGATGCGGCCTGCGGCAAGGGCAAGGTGGGCCTGCACGCCCGGGTGCTGTATTCGCTGTACGATTCGAGAATGGTGGCGCTGGATGTGGCGGAATGGGCGAAGGAAGGGCTCATCACGGGCATTATCAGCTATCCCCAGCGGGTGCACGAACGCCTGGACGGCGACGTGTGGGCGGACAGGCCCGGCGGGAAGATCGACCTGGAGAAGTATTCGAAGTACGTTCTGGACAGCACAGTGAATCCCGTGATGCGGCGCGGCGACTTCAACACCATCGAGCCCATGGCGGATTCCAGAGGCGTTCTGCAGGGCCCGGCGGACCAGAAGGAGCGCGTGCAGGAATTCATGCGGCTGGAGAGGAAATATGGAGTGAAGGTGTATTTTGAGATCCTGCCGAGGCACATGTCCACGCTGGAATATAAGGCCAGGATGATGGAACTGTACGAGGCCGGCGCTGAGCGCGTCAGCCTCTGGGACACCTTCGGCCGCGTGCCGGACAGAGCCACATGGAGCATGATCCGCAGACTGGGCCACAAGGATGAGCTGCCTGGGTACGATTCCGGGGAGGGCGTGTACTTCTCTGTGCATCGCCTGCAGACAGTGGGCGGCCAGAACGTGAGCCGCTACGTGCCGGCCTGGGGCGGCTGATGCCCACATGGCGCAACGACCGAACGGGTAGCCGCTTCCGGCAGCCGAAAGGGGAGAGAATTCCATGGCAGAGAGAAGGGAAATCGTATTTCAGGACCTGGGCGCGCTGTGCGAGCCCAGGCGGAACATATCCGACCTGCGCGAACTGTACAAGTGGAACGCCGTTCCCTACGAGACCGCGAAGTACAGGGGGACCATGCTGACTGCCTTGCAGAAGGCACGCCCGGAGGACGTGTCGCTGGATCCCGGGCTGGAAGGCTATTACATGATCTATGTCGGGCTGCCCGTATATGACGGGAACCGGATGCGGATGCGGCTGTCCGGCGAAGACGAGTGGATGCTGCTGGCGCCTTCCACGCAGAGCGGGTATCCGTATCACTCCGTGGAGGAGAGCTTCTGGCGCGTGGCGGACATGACCGGCCAGAAGGTGTTCTTTGGAAAGCACAAGGCGGGCAGAGACCACGACGCCATGCTGGCGTGGCTGCGGTTTGTGCCCATGGACGAAGCGTCGGTGGCAGCCTGGAAGGCGGATATGGAACGCAAGGACACCAAGCGCATCTATGCCACCAACGACATGCACTACAGGCTGTGCACGGACTGTCCGGATACGCTCATAGACTGGCGCGGCGTGGTGAAGGACTATGAGGATTCCGACGTGGAGTGGCTGTCTGTGGAGAATATCCTGATTTTCGACGGGGAGTGCACCACCGGAAACGAGGACAACTTCGCTTTCTGCCGCACGGCCGACGAGCTGGTGCAGCGGCGCATCAAAAAGTACTATACCAAGGAGATGCTGGCGGACCTGATGCAGTACGGCCACAGGCAGGGGCTCAAAATGTGCATTTCCTTGCGCATGGGCGCCTGGGGCATCGAGTATCGCGGCGACCAGATGTATTTTGCCAATCAGTTCAAGGACGCCCATCCGGAGCTGCGGTGCGTGGACCGCGATGGGTCTCCCATCGACGCGCTGTCCTATGCGTATCCGGAGGTAAGGGAGTATGTGATCGACCAGTTCGTGCAGATGGGCGAACTGGGCTGCGACGCCGTGGAGATGATCTTCGTGCGCGGCGTGCCCTATGTGCTGTTCGAGAAGCCTGTGATCGATCGATTCAGGGCCGAGTACGGCGAGGATCCCCGCAAGCTGCCCCTGGACGACGAGCGGCTGAACAAGGTGCATTGCGCGATCATGACGGAGTTCGTGCGGGAGCTGCGCGCGGCGCTGGACGCGAAGCGCGGCAAGGGCAAGGTTGGACTGCATGCCCGCGTGCTGTATTCGCTGTATGATTCCAGAATGGTCGCGGTGGACGCTGAGGAATGGGCGAAGGAAGGGCTCGTCACGGGCGTCATAAGCTATCCCCAGAGGGTCCGCGAGCTTCTGGACGGCGACGTCTGGGCTGATAAACCCGGCGGCGAGATCGACCTGAGGAAGTACGCGAAGTATGTCCGCGAGAGCAAAGTGCTTCCCATCATGCGCAAAAGCAATTTCAACACCATCGAGCCTGTGGCGGATTCCAGGGGCGTGCTGCGCGGGCCGGCAGACCAGAAGGAGCGCGTGGCGGAATTCATGCGGCTGGAAAAGGAATACGGCGTGAAGGTGTACTTCGAAATCATGCCGCGCTGGATGCCAACGCTGGAATACAAGGCCAGGGCGCTGGAGCTGTACGACGCCGGCGCTGAGCGCATCAGCCTGTGGGACACCTACGGCCGCGTATTCAGCCGAAGCACCTGGAGCATGATCCGCCGCCTGGGACACAAGGATGAGCTGCCGGGCTATGAATCCGGCGAAGGAGTGTACTACTCCATGCAGCGCCTGCTGAAGGTGGGAGACAAGGATGTGAGCCGCTACGTCCCCGCCTGGGGCGGCTGATTTGAAACTGGCGCGAGAACCGAGCGCGCCGCCTGTGCGGGCGGCGGGAAAAGGAGGAGAAACCATGGCTGAAAGGAAGGAAATCGTATTTCAGGACCTGGGCGCGCTGTGCGAGCCCAAGCGCAACATTTCCGATGTGCGGGAGCTGTACAAGTGGAACGCCGTTCCCTATGAGACCGCGCAGTACAAGGGAACCATGCTGACCGCGCTGCAGAAGGGCCGCCCGGAGGACGTGTCGCTGGACCCCAAGCTGGAAGGCTATTACATGATTTACGTCGGGTTGCCCATGTACTACGGGAACCGGCTGAAGATGCGGCTTTCCGGCGAAGACGAGTGGATGCTGCTGGAGCCTGCATCCCAGGGCGGATATTCCAAGCATTCCGTGGAGGAGAGCTTCTGGCGCGTGGCGGACATGACCGGCCAGAAGGTGTTCATCGGCAAGCACAAGGTGGGCTTTGCCATGGATGCCATGCTGGCCTGGATCCGGTTCGTGCCCATGGACGACGCGGCGGTGGCAGCCTGGAAAGCGGACAGGGAGCGCAAGGACACCAAGCGCATTTACGCCACCAACGATATGCACAACCGGCTTTCCATGGACTGCCCGGAGACGCTCGTCGACTGGCGCGGCCTTGTGAAGGATTATGAGGATTCCGACGTGGAGTGGCTGTCCGTGGAAAACATCCTGATTTTCGATGGGGAGTGCTCCACCGGCAACGAGGACAACTTCGCGTTCTGCCGCCCGGGCGACGAATTGGTGCAGCGGCGCATCAAGAAGTACTACACCAAGGAGATGCTGGCGGACCTGATGCAGTACGGCCATAAACAGGGGCTGAAGATGTGCGTTTCCATGCGCATGGGAGCCTGGGGCATCGAGTATCCCTATGACCAGATGTACTTCATCAACCAGTTTAAGGACGCCCATCCGGAGCTGCGGTGCGTAGACCGGGATGGATCACCCATTGACGCGCTGTCCTACGCCTTCCCGGAGGTGCGGGAATATGTGATCGACCAGTTCGTGCAGATGGGCGAACTGGGCCCGGATGCCGTGGAGATGATCTTCAACCGCGGCGTGCCCTACGTGCTGTTCGAGGAGCCTGTGGTGAAGCTGTTCAGGGCTGAATACGGAGAAGACCCGCGCAAGCTGCCTCTGGACGATCCGCGGCTGAACGCGCTGCACTGTAAGATCATGACCGACTTCGTGCGGGAGCTGCGCGCGGCGCTGGATGCGAAGTGCGGC